>ERZ780157.2184-NODE-2184-length-18809-cov-14.887331_pt1 | contig 18809 bp, 12 predicted proteins | sample MGYA00511169_ERZ780157 | MGnify/ENA primary metagenome ERZ780157 (study PRJEB29588, sample SAMEA1965149) | human gut metagenome | biome: human gut; feature: human-associated habitat; material: faeces | place: Denmark | collected 2008/2010 ... | reverse complement strand
TGTTAAGCCTGCCGCCAGCGTTCGTTCTGAGCCAGGATCAAACTCTCATATTAAATTTAATCCTGTCTGTCATTACTACTCTAAAGAATTTCCTCTAGGTTCCTTAATATACAGACTTATATAATCTCCTCAGATCATACCGTCCGCATATCCTCTAGTTACATATTCACATTTTACTCATATAACTGCGACCCTCAGAGCCGCCCGGCATTGTTACGTTGTCGTTTCAACGTCGGTGAGTGGGTTTATAGAAAATTATTCGCCATCTGTCAACACAAAAAATGCATTTTTTTTGTTTTTTTCCATCTTTTTTATAACTCATTGAATAAATTTGAATTTTTTTCACGCATTTTTCCGGCGCAGATTTACGGACAGTAAAGTTGTATTTTCATTCCGATACAGAAGCGCATATATTATATAGTGGAAATTATTTCCGAAACGGAACAAAACCACGACAACGGACACCGAATCTCCCAACATTTGCTTTTCTTTTTCCCCCGTATCTGATATAATCCGTCAATAACCAATTTAAGAGACTGATAAAAAATGGCTTTTACTTTTTTTACGCTCGGCGGACGGCAGTTTTGGGAAGATATATACGTCTATCAAAAATGGCGGATTCAGCGGAATTGCATTACAAAACACTATCGTCTGCTCGACAACTGGGACATTCGTCGTGCCGGCGGAAGTTTTGAACAATGCAGCAGGGCACTGACCCGCTGTGCCGAAATCTTCCAGCTGACACCGCCGAAAACGAAGGCGGTTGTCCTGCTGCACGAACTGGCGGGAAACAAAAACCAGTTTAATCAAATGGTTAAAATGGCAGAATCGGCAGGTTTTTCCGCCATTGCCGTTAATTATCCGTCCACCCGCAAAGAACTGCGGGCACACGTTCGTCAGCTTGAATTGCTGCTCAACAGCCTTGAATATGTCAAAGAAGTTTCCTTCATCACCGCGGGAATCGGCGGACTGCTGGTCAGACTGCTGCTGGCTGCCGATTCGCAATGGAAGAAAAAAATCAAAACCGGACGAATCGTCCAGATTGATCCGCCGAATCGCGGATTCCGGTTATGGGAACGGCTGTGCGACAGCAAAATCGCCGCCCTGCTTCTCGGGCCGTCGATAAAAAGCTGCGATTCGCATAAGGTTGTCAAAATTCCGCGTTTTCCAGATACGACAGAGTTCGGCATCATCAACACACACAACCGGATTGCGGATATGCTGAAAGATTCGCTTCCCGACCGTTGGAGAATCTTTTTTCCGCAAATCGGCGATTCGTTTCTGCCGGGCGCAAAGGACATGATTGATATCAAAACATGGAAGACGAATCCGGCGGCGGACGACAAGACGATTCGTGCCTGTAAAAATTTTTTGCTGAACGGGAAATTTTGAAAAAACGACAAAGGCGAAAAAATAAAAAAACTGTAACAATTTTTTGCGTTTTTTTGTGTTATACTGGCTAAAAATAGGAGTGGTGTATATGAAGGCAATCTTGATCAACGTGGGGATACTGCTGGCTTTGGCCGCTATGTATTACTTTGATTTTTGGTCATTATTTACTTTCAAAAACGCCTTCTGGTACGCTTTCGGGCTGGTGATTATTGTGTTGTTGATCGGGTTAAAAGTATTAGGTAATCCCTTTGGGAAAAGGAAATGACGATGACTGGAAAATTAAAACAACAATTGATTTTTGGGCTCCTGGCATGGGGATTATTTGCATCTTTACCGAATACCGCTCATGCACAGAAATGGCTCGGCACCGTGGGCAGCGCACAGAACGGCCTGCTCGGGGACACCGTCGGCGCCCAAATGATAAGGGCGGGCGGGCAAGAGGCCGTAGATCAGGCCGCAGCCATAGCCGGCTATGAATCAGAAAACATTAAAGCTGTTTCTTTCCAAGATGCCAAAGATTTGGCGGCAAAAGGATCCGGTTTGAACAACGTATCCGGTGCGGCTAATGCGGCAGCTGCACGGTACAAAGGATCTGACGGCTTCTTTTCCGGCGTATGGAATGTTGTCAGCGGTGCTGCTCAGGATGTATTCCGATCCTCGGATGAAATCTCTGCCGACCTCGAGCAATACAGAAATGCCGAAACGGCAGCCAATATAGATGCGGCGGTAGCTACCGCCAAAGACATTCAGGGCGACGGTTCCAATATCTTGACCGGCAATCTGAAATCCATTCCCGACAAACTTGATCAGCTTGATCAGGCAGCTAATGCCGTTGCCATTTACGAAACCCCGGAAGGACAAAAGATTTACATGGACAAAGACATGAAGTCCATCGGCGGGCTGATGGACGGATGCGTTCCGCTGCCGCTCAAGCTTGAACAGAGCAGGAAATGCATTCTGTGTCCGCTGTTTGTCATTTTGTTCAACACCGCACAGACAATGAGCATTGCTTCTTACAACGCACTGGCGGCAGGATTTAAGAATCTGCTTCTGATCGGCTTTGCCCTTTATGTTGCGTTTGTCACGCTCAAGCAAGTCAGTTCCTTTACCAAGCAGGACGGGCCGAAATATATTTCCGACCTGTTGACCATGAGCTTTAAAATCCTTCTGGCCTATCTGGTTCTGACCCATGTGCAGGAACTGTACCGGCTGATTCTTGAGCCGTTGTTGAACGCGGCGATGGAATTCGGCGGCAGTTTCCTGTTCCGCAGCGCAGACAGCAATTCGTCCTCCTCCTTTATGGCCTGTGCCTCGGCCACTCAGCTGGGCGACGGCGTAACGATTGCCAAGGGATACTATTCGGCCGGACTGTTTGCCAAGGTTGACTGTTTCGTCCGTTCGGTACAGCAGGAACTGGCGGTCGCCACTTCCATCGGCAGTTCGCTGATGTGTGTTGCCCAAAACGAAGCCAGCCACTGGTTCGGTCTCCCGGATCTGACAATGCTGTTCAGCGGCCTGATTATCTGGTGCTTCAGCTGGCTGGTCTGCCTGGCTTTCGGCTTCTATCTGATCGATGCCGTGGTCAGACTCGGCGTGGTCGGCGGACTGATGCCGTTCCTGATTGCGGCATGGCCGTTCAAGCTGACTTCCCAATACACAAGCACCGGCTGGAAAATGTTTATGAATACGTTTTTCACGTTCGTTTTCCTGGGATTGGTCGTCAGCGTCAACATTGAGCTCGGACTACAGGCCGTTACCGGAGGCGAAGGCGGTTATGATAAAATTATGGAGTTGGTCAATGCAAACGAAGTAAAGCCGTTGGTCGACATTATGAGCATCGGTCTGATGGGGCTGTTGTTCCTGATTTTGTGCTGCATTTTCGGCTTTAAGCTCTGCGGCGAAGCCGTCAGCCTTGCTTCGCAGATGAGCGGCGGACAGGGCGGCACCATCGGTTCGCACATAGCTTCTCTCGGCGCCGGCGCCGCCAAATGGGGGGCGGTCAATACCGGCAAAGCCGTCGGCAAAACGGCCAAATCCGTTGGCGAAGCTTCCGGCGTTAACGACAAGATAAGACAAGGCAAAGAAGTTGTCGGACGCAAAATGTACAACGGCATGGCCGCGGTCGGCAGACGTCTGGGACTGAAAGGCGCAGCAGGAAGCGGCGGCGGACAAGGCAGCGGCGGCGGAAACGGCGGCGGAAGCGGCGGCAACGGACAGGGTGGAAACGGCAGCGGAAACGCGACGGCACAGAACCGCGGCAACACTACGCCTCAAAATGGTTCCGGACAGAGAACTCCGGGAGAGGCCGCAAATACGCAGAATGCGGCAGCCGGACAAGCCGGAGGAGAAGGCGGAGCCGCAGCAGCCGGAGCCACGGCCAACAACACCCAGCCGAACAATCAAAACGGCGGGCAGACGGGACAAGGCCGCGGCAACGGTTCTGCCGGCAGCAATGAAAACGGGAACAGATCAGGCGCCGCTGCCGGTATGAGCTCGGGGGCTGCAGCCAATGCAAATTCCGGCGTAGAGAACCCGGGATCGGGCAACGGTCAAAATGCGGGCAGCGGGCAGAACGCAGGCACGGGCGGCGAAGGACAGCCGGCAAACGACGGCGGCGCAAGCGCGGCCGGTCCGAGGGAAAACAACGCCCAAGAACAGGCAAACCAGATCGTCAACAGTTCGAAGGAGAAAATCGCCGCGGCGGCGCAAAACACGGCTGCCGAAAAAGGCGGTTCCTCCGGAAAACCGGGCAAGGTTGAAAGCCCGAACAAAAACGGCAAGAAAGACGATAAAAAAGACAATGCGGCCGAGAAAAAGGCCCAAGCCCAGATCGAAGAACTGCAGCGCGCCATCAGCGGTCTTGAGCTTGAGAAAAAAGAACTGGAGAAGCAGCTCCGGAATCTGGGCGGCAAACCTGCCGCCGGAAATGCGACCGGTTCGAACGACGAATTGCAGAAAAAGATGAAAAAGCTCGAAGAAGACAAGCAAAAAGCGGAAAGCCTGTTGGAAGCTCTGAAAAACCAGAAATAAGAGAGAAAGGGACTACCGATGGTGAAAAACATTAACATAGCAAAATTTTGGAAATTGCTGATCCTTATTCCGGCAGTGTTACTGTTGTTTGCCTGTTCGGGAGTTGAAGGCAACAATTCGGCGGTTGACGAAACCTTGGAGGACAATGCGACTCAGGAGGTCAAGCACCGGGAATGCTGGCAGGCCGCGGTCGTCGGCGCCATTTACGACACCACCAGTCATATCACCATGGGCATGTACAGCCACATGACTCAGGGCGCAATGGCGTTGATGATGGTAGCCTTTGCCGTTTGGCTTTCTTTCAGAATCATGAAACACGTCAGTTCGTTTACCGAAGAATCTCCGGCCGAAGTGTGGACAGAGGTAATGAAGAAATTTTTCCTCTGCTTTGTCTGCGGGCTGCTTGCCACCTCAAGCACCGGCGTCATATGGGTGTTAAACTCCGTTATTTTCCCCATCTACAACGCATTTCTTGAACTCGGCAGCGAAATGCTAAGGCATTTTTCCGACTCGGCGGGCGGAGGCAGCGACAACATGCAATGGAACGGCAGAATGCTTTTCATACCTTTTACCGGAGAAGTGGAAGCAAACTACAAGGTAGCCTGCACGGTTTCCAACATGGATCCGGCAACGCCGGAGGGTTTCCCGACAGCGCCAAAGCAGATGATGGAATGCATGGTCTGCGCCGTCAACGAACGGTTGAACTTCGGCTTTAAACTCGGCTGGGTCATCATTACCCAACCCGGTTTTATGGCGCTGATCTGCGGATTGATCATGATTCTCCTGTTTTCGTTCATTAAGATCGGTTTCGTCTTTTATCTGGTAGACAGCATCTTCCGTTTTGCCATGATGGTTCTGATCATGCCGATTCTTATCATGGCCTATGCTTTCAAACCGACCAGGGGCTGGACCGCAACCGGATTTAAAACCATACTTAATTCCGCCGCTTTCATGATGTGCATTGCCATTGTCATTTTAATGGCGCTGGCGGCAGTTCAGCAGATTTTGGTCGACAACAGGGAACTCTTCGAGGGCGACGAAACGTCGCTGGCAGATTTCAGCAAACCGTTGCTGATGTTAATGCTGGTCGCGTTCCTGCTGGTCGGGGCAATGGACATTGCCAAGACGATTGCCGATGAACTGGTCGGCGGCGGCGGAAACACCAACTTCCAGAAGAGAGTCGCCAAAATGGGCCTGGCCGTCCTGACATGGGCCGGCATCGGCGTCGGCAAGAAAATCGCCGGTACGGCGATGAAAGCCGGAGCCGCGCATTCTTCCAAGATCCGGGCAATGCAAGGGAGTTACAAAGGTGTAAGATCCAAATTACGCTCTTTGGCCGGAGAAGACGACGAAGACGAAAGTTAGAGAAAGGGTAAAAAAGTGACAAAGCAGACTAACATATTTAACAAGCTGAAAGCAAATCTTAAGGTCTTGCTGCCGGTTTGCTTTGCGCTGATGATAAGCGTCGGCAGCGCTTCCGCCGAGCCGACTTATCAGATATCCGAAGCGGACATCGTCGGACAAATATCTCAGACGCCGTCGGGAAATTCGCAGGTTTTCCGTCAGCAGCCGGACAATTCGACCGGAGGTTCCACCGCTTTCGACCGCGAAGTGCGGCAGTTCAAACGGGCTTTAAACAATTCGCTTACCGGTCAGGGACACGGCCTCGGCACTTATGCCAAAAGTCTGGTCGGCGACGGCTTAAATGCCGGGCTGAATTTTCTTGACGAAGGATTGACAAACATATTCAGTTCGGTCGAATCGTCTTTGCCGAACGGTTTTATTAAAGATCTTCTGGTTACGTACAACCCGGTCTATCAAGTCACGAAATTTGCTTCCAAAGCGGTCGTTAAAATTGCCAAGTTCGCTACCGGCATAGTTTTCGGCGTTTCCAACCGGGAATGCAACAAAGAAAGAATGGACGCCATTTACAAATCGGGCTGCTATGCCTGCGACGTGGTTACGGCCCTGATCGGCAGCTTCATGAACGCGTGCACTTACCTGTACGACGTCGCCAAAGAGGCCGGCAGCAAGATCCTGTGGGTCGGCGTCATGCTCTGGGTTGCCTTTTATGTCCTGCAGCAGCTGTCTTCGCTCAAAAACCTCGAGCCGTCGGCAATGGTCAACGAACTGTTGATTATGGCCTTTAAAGTACTGGGCGCTTATCTGGTAATCAATGCCGGGATCGACTTCTTTATCAGTTACGCGATCGTGCCGTTTATGAACTTTGGCGCCCAGTTCGGCATTGCCATGCTGGCCAGCGCCTCCGCCGGCAGCGGGTTGGACATCTTCGGCAAGATTCAGCTTGACAGCGCCTATGCGTTCCAAGACGGGCCGATTCCGGCTTATTTCCTCAACCAGCTGCAGCAGTATATCGCCGCCGTCGACTATACCGTGTCCACCCATCTTGAAATCGGACATATGCTGACCTGCCACGCCACCCATGCCGGCGCCTATGACTGGGAAATCGCGCGAATCCCCAACATCTGGATCTGGCTCAGCGGCGCTTTTATCTGGTTCATGGGCTTTATGATGACGCTGTCGGTTACCTATTATCTGGTCGACATTTCCTTCAAGCTCGGCTTTGCCATCATCGCGCTGCCGATCACGGTCGGCCTGTGGCCGTTTAACATTACCAAAGGCAAACTCGGCACATGTTTCAGCATTATTTTGAATTCGGCCGGCATTTTGATTTTCCTTGCGATGACCGTTGCGGCGGGGCTGGCGCTTGTCAGCAACGCGCTTGACGCCGGGTCGCAGGAAGCTATGAACGCCAGTATCGACTCCGTTTTGACGAAAGAGATGGACGGCACCACCAAAATGATGACCGCGATCGAAGACGGCGACAACGAATACATTGACGAACAGCTGGCTTTTTGGAGTTTCGGCTGGATCGTGCTTCTGTTTGCCTACCTGTTTGCCATGAAACTGATCGGCTCAACCAAGAGCGACTATGTCAATCAATTTTTCAGCAGCAAGCTCGCCAAATCCGACCCGATGCACATGGGGCTGACCCAGATGACGGACATGGCCAAACAGCAGGCGGTAAGACCGATCAAGTTTGCCGGAAAAATCGCCAAGCATCAGGCCGGCAAAGGCGTCGACTTCATTGCCGGAAAAATGTTCGGCGGCAAGAAAGACGAAGACAAGGGACTGCTTGACAAGATGGGCGACACCAAAAACAAAGTCGACAACTTAAGCAAAGGCAAATTTGACGACGAAGGACAAAACAAGAAAAAACCGTCCACCATGGAAAGCGCGAAGGCGATGACCGGTCTTGACGCCGACAAAGACAAAAAGGCCAGAGAAGCGCAAAGCAAAGGCAGCGGTTCAGGCGGCAGCGGCGGCGCCGGACAGGGCATGCAGCAGGCCGGACAAGCCATGCAGCAGGCCGGACAGGGCATGCAGCAAACCGCAGATGCCATCGACCAGAGTCTCGGGGCTGCGGATCAAAGCGTCAAAGCCGGTAACCAAGCCGTTCAGGGTGCAGCCCATGCCGGCAGCGCCGCCACTTTAGGCTTAGCCGCTCCGATCACGGAAACGGCGGCGGCTACCAGTACTGTGGCTTCAACGGCAGCCTCTGCCGGACTGAACGCCGGAAGACTGGCGGCCAAGGCCATGAAGACCATGGGAAAGGTCATGGAAAAAACCGGTAAGGCAATGGAAAAAGCGGGCAAAGGCATGAATAAAATGCAAAAGGTAGCCAACAAGCTGCAAAAAGCGGGGCAAACGGTCAACAAATTTGCCGACAAAGTGGAAAAAAACATCGACAAAACAAACAAAGCCCTTAAAAACGCGGCAGAAGGCTCCGATGCCGAACAGCAGCAGGAACAACGCAACGGTGACATGATCGGCGGCGCCGCAAACAAAACTTTCGGAACCGGGAACAAAAAGAAATAGGTGGAAGCGATGACGATGACAGCGACATATAAAAGAAAAGGCATAAAAGGAATCGTATTTGCTGCGATGCTTGCATTTGCCGCTTTAACCTCATTTGGTGCCGAAGCGGCCAGCTCCTGTACCGTTAAATACAGCGGCGGCAACGTGACTCCCGAATGTCCGGACGGCAGAAAAGCCCGTTATGACATCAGTCCGAAATGCATTGAAGACGCCAATAAGGCGGCCGGCAACTGCCTGAACACGATGCCGGTCACCAACGTCGCCCGCATTCCGGAAGACGTCTGCCACCGCGGAGAGGGCTGGAGCCGCAAACGCAACCACAACGGCATGGACTATGCCGCAGGAATGGGCACCGCGGTAACAGCGGCCATGGACGGCACCATCACCAGATACTCTTTCGGCGTTTCCGAACCGGCACGCGGCGTCTGCCAAAGCAGCGGCGGCGGGTACGGCAACGTCGTATATATTGAGCATAAAGGCTGTGACGGCACTTATACGACCCGTTACGGGCACCTGACCAACAAACCCGTTCCCGGCTTAAGAGAAGGTTCAAAAGTCAAAAAAGGCGACCTGATCGGATATGTCGGCGGCACCGGCGGCGCCTGCGGACGCCCTCACCTGCACTTTGAGCTGCGGGGACCGGGCGACGCGCTGGTCAACCCGATGTGCGATCAGGTTCAGGGAATCTGCAACTGCAAAACGCCGGTTCCGTCCAGCGGTCTGTCAAAATGCAAAGACGCGACTTTCGCCGCTTCCAGTTCCACGCCGATAGATCCGGCCGCCGGCGTTACCGCGGTTTCGGTCGGCACGGCCAACAATGCCGAAACGCCGGCGAAATCTTCCGCCAGCTGCGCGCCCTATGAAGAGGTCCGCAACAGTTACCGCGAATGGGGCTGCATTTTCTGCAAACCGTTTGAAATTTTGTTCAACACGGCCAGCGTAATGGCCAAAAAGTCGTTTGACAATCTGGCCAAAGCCGTTATCGCGGTGGTGGTAGTGGCGTTTGCCATCTGGCTCTCGTTTGTAACCATCCGCTTCGTTTCGACGATGGAGATCAGAGAACCGCGCATATTCGTCAAAACCCTGCTTAATCAGGCATTCCGCGTACTGGTGGTCGTCATTTTGCTGAACTCCGGCCTAAGTCAGATACTGGCCTTAAGCGTTGATCCGGTCTTTTCCACCGGTCTGAAAGTGGCGCAACTGGCAGGCAAAATTTCCGACACCTGCGATCTCGGCAGCCATAACATTACCATTGTCGGCACCGACAAAGGCGGCCTGTCTCCGTCGATGGGAACGGGCATCCTGTGCACCATCAAAGCCATTCAGGACCAGATCGGAGACATTCTGGCGTTGGGCGAGCTGAGCTGGTGCCTGTCCTGGAGTTCGGAATACCGAGTAATGCTGGTCTTTCCGCATCTGGGCTATCTGCTGACGGCAATACTGTTCTATCTGGGCGGATTTATGTTGTTGTTCATTTATCCGTTTATGCTGGTAGACTGCATCCTGAAACTGTCGATCGCGGTGGCTCTGCTGCCGGCGGCGTTGGGCGCCTTTGCCTTTAAGATTACGGCAAACTACCTGCAGGAAATCTGGAAGATATTCTTAAACGCCATATTCAGTTTCATTTTCCTGTCGCTGATCATTTACATCATCGCTTCAATTGCGGCTGACTCACTGAGCGAGATGATCGGCGGATCCGACGTCGGCATCATCATGAAGTTCTTCTGGTGGATGGCGGAGGTCATCAAAGTCGTCGCCGTCTGCTTCCTCGGTTATGCCGTTTTGGAGGAAATGAAACATTTCGCCGACAGTTTTGCCGGCAGCCTGAAAATCGGTGGAAATGAGGGCATCGGCAGTCCGACCGGCAGCTTCGGGATGGAATTTTTCGCCAAACGGCCGGGCATGGCCGTCGGCAAGCCGATTGCCAAAGGTGCAAAAGCGCTCGGCACGGCCACGGGGAGGGCGATTTCCGAAGGCGTTCACCGCGCATCAATCAACGGCTGGAAACAAGCAGCCGAGGGAAAAACAGTCATCAATCCTTTCAATCCGTTCAGCAGAATTAACAGCGGCATTGAGAAAACACGAGATGAAAACGGTAACGAAGTGTACGATACGACAAGCGCATGGCAGAAACTCCGCGGCAAAAAGGAATATCGGACCTTTACGACGGACGCCAGCGGCAACACCAAAATGAACGTTACCGTTCAGGACAAAAAAGGAAGACGGACGGAGGTCGAAACCGACGCCTATGCCACCGTTACCCGCAAATATGACCGGGACGGCGTCAAGATGCGCGAGGATACGAAAGTCAACGCCGCTCTGCTGAAATACGCGATGAAAAAAGATGGAACCTACAATCCGGAAGTCGTCAGCAATTTCATGCAGAATTCCCTGCTCAGCGAAGAAAACAAACAAATCATGTTTGTTCAGGCGGTGATGAAGGAGCGGATGGGCGAAGCTGCCGAACAAATGGGAGATTCGTTTGAAAGCCGCACGGTAGAAAAAGGACAGGACGAGGAAGGGCGCGAAACCTGGACCGTCAACCAAACCAACCGCGACGGCAGCCGTTCCACCTTCAAGGTTACCTTCGGCGCCAACAACCGCGTTTTGTCGGAATTCAAGAACGTCGACGCCAGCGGCAAGGGCAAAGCGTTTGCCACCGACGGCATCGTTCAGCGGAAGTCTTACATTTCCGTCAAAACCAACGCTGACGGCAGCAAGGAAACCATTGTTGAAAACAGATACGCTTTCAGCAGTTACTACTCCAAGATCGCCAACCGCCCCCTGTACTCAAACGGCGACATGGCGGACAACATTCCGGCCGGAGAGATCATGTTCGGCGAAAAAGACATGAGCAGCTTTGCCCATCAGGTCGGCAAGAAAGGAAACAAAGCTTATACTTTCAGAGAGTTTAACTGACGTTCCTTTCGGTAAATAGTCAAAAAAATGGCAGAAATTTTATTTTCTGCCATTTTTTTTGCACAAAATCGTCATCTTTTGTGCAAATTTCTTGATTAATTCCAAAGTTAGATTATTATTTAGCTAAAATTTAACAATCTGTAACAATGCAAAGGTGGTAATTATGGAAGAAATTATTTTCCCCAACCAGATCAGAATGTACAGAAGACTGCGCGGACGTTCCATGCAGGAACTGGCCGATCATTTGGGCGTCAGTCTGTCGGCCATCTCCAAAATTGAAAAAGGCTATCGCAGAATTGATCAGGAACAGCTGGTAAGAGTGGCGGAGCTTTTGGACTGCCCGATGCAGGATCTGTTCGTCAACGAGCAGAATTCTCAGGAAGACGTCATTCTGTCATGGCGCCGGGAACAGGAAAGAAGAAACAAAATCAACGAAAAGGCCGGCTTGAAAACACTGGGTGCCGGTTTGCGCCAAATCCGCAACGAAAAGAACCTGACACTGATCGAAGTAGCGGAAAGTTCGGACATGACGCTGTCCGTTTATCACCGGATTGAGATGGGACAGCGGGAAGTTTCCGACAAGGAAATGAAAAACATCGCCAAATCGCTCGGATATACGGCCGAAGAACTGAAAGAAGCGATCAAAAATCTGGACGGCAAAGGCATGCTGGACGAAATTATCCAGCGCAACGACGCCAAATACAAGCTGCTGTCCAACCCCCGCGGCGCAATTTCCACTTTTGACACGGCTCCGCGCGACAGTCAGAAAGTGCCGGTATACGGCGTTCCGGGCAAAGACGGCAACGTTATCATTGACAACGAAAAAGAAATCAAATGGGTCGGCCGCCCCGCAGTCTTAAACGGCAAAAAAGACGCATACGGACTGAACCTGTGCACACGGCGTTTGGGCAGTCTGTTGCCGGCCCGCTCCGTTTTGCTTGTCGATCCGCAGGAAGTGGTCAGTGTCGGCGACATCGCCGTTTATCAGATTGCCCCCGAAGAAGTAATGGTTGTCAGCATTCGCGAAGACGATAACGGAAAACTTTACGGCATCCGTTGGAATCCGGACGAAAGGATCAAGCTGGACGACAACGACTTAAGCAAACTGCATAAGGTCGTCGCCATTTACTTATAAAATTTTCCCCGCTTCGGCGGGGTTTCTTTTTGCCTTGCCATCGGAAGAAAGAGTTTCAACGCCATACGGCGGCCATGTCCGCCGGTCTTACGACCGCTTGCCGCTTCCCTGTAAAAAAGAAAAAACAAAACGGAGAAAAAAGAGAAGAAAAAAGCAGAAAAGAAAGACCAGATACAAAAAGCGACGAAGGAAAAGGCAAACAAGGAAGGGAAATACCGGCAAAAGGAAAAAGACGGAAAAAAGCGAACCGGACGACGGGAAGGAAAAGACAATAAGCCGCTGGCGAAAAATCCGCCGCGGGGAAAAGCCGGCAGGTCCCAATTGCCGGACAGCGAAAACGACGACAAGCGAACAACAACGGACAGGCAAAAGGGAAAAGACGGAAAGAAACGAACCGGACAACGGGAAGAGAAAGACAATAAGACGATGGCGAAAAATCCGCCGCGGGGAAAAGCCGGCAGGTCCCAATGCCGGACAGCGAAAACGACGACAGGCGAACAACAACGGACCGGCAAAAGGAAAAAGACGGAAAGAAACGAACCGGACGGCGGGAAGGAAAAGACAATAAGACGATGGCGAAAAATCCGCCGCGGGGAAAAGCCGGCAGGTCCCAATGCCGGACAGCGAAAACGACGACAGGCGAACAACAACGGACAGGCAAAAGGAAAAAGACGGAAAAAAGCGAACCGGACGGCGGGAAGGAAAAGACAATAAGACGATGGCAAAAAATCCGCCGCGGAAAAAAGCCGGCAAGTTCCAATGCCGGACAGCAAACAACGACAGGCGAACAACAACAGACAGGCAAAAGAGAAAAGACGGGAAAAAAAGCAAACCGGACGGCAAGAAAGGCAACTAAGGCGACAAAGGACGAAGGCAAGTTTCGCTTTTGTCATTCACCTCTCGCCGCTCTCCCGCAAGCAGCGATTTTTTTCGCTCTCCGCGTTTGACTGATTGACATTTATGGATTTGACTTTATGTTGTATTCAGTATATTCTATATATATTCTAAAGGGGGGACGACTGTGGCAGACGACATCAACAGCTCGGCGAGTTTCGGCCAAAGCAAAAACGACAGTGAAGAATTGCCGATCATTGTCGCTCAGCGCTTTTTAAACATTTTTCGCCAGCTGCACATTTTCAGCGACGAAAGGCGCGAAGCTTTCAATAAGATGCTGCTGGAACTGCCGCCGGAAGTCAAATCCATTTTTCAGAGCCTGCCCGGCGGCACCCCGTTGCAGGAATATATGGAAGATCTGGAGCAAAAAAGCAAAGGGCTTGAGCCGGTCGCACACCACAGCCACCAGAAAAACAGCAATATTTTGCAGGAAGCCCTGTCCGAAAACAGAAGCACGGGGGGAACGACCGGCGGCGAGGGAATCATCAACGGCGACAATTTCGCGCGGATTTTGGCCAGCAGTCTGGCCCAGTCAAACGCCGAAATTATCCGCGAACTGCAAAACACCCGCCCGGCGGCAGCCGGCATTGAGAGCGGAAGCGGAACGGGCGGCGGCTTTGACGGCCCGATGAAACTGGTTGCCGACGAATCCTTTACCAACATCATCTCCAAAGCATTGGCCGAAGCAATCGAAAACTCCGAAAAGAAACGGCTGGAAGACAACAAAATGATTGCCCGTTCGTTTACGGAGCTGCAGGAAAACCTGACCAAACTGATCGAACAGAGCAGTCAGCTTAAATTTATTTCCGGCGGCGACGGCAAAACGGCGGCAGCTCCCATTCAGATGAAAGGGCTGGTTGACGATCTGGTCAAGGCCCAGTCCGCCTTTTTGAAAGAAACCACGAAAAGCCAGAAAGAAGAGCTTTCTTCCATCATCTCCACTGCCATCAAGGAAAGTCAGAAAGTTTCTACCCAGGCGCTGATTGAATCGTTTCAGAAAATCAACGAAGAAAAAATTCCGACGCCGATTACCTACGCCGCCTCGTCCCCCAAAGGTCAGCCGGCAATGGAATCGGTCGAACAGGCGCTGAAAGCGCAGGGAAAAGAGTTTTCTTCCATCATCTCCATGGCATTGAAAGAAAGCCAGAAAAATTCCGCGCAGACGATTATTGAAACTCTGGAAACGCTGAAAAAAGATTCGACCGTTTCGGGCGGGGGACAAAACAACCTCAAAGTTGAAGAAATCATGCGGATGCAGGCCAACCTGTTCCGTGACATCGCCCGCGCGCAAAATCAGGAGTTTTCGGCCTTAATATCCTCGGCACTGAAAGAAAGCCAGCGTCAGTCGACGGAAGCAATCATTGCCGCACTCAGTCAGCTGCAAACGGCACCGGTGCAGACGGTGGCGGTACCGGTACCGATGCCTGCCGTCAACAGGGAAATTCCCGCCGCCTTGCAGCCCGCGGTTCATGAGCGGCCGGCGGCGCCGCAAATGCCCGAACCGACCGTGTCCACCCCGATGATCGACAAGTATCTGGACGGCGTTGACGAAGAGGAAGAGACGGAAGAGAAAGCAAACGCCGCGACAATTGAGGAAACGCCGAAAAAGAAAAAGAAGAAGAAAAAGAAGAAAAACCGGGAAGCCGAAAACGGCGCGTCAGAAGCCGCTGCCGACGGCGAATCGGAAGAAGCGCCGGCCGGCGAAGAAAAAACGCGACCGGAAACAAAAACGGAAACTCCGACGGCAGGCGGAGCCGAAAAGGAAAAGGCGCCGGCAGAAAGCAAAGTTTCCGCGCCGACGGCCGGGGAAACTCCCAAAGCGGCAGAAGCAGGCAAACCTGCCGCCGGGAAAGCACCGACGGGCAAAACGGAAAAAGAAGATAAAAAAGCCACCCGGGAAGCGGCGGCAGAAAAAACGACGGAAGAGAAAGCCCAACCGGCAGAAGAAAAGGCAAAACCGGCAGAAAGCGCTCCCAAAGCGGACAAAACGGCAACCTCAAAGCCCGAACCTGCTGCTGCCGCGGAGGAAGGAAAAGAACCGCAGATTTCGCCGATGCTGCGTAAACTGATGACGATTTCGACCGCCTTTGCCGACGTGCAGGACATTAAAGACAGTGATCCGGGCGACGACTGGGGCTGGGGTTTCGGCGGAAGCGACAGCGAAAAGACGGACAATGCGGTCGGCGGAAGCGACGGCTATGGCTTTGAAACCGACGACGACGGCTATTCCGCAGCCGCAACTGCCGACGCCGGCGACGGCGAAGACTGGGAGTGGGAATACGAAGAAGTGCCCGCCGACGCCGAGATGAGCGGAGAAGAAGGCGAAGACTGGGAATGGGAATACGAAGAAGTTCCCGCCGATGCCGAAACGAGCGGAGAAGAAGGCGAAGACTGGGAGTGGGAATACGAAGAGGTGCCCGCCGACGCCGAAACGACCGGTGAAGAAAACGGGGACTGGGAATGGGAATACGAGAATACCCCGGCAGCCGCGGCTGAAACGGAAGATGAGGTCTATGAAGAAGCGGCGGCGGAAGACAGCAGCCTCAGTCCGGATGAATTTGCTCAGACTTCGGAAATCGTCATCGACAGCCTGCCGCAATTCGTGCTGCTCGGACTGGAGGACGAAAAATTCCGCGATCCTTATATTGAAAACAGTGACAATATCGGGTAAATTGAAAGGAAAACAATTTGCCTGAAACAAACGACAACCAGAATTACCGCGAAGGGAGTGACGCATAATGGAACCAAACAAAGCCGCCGGAACAGCCGACTTGTGGTACGTTGACAACTACATCCTGCTGAAAGACTATTACGACCGCACGATTTCCCGGATTGCCGCCCGCTGCGTCCGCAAAGGCAACATTGCGATCGAAGACTACCCCTTTTTCGGATACATACTTGACGTTCTGGAAGAAATCAGCGAAACCGGCGAATACATATTGCAGCACCGGGAACTGTACCCGTATGTCGAACGCAAAATCGCCGGCGGGCTGAACGGGCTGAAAAAAACGCTGATTGAATATCAGAACGAACTGAAAAGCAATTCCACTCCCGACATGATCAAGGAAGACGCGCGGGAAGTGGAAAAAATGAAGCAGGCGCTGGGCGACGTCGACAAATCGGCAGACCCGACCGTGGGCGCCGGCATGGGAATGGAACAACTGATGGAAAAGCTGATGCAGGAAAACAACATCAAGCCCAACTTCCCGGCCGAAGACGATAAAAAATAATTTTAACAGTCAACCTTATTAAAACGGAAAGTAACCGACTAATGTTTAAAATCTGTCATAATTTCAAAAAAATTACCGTTTGTCTTCTGTGGGCGGGCATGCTGGCCGGCTGCAAAACGCCGGCGCCGGAACCGGAGCCGGTCGAAGCGGATCCGCTTTCCGCCGCCTCCCTCATCAACCTGCAGGATCCCAACATGATCCGCACGCCGAAAGGCGCCAGTTCGCTTGATCTGGAAACGCCGCTGCGTTGCAACGTCAACTGGAAAACGCAGGAAATGATCACCGCCCTGCCTTACAACATGAAAGCCTTCAACCTCACCCGCAACGGCATCAACAATCCGCTGCCGCGCTTTGAGGTAACCGGTTTTTCCTTCAAAACCATGCCGGCGGAAAAAGCGCTCCTGAAACTGCTTAAAGAAGCGGATATCCGGCTGGTGGCCAAAGATGCGCCTTACACCAGCATTTCGGCGGAAAATTTGCGCGGCGAACTGTCGGAAGTGGTCAAAATGATTACCGACGCGGCCGAAATTTACTATAACTACAACGCCGAAACCAAAACGCTGACCATCAGCCGCAAAAACAACTTTACGCTCTATGTGCCGAAATCGCGGCCGATCATTCTGGCACTGCTCGACGTTCTGCGCGGGTCGGGCATCACCAACATCACGACCGACTGGTCCGATTACTCAATCACCTTCGACGCCGATTTTGAACTGAGAACCAAAATTCAGGATCTTCTCGACTATTTTGAGGAAAATCCGGTGTTGATCGCATATGACGTCAGCGTATTTACCATTTATCCGTATAATGCGCAAAATGACATCGAGTGGCAAAAACTGCTGAACATCTTTGATTTCGGCACCATCAAAACCGCCAAAACCGGCGTTATCGGACGGGTGCTGACCACTTCGGACGATCTGAATTTCAAAACCCTGCAGCGGTTCCTTTCCGGCCAGGCCAGAGTGGTTAAGGCGGCAGAGGGAAAATTCGTGGTTCCCAACCTGTGGCTGGCTCGTTTCGACATCGGCAAATGCGCCGCCCGGAAGTCGCCGGAGGCTCAGGTTTCGCTCTTGGCAAAATCCTCCCTGATGCCGCAAAACCGGATTTTTTCGGACATTACGCTGGAAGGCACCGAAGGACAGATCACCCAGTTCAACATTCGCAGCAAACTGGGAGAAAATTTCCTGATCATCGGCATCCCCAACGAAATTTTCGGCATCAGCAGCCCGAAATCGGAAACGATCGTGTTTATGGTACCGAGAATCATCCGTACCTTAAAAAAACAGGTACCGACGGCAAATTAATAATTATCGCAATTAAAGGAGATTAGGGAAAATGGACAACATCAACAAAGCTCCCGGCGGAACCCCCGTCCGGCATAAGCTGAAAAAGGTAAAAAGACCGATCAAACGCCCCGTCAGCACGCCGGAAACACTTTCCGTCCCGCCTAAAACCACGGAATTTGCCGCTCCGCGTCCGGATCAAAGTATTGCTCCGGCCATGACTTCCTCCGCCGCGGCGGAGGAACATCAGGCGCCCGTGCCGGAAAAAATGGACGCTTTCAGCCTGGACGCCTTTCTTGACGGCGACAATCTGCCGGCTATTCAACAAGATACGAGATTACAGCAGAACAATTTTGAACGCGGCTTTATCCGCGACGAGGACATCAATCCGACGCCGCCCAGCTGGAAAGACAGAATGGTCGTCGGCGATTTGTACACCGGCTTTGCCGTTTTCGTCACCGCTGCCGTTTTCCTTTTGTTCGGTATCATGTTTGCCAAAATATTCTTAAGCGGTCCGACCACCGTTCAAAACGGTTTGCAAGGCGTTGTCATCAACTCGGAGGTACCGCGGGGACGAGCCCGCTGCGGCGTGGCCGAAAAAACACAGGGCTGCGTTTTGTACATTATGAATCCGCAGCGTCAGGACTTAAACGGCCGCGATTTTTACGATTTGGCCGCCCAGTTGACCGGGCGCCAGCGGTTTATGATCGAAACCGGAAACATGCGCTATTCCAGTATTAAAATCAAACCGGGCGAAATTGCGCAACTTAACATTCCGCCTTTGCAATAAGTCGTTTTCCTTCATCCCTCCCCTTGACGGGAGGGATTTTTTTATACCGCTCCGCGGCAGGTATGTGGCGGCGAAATTGCGCAGCTTAATATTCCGGCCGTTTTCTTTCATCCTCTCCTTGACGGGAGGGATTTTTTTATACCGCACCCCGCGGCAGGCATGTGGTTAAAGAGAGCTTACAGCTTTTTTCGTTTCCTCTTTTCCTTCCTCCGTCTTTTCTTGCTCTCCCTGCTTTT
>ERZ780157.2180-NODE-2180-length-18816-cov-3.009488_pt1 | contig 18816 bp, 11 predicted proteins | sample MGYA00511169_ERZ780157 | MGnify/ENA primary metagenome ERZ780157 (study PRJEB29588, sample SAMEA1965149) | human gut metagenome | biome: human gut; feature: human-associated habitat; material: faeces | place: Denmark | collected 2008/2010 ... | reverse complement strand
CCGGCACCCTTTGCCGCATAAACCACACGGGAGGCTTTGGTGGCGATCAGACTCTGGTGATTAACGCTAAGCAGCAGCATCGTTTCAATAAACTGCGCCTGGATCACCGGTCCACGTACGATCACGATCGGCTCGTGCGGGAAGATCGGCGTGCCCTCCGGCACCGCCCAAACGTCGCAGGTGAAGGTAAAATGCTCCAGATAGTTTAAAAAATCCTCGTTAAAAATCCCCTTGCCGCGCAAAAAGGCGATGTCCTCCGGCTCAAATTTCAGATTTTTCAGGTAGTCGATCAGCTGCTCCAGCCCCGCCATGATGGCAAAGCCGCCGCCGTCGGGCACCTTGCGGAAAAACATATCAAACACCGCCGTCTTGTTTTCAAGACCGTTAATGTAATAACCGTTCGCCATGGTAAACTCATAAAAATCGGCGAGCATGGTAAGGTTGACGTCCTCTGCCCAGTTGTTCTTCAGTTCCATTTGATTATCTCCCGTTCCACATAGTTTTTATCCTGTTTAGCCATTCAGATATTCCCGCTCGGCCGACTCGTGCTTTTTGCTTCTAAGCATCAGGTCATTGACAGCCTCCCTGGCGGATTTGCCCTCAAACAGCACTAGATAGGCCTCGCGGCAGATCGGCATTTCCACCTCATATTTCTCTGCCAGCGCGTGCGCCGCGGCCGCGGTACGTACGCCCTCTACCACCATGTGTACCTCTTCTAACGCCTGGGAAAGGTTCTTCCCCTGCCCGATGAGAATACCCGCGCGGCGGTTACGGCTGTGCATACTGGTACAGGTCACGATCAGGTCACCGATGCCGGACAGACCCGCAAAGGTATCCGGATTCGCACCCATAACAGTGCCCAGACGGGAAATTTCAGCAATCCCGCGTGTCATAAGCGCCGCCTTTGTGTTGTCTCCAAACCCGAGGCCGTCGACAATCCCCGCACAGAGCGCGATGACGTTCTTGAGCGAGCCGCCCAGCTCCACACCAATCATGTCGGTGTTGGTGTAAACACGGAAGGTGGGGGACATCATGATGTTTTGAATCCGCTTTGCAAGCGCAATGTCCTTGCAGGATACCACATTCGTTGTCGGCATCAGCTTACCGACCTCCTCTGCATGGGAGGGGCCGGACATGACCGCCACCCGTGCCGACGGGATACAGTCCGTGATTACCTGGGAAAGGCGCATCAACGTCCCCTCCTCAAGTCCCTTAGAGATGTTTAAAATGGTCTGCGCCCGCGTGTCTATAAACGGCTTCATCGCTTCCGCCGTGGTGCGCATCGCGTGGGACGGAACCGCCGTAATCACCAGCTCGCTCCCCATCAATGCCTCTTTGATATCATTGGTAAAGAGTACCGTATCCGGCAGGATAACGCCGGGCAGGAACTCCTTATTCTCCCTCTCCCTGGCAAGCCGCTGCGATTCCTCCGCAAAATAGGACCACAGCTTCACGCTGTGCCCGTTTTTGGCAAGCAGGTATGTAACCGCCGTACCCCAGCTCCCCGAGCCGATCACCGAAATATCTGCCATGTCTTCGCCCCCGATTGATTGATTTAGGATTTCTCTTTGTTTTCTGGTTGTTCTGTTGTGTTATCCGTTTTTTTCTTTTTTGCACCGAGCTTGTTTTCGCTGCCCTGTACCAGTCGGAGGATGTTTGACCGGTGCATAAAGATCGCCAGCACTCCCGTCACCGCCGCAAATACGATAAACGCCGGATTATCCCGCATGGTAAAGAGCGGGATAACAACCAGGGCCGCGGCCGCGCAAACCGAGCCTAAAGATACATACCGTGTAATCGCAACGATCACCACAAACAGCGCCAAAAGGCATAAAAACAACTTCGGCTGCAGGATTGCAACCACCGTCGCGGTGGACAGGATGCCCTTGCCGCCCTTAAATTTAAAATAGACTGGAAAGTTATGTCCCAGCACAACAAAAAAGCCTGCCGCATACTTATAAATATCCATGTCAAACATTATTATGCCTTGCAATAGATTGGCGCTGATGTTTACCAGCAGCGTCGCGACCGATATTGCGATCACGCCCTTTAAAATATCGCCGATCAAGACAAAAACAGCCGCCTTTTTCCCCAGCACCCGCAGGGCGTTGGTCATGCCTGCGTTCCCGCTTCCATGGGCACGGATATCGACACCATAGACCTTAGCTACCAGGATGGAGGTGTTGATGCTGCCGAGCAGGTAGGCCGCCGCACAAACGATCAGTAACAATGTAATATCCAACTCACTCACCCGCCTTTTTATTTTTCTGCCGAATCAGCAGCCGGATGGGAGTCCCCTCCAGGCCGAACACCGAACGGATTTGATTTTCCATGTAGCGTTGATAGGAAAAATGGAACAACTCCGGATCGTTTACAAAAAACACAAAGCAGGGCGGCTTGGTCCCCACCTGAGTCACATATAAAATCTTCAGCCGCTTTCCCTTGTCACTGGGCGGCTGTACCTGTGCCGTCGCGTCGTTAATAACGTCGTTTAGCATCCCTGTCGCAATCCGCATCGCGTGTTGGGAAGAGACAAACCGGATCAGCTCAAACAGCTTGGTTACCCGCTGTCCTGTCTTCGCGGATAAAAACAGAATCGGCGCGTAGGTCATAAAGCTCAAGCCGTCCATCACATCCTTGCGGTACTGGTTCATGGTGCTGCCATCCTTCTCCACCAGATCCCACTTGTTCACCACAATGATGATCGCTCGCCCCTTCTCATGGGCGTATCCTGCAATTTTGGTGTCCTGCTCGGTCACGCCCTCGGTCGCGTCGAGCATCATCAGGCAGACGTCGCAGCGGTCGATAGCCGCAAGCGAACGCACGACGCTGTAATGCTCGATATTTTCATTAATCTTCCCGCGCTTTCGCATACCGGCGGTGTCAACAAACACATAGTCGTGATCCTCGTAGGTATAGCGGGAATCCACCGCATCCCGTGTCGTGCCGGGGATGTCGCTGACGATGTGGCGTTCCTCCCCCAAAATCCGGTTGACCAAAGAGGATTTGCCCACATTTGGTTTGCCAATCACCGCGACGCGGGTGACCTCCTCGTCGTAGCCGTCGTCCTCCGCCAACGCAAAGTGGGACACCACCTCGTCGAGCAGGTCGCCCAGACCCAAGCCATGGGTGGAGGACAACGCAAACGGCTCTCCCAGACCCAGGTTAAAAAATTCATAAAAGGCCAGCGGCGGCTCGCCGCCCTGATCCACCTTGTTGCAGACCAAAATTACCGGTTTTAAGGATTTTTGCAGAATCGCCGCCACCTCGTGGTCAGCGGCCGTTACCCCGTCACGGATGTCGGTAACGAATAAAATCACATCCGCCGCGTCGATGGCAAGCTGCGCCTGCTGGCGCATCTGGGACAGGATGATGTCCTTGCTGAACGGCTCAAAGCCCCCGGTATCAACCAGGGTAAAGGCGTGATCCAGCCACTCCGCATCCGCATAAATCCGGTCGCGTGTCACGCCGGGGGTATCCTCAACGATCGCGATCCGGCTGCCCGCTATCTTGTTGAAAAGGGTTGACTTGCCAACATTCGGCCTCCCCACGATTGCTACGATTGGTTTTTTTTTCATATTTTTTCTCCAGTTTACAAATTCTTCGCATATTTTATTTTCTGCTAATACAGAGTCTTATATAAGTACACGGTTTCTGTTTGGGTTTCTGTTTGGGTTTCTGTGTAAGTAACATCTTTTCTGCATCATTGCTTATATATTCAGATATGTCATCACTTTTACAAATTCTCTATTTTTATTATAGATTTTCTATCGTATTGATCAGATCGTACCCGTTATCCCCCACACAGATCACCGGCACGCCAAGCCTTTGCTCAAAGGTTTTCAGGGTAATATCGTCCAAAAACACCGCTTCATCCGCCTTGAGCATATTTTGTGAGATCAAAACCGCCTGCCCCAGGTCATGTCCTTTCGTTTGGTGCAGGATGTCGCCCGCAGTCAGCAGGCCCGCCACATTAACACCATGCCCAAAAAAGTCATTTTTCACCGCGTACACCGTGATCGTTAACCCTGGCCGCAGCGCCTCCAAAGCAGCCGCGTAGCGGCCAAACTCGGGCGCGGCGGCGGTACCGGTCACGATACTGAGCTTTTTGTTACACGGCTCCTTGGAAAGCCCCGCCAAACCATCATAGAATTCCTCCCGCATCGAGCTGATCATCCCCACACCGTTTTCGATCTGTGGAAATCCCTCGTAAGAATCAAAGTTTGGCAGTTCCCTGCCCGCTTTGAGGTAAAACTCATCCGCTGCGTAGATCAGGCGGGTTCCAATGCAAGCCAAAAGCTCCTGCTGTAACTTATCAACCCGGTCAAGCAGAGTCAGGCAATCCTCTTTCTCATACGCCTCCAACGGGTATAGCCCTTCCCTGTAACGGCTTAAACCCACCGGCACCGCCGATATACTATTGACATATGGATAGAGTGCAGCCAGGTCCCGCACGGTTTTGGATAGCTCCTCCCCGTCGTTGATTCCCTTACAGCAGACAATCTGACAGTTCATTGTAATCGTATTTTCCGCCAAATAGCACATTTTATCCAAAATATCGCCCGCAAAACGGTTGTTCAGCATTTTCACCCGCAGCACGGGATTTGTGGTATGAACAGAAATATTAATTGGGCTGATGCGTGTTTTAACGATCCCCTGCAAATCGCGCTCGGTCATATTGGTCAGGGTAATATAGTTCCCATGCAGAAAAGACAGGCGGGAATCGTCATCCTTAAAATAAAGAGTGTCCCGCATCCCCTTTGGCAGTTGGTCGATAAAACAGAAGATACATTTGTTCCGGCAACTCCGGGGGCGGTCGATCAGGGGATTTTCAAAGCCGATACCAATGTCTTCATAATCATTGCAAATAATCACCCTTTTTTGTTGCCCTGTATCGGTGGTCAGAGAAAGGGCGACCCGCTCGCTGCAGCACAGAAAACGATATTCCAAAATATCGGCGAAATCTTCGCCGTTGATCTGATCCAGACGCCAGCCTGGCCGGATTCCCTTCCGGTCAGCCATACTTCCCTGTTCCACTGTGCTGATTCGCGCCCCCAAGCTGCTCACCTCGCCATTTGTCTTTCTTTATCTACTCTATTTTATAGGATAAACTTTAATCCGTCAAGCAATACAGCAGATAAAAATTCCCAAAGAACAAAAGAACCGGCCAAGATTGGCCGGTTCTTTTTCAGAAAGGAGATGGGAAGTTATCTATTTGTTTACCGCGCGGAGCATCCGCCGGATTACCGCAGCCGCCTGGGCGCGGGTAGTAAAGTTTTGTCCGCTGAAGGTTGACGGCGTCATGCCGCTGATGAGCCCTGCACCGGTAACAATATCTACCGAGGCTTGTGCCCATGATGCAATTTGATCCTTGTCGCTGAACCTGTCAATCGCTCCGCTTTCACCGGTCTCACCACCGCAGAGCGCATATGCCTTTGCGACGATCACCGCCATCTCTTCACGGGTGATCACGTCATCAGGGCGGAAGTCCCCATCCGAGCCAACGATCAGGCCGGCGTTTGCTGCAGTATTCACGCTATCAAAATACCATGTACCCTCTGCAACATCTGCAAAGCCCGCGCTTGTGCTGTCGCTGAGGCCAAGGGCTTTCACGACCAGCGTTGCGAACTCAGCTCGTGTGATTTGGCGCTCCGGTTCAAAGGTGTCCGCCGTTACGCCCGCCACAATGCCACGGCCAAAGAGCTCTTCAATATCAGCCTGCGCCCAGTGCCCTGCCGTATCCTTGAATATAGAATTGGTTTCATTCTGGTTCGATTCGCTGGAATTACCTGATCCCAAAATGCTGCCCGAACCAGGAATATATGTTCCGCCATTGCCTCCGCCATTTCCACTACCGGACGGCGGTATGATAACCGGCGTATCCGGTGTAGGAGACGGAGTGGGTGTTGCGTCCCTCTTTGCTATCGTGATGGAAACGGTATAAGTTGCTTTGGCTGTCCCATCCTGCGCGGTAACCGCTATCTTTGCTGTTCCAGGCAGCTTCGACGGCTGTGTCACCTTGACAGTCGCGTTTGCATTGTTCGTTGCCGCCGACACGGTCGCCTTTTTCGTCCCATAGGGCAATTCTACCGAATAGTCGTATTGACCAGCTACACAGGTAATCACCTGATCATTTACAGTAATGGAGTTTAACGAAGCGTCGCCGTTGAGAACCACAGAACCATAAACAGCAATCTCACCGCCCTTAACCAGCGGGAATACCAGATTCTGTCCGGAAGTTGTGGAACCAGCAATCTCAACCAGCTGGCCGTTTTCAACCATCCTCAGGCGGTTACCGGCTGCGCCGGATACCGTAACATTCAAAGGCTGAGCAAATGTGTCAGAAGACGTTCCTACCATAAATACCACATAGCTATCTCCCACTTCTTCGGAGGTCGATTCAGTCATGGCACGGATCGTCAGCTTACCATCTGCAAGCGGCGTAGCCGCTGGTACAGTAATCGTTACTTCTTTTCCGTTTATGACCAGGCGGATCGTACCGGCAGGCAGAATATCTGTCTGAAGAGTCAGCTCCCCGGTCAGATTCGTAAAGTTCAGATCCATATCAGTTAAATCGTCCGGAATCTCTACCACGCCTGAAGTCATGTCAGATGCAAAACTCTGTACCCTGGCTTTTTGGAAGGTCTCCGTTCCAGCCTGCAGCAGGGATGCCTGTCTTTCAATTGCGGTTATATCAGAACCTTCGTCCTCATAGACATCCTTCGCGTCGTCGATGATCTGTTTGAACGCTTCGATCGCATCCTTCGGATACTCGCCAAGACCGGACCCTTCTACTGCCGCATTTAACAGTTCCTCAGCCGTCTGGATCATAACAAGCAATCCATCCTTGCTGGAGATCAGCTGTGTCGCTTCTGACCGTACAGGGGTTCCCGCATTGCCCAGAGAATCCTTAGGCGTAACCTCAAACTTGATAAACTTATCGGCATATTCATCCGTATAAGTAAAGGTCCGTTCATTGGCTCCGTCGATCAGCTTAAAGCTGCTCTCCTGGTTCTGGTCAGCCACATACCACTTGTAAATGCTCTCGCCTTCTAAATCACGTTCGCTGTCATAATAAGTGTAACTGCCGATCAGAGTATTTTGTTTCCCAGTATCCCTGAAAATTTTAACATTTCGTGCGGTCGGAGCAGCATTGGATGAGCTTACCGGCCCGATTGCCTCAAACGGAATCGTTTCAAATTCAGGAATACTTTTGCGGATTTCGGCATAGGCCGCGTCGGTCAGTGTGTAGTTGCCGCCGTCCCAATCCTTGACCATACTCTTATACTGCTCACCCTGGAACTGCAGGTTCGTCTTCACGCCGGTTACATCCCCGCCGGAAATCGAATACTGACTGGTAGAGTGTGGCGCTTCATCCACATAAATATACACGTTTTTAGACATCTCATTCGGATAAACATCTACATAGGGAATATCATTTTTCGATGTTGAATCCTTCAGGTCTGCCAGATAAGGCCACTTTTCAAGCCATAGCTCATTGGCGAAGGCAATCTTGGCCGAATTGGCAAATGTTTGCAGTCTGGTACCAAACATGCTGTCATACCATCTGCCCTTATCCCATGCGCTCTGGTAGAATACACGGGGGGCATCAAGCAGCAGGTTGTTGTAAAAACGGTTATTCGCACCGCCATGCACCTTAAAGATCTGTGAATTTGGAACATTCGGGCCGGCGACGTTGCCATATACAACAGTGTTACAGTCACCGTCATCGGTAAATACACAGCATGAATAGAAGGACTTTGTACCAAAGTCGCCCACATCATAGAAGTGGTTATACCGAATGGTGTTTTCCTGGTCGGTCAAGCGGCGTCCCAGGTAAATAGCGCCCATGTCGGCTGCGTTACGGCAAACATTGTGCAGCTTATTGTATTCAATTACATTAAGCACACCACTGAGCGAAACCGCCTGGTGGGCACAATTATAAATATCGTTGTGGCTGAGAATATTACCTGCTCCGCCCAAGCCGACACCCGGCGCATATACCTCTCTCATCATGGAGAAGTCAAAGATCTCGCTATTGGTGATATAGTTTTCTGAAAGCGTCAATGACGCGGTATCGCCGCCGTTAAGATTCGCCGCACCAAAACCGCAGTGATAAATTTTACTGTTATTGACGCCGTTGTTATAACTATTAACACCCTTGATGTCAACGGCTTTGTTCTCAAACAGGTGGATGTCACAGTTTTCAACCTTGTTATTGGTTCCACCATCAATCACCACGCCATATCCCCGGCTGCCCTTGATTTCCAAGCCCTGCAGGGTAATATTAGACGCGTTGTTCAATTGGAACAGATCAAAATCAACATGCGTCATGGTCACAGTAGAATCTGCATTCGAACCGTCGACAGGATAAATATACAATTTACCGTTTGCACGGTCAATGTACCACTCGCCCGGCTCGTCAATTTCCTCATAGATATTGAATGCCCTGATCGGCGCGGAATAGTTTGCGCTTAACGAATCATAGTTAAAATCCGTGGTAAAGGTAAGAGTCTTTGCCGACGAATCTATTGTTCCCTGGACATATTCAGCCGCCCATTCATACTGCCAGTATCCAAGATACCAGATTTGGTCGGGCTGATAAGTCCATGTTGAAAATGCTTCGTCAGTATACGTCACGATCGGCGGAGCGCTTGTTCTCGTAACTTTTACGTTCGGCCGGTCGGTTCTTAAGTCACTGTTCGGATAACGGGCAAGGTTCATACGCTCCCCGTCCATTTCCATCATCGGCGCATACAGGTTGTACCGATTACCACTCTTGTCTGTCGAAACGGCTTCTACATCGTCAATACCCAGATCCGCCAGATTTGCAACCACAACGGCATTTTGCGCATCGACTGATTTTAACCTGTTCTTCATATCGCCGTTTACAGGCTGGAACTGACTCAGCTTCATATCATACCCGCCGGAGAAGGTTACCTTCTCATCGCCATAGGGGCGGTAAACAATCGGCATATCTGCCGTACCGGAATCCTCTTCGGTCAATTCAAAGGTTTGAGAAAGATGGTAAAGGCCGCCTCTGATGTAGACAGTCACGCCACCCTCGGGTATTAGACCGTTCGCTTTCCAATCGCGGATGGTATCGCGTGCCTTTTCTACTGTAGCATATGGTTCTTCCAGTGAACCATCGTTTTCATCACTACCGTCAAGTGCAACGAACAGGCTGTTACGCAAAGCAGCACGGATCTGCACCGCTTCACTCTGCACGGTAGTTCCCGCTAAATCAAACTTGTCAACCGGTGTTACTTCAAATTTAATAAATTTACCCGCATACAGCTCAGGAATAACCAGCGATCTTGCATTCTCCCCAGGAATTTCTTCAAATTCTCCATCTGCTGTATCACAGAAATACCACTGATACCTGCTTTGTCCCTCGTCGTCTCCATCCGGATCACTGAATTCATACGCGCCGGTTATGATAGACGAAACGTCAAGATTACCTGTGATCCTGACATCTGTAACAACAGGCGCCTGATTTGCACTTGTCACATATACCGGATCACTCGTCACTGGTACACCTTTGTCACCGGCAGGCGCACTGTTCTTCGGCGTTACCTCAAATTTAATATACTTTCCGGCCATGTCAGCGGTGACCGTATAGGTTTTATCCGTAGCTCCAGATATCGGCTGGTAATTCCCATCCTCAGTGCTGCTATACAGCCAACGGTAGGTAGACTCGTCTTTTTGATCCGCCTCGGTTTCGTTGGCATCGCTATACACATATGTACCTGTCAACTCACGGCCGATAACACCGCCGCCCTCAACAGTGACATTCGATGCAACCGGGGCCACTGGAAGCAGATAGGGTTCACTTCGCACCGCGGTGCCGGTTACCGGTTCTACAGTTGAAACCGGTGTAATCTCAAATACCAGATAGTTATTATAGTCATTCTCTGTTACCGTGTAGGTAGGCAGAGCAGAGGCAGTACAATTGCCACTCATGACCACTTCCCAATTATCAATATCTTCCAGGTCGGTACCACGCAGCCAACGATAACGGGAATTGGCTTCTTCATGGTTATCCGTATAGGTGTAATGACCGGTCAGAAGGTTGTTGCCTCCGTCAGTAATGGAAACCTCCGATGCCTCCGGCGGAGAATCGATCAGCGCAACTTCCAGTGCTTCCGACTGAATCCCGTCTTCCTCGGCTACAATGTGGACAGTTCCTATAGATGCTTCACTTGTAACTGTCAATACGCCGGTCGCAGGATTAATAGAAACCCCCTCCACCTCTTCCTGCAGGCTCCAAACCAAACGCTTGGTTGAAACCGACTGATCTCCAAATTCATTAAATACATCAACCTTATAGGTTTCCTCAACCGGATCGGAACCCGGCAGGGGTATCTCCGTTTTACCAGAAGGCTTACTCAAACTTGCAGCTTTGACAATGCTTACAGACGCATTATCAATGTAGACTGCACAATCATCGCCAGCGTTGGTACCGCTGCCGCTCTGATGAACACCAAATACCGCCTTGTATCCACCAGTATTAAAATCTTTCTCGTTTATCTGGAAAATGTAGTAAACTCGAGCCCATTCGGTATTGCTCAGTTGAACCTGGGAGCTCTGCAGCAGCGTGCTGCCGTTGTTGCAGCGAAGCGCAACCTTGCCGCGCAGGCTATCAGCCGGCGTCGCGGACGCGGCTTTCATATAAGCTTCAATAATATAAAACTCGTCAAGATTATCTTCCAGAGTAATGGGAAGTGCATTCTCTTCAATGATCCCTTCGGCGCCGCCGGAATTTGTGGCACCACCCGGCGTTAGCAGGGCAGCCTTTGCACTATCATTATATCCGTCCGCATCTGTTACGACTGCAGTCGGCCCCGCCGGTTTACTTCCTCTTGCTTGCCATCCGTTTGAGAACAAATTGGCGCCAGCTTCTAAAGATTCAAAGGTGCCATCTGCCGTGAGAATATTTGCAAAAATATTCCCTGTCAGACTTACGCTCAAAGGCTCGGAGGCAACGCCATCCTGTGTTGCGATGATGTTCACCGTTCCTGGCGCAGCATCCTTGGTCACCGTAAGCACACCGGTAGCAGGATCGATGGATACGCCCGCTGCTTCTTCCTGCAGGCTCCATACCACACGGTTTTGCGAAACCTGATTATCGCCAAATTCATTCAAAACCTCGGTTGTGTACGTTTCTGTGACAGATTCATCCTCAGGCAGCGGAATGGATTGCGCACCCGAAGGCGTTGCAACATCAGCAGCCTTGACACGCCTCATCGACAAATCGTCAACATAAATCTCGGCGGTTTCGCCCTTAAATGTTGCATCCGCGTCCTTGCTGTTCTGATAAATGCCGAACATCGGCTTATAGCCACCGCTATATTCAGATTCATTTGCCTGTAATATGTAATAAACACGTGTCCACTCTTCATTGCTGAGATTAAAACCTGCGCTTTGTTTCAAATTTGAGCTTGAAACACGAACCCCGACCCTGCCGCGCAAACCTTCGGCCGGCGTGGCGGATGCAGCTTTCATGTAGGCTTCGACGAGAAAATAATCGCCAAAATCCTCCTCAGTGACTGTGATCGCACTTTTTGCCAAAAGCCCCTCGGTACCGCCAGCAGTTGTACTGCCGCCAGGCTTGAGCAGGGCAGACATGGTTCCGCTGTGCGCATCCGCACTGGTAACCTCAGCTGTAGCGGTCCCCCTTTTGTCCCATACGCCTGATATTAATTGTGCGCCATCAGACGCGCTTTCGAATCCGCCATCTGCAATCCTTTCGGCAAAGATGTCGGTTTCTTCCGGTTCTGCCGCCGCGGGCATGACAACCATACAGGTCACTACCAGCAGGAAACATAACAGAAACGACAGATACTTTTTCATACTAGATCCAGCTCCTCTCCTTAATTTTCCGGCGTATTCCTACCCAACTGGAACGCCGCATTTTTAATATTAAATCTATTTTAATTATAGCAGATAAAACGACAAAATTATTTACCAATATTGACTTTTTGATTGATATATGATATATTTTGATATAAGATATAGAGGAGATAGATAAAATTATGAAATATTATCAACAGATTTTATTAAGAACTAATGTTCCGTTTGGAATATCCCAAACCTACTATCCACGCAGCTCGGTAGATAATCATTATCATGATCACTATGAACTGTATTATCAGGAGGCTGGGGAAAGAAAATATTTTATTAAAACACACTCTTATACCATTCATACAGGCGATGTGGTCTTTATCCCGCCGTTTGCGCTGCACCATGCAAATAAGACGGAGCCTGGGAAAACGCAGCGGAGTGTTCTCTACTTCAGCCCTCAATTTTGTAAAGAACTGCGGGATATGTCCAGGCAATTGTTTTACCACTTTGAAAACGGAAACTTTATCGTATCACTTGATCAGCCGGAACAGAAAAAAATGAAGTCGATTTTGGACACTATGATGGCGGAACAACGTTTAAACAAGAAGGATTTCTGGCTTAGCGCCAAGCTGTTGCTCGGAGAAATTTTGCTGCTTACAAACAGATCCTCACAACACATGGCAGGGATGACAAAAAAACGGATCGAACCCCCTATGAATCCCAAAATTTTGGAAGCGGCAAAATATATCCAGTCCAATTTCCATAATAAACTGACACTCAGTGATGTTGCCAGCCGTCTATTTATTAATCCATCCTATCTTTGCCGGCTGTTCAAGCAGGAGATGGGTTTTACTTTTGTAGAATATGTCAATTATGTCAGGATTGAAACGGCTAAAGAAACGATACGCAAGGAGGAATACAGCATTGCCGAGATCGCTGAGCTATGCGGGTTTGAAAATGACAGTACTTTCAGCCGCACCTTCAAAACCTTTACGGGCATTTCCCCCAGTCAATACAGAAAAAAGCATGCATAAAGCGGGCTGAAAATCGGCCCGCTTTTAGGCTGTCGGAAAACTCCGTTTCCCGACAGGTATTCGGATTTGTTCGTCCTCGTGCAATCCACCGTGTGGCTCACACTCGCAAATCCGCAAAGAATGGGCAGTGCCGGCACAAGCCCGGCATTGCCCATGAATTTAACTTAAGGGGGTAAATCCACCCCTTAACAACCCCGTCTATATCGATATACGCAGCGGGCCGATAACGGCGCGCTTTTTTAATTCGCTTCCACTACTCCTTGCGCCACACTATCTTATTGACGATTCCGGTATAGGACTGTATGATCTTTATCACCTTCGTACTGACGTTTTCATCCGTATAGTTCGGCACATCCAGGCCGATATCACCGTTTTCCTGGCATGCGACCGCCAATGCGACTGCCTGCAAAACCTGCTCAGTTGTGATACCTGCGAGGATAAAATTACCCTTATCCAACGCCTCCGGCCGCTCGGTGGAGGTACGGATGCACACGGCCGGAAAGCTGTGGAAATAGGAGCTTTCCTCTGGGAGGGTGCCACTGTCGGATACCACACAAAACGCATGGAGCTGCAAATGATTATAGTCACTAAAACCAAACGGCTGCAGCTGGCGGACATTTTTATGGAAAACAAACCCGCGCTGTTCAATGAACTTGGCAGAACGTGGGTGGGTGGAATAGATGACCGGCATATCATAGGTCTTAGCCAACTCGTTGACCGCATTCATTAGAGCAAAAAAGTTGGCCTCGGTATCAATATTTTCTTCCCTGTGCGCCGACAGCAGGATGTACCCGCCCGCCTCCAGTCCCAACCTTTGCAAAACGTCCGATGCCATGATCTTTTCCCTGTTCGCGCTCAGCACCTCAGCCATCGGCGAGCCGGTCACATAGGTACGCTCCTTCGGCCTGCCCTCGGCGTTTAAATAGCGTCGGGCGTGCTCGCTGTAGCACAGATTCACGTCGGCAATATGGTCGACGATGCGGCGGTTGGTCTCCTCGGGAAGGTTCTCGTCAAAACATCGGTTGCCCGCCTCCATGTGGAAGATCGGTATTTTCAGGCGCTTGGCGGAAATCGCGGACAGGGCGGAATTGGTGTCGCCCAGAATCAGCAGTGCGTCCGGATTTTGCTCCCGCATCAGGCGATAACTCCTGGCAATGATATTTCCAATCGTTTCTCCCAAATCGGCGCCTACCGCTTCCAGATAAAAATCCGGTTGGCGAAGCCCAAGGTCCTCAAAAAAGATCTGGTTTAGGGTGTAGTCATAATTCTGTCCGGTATGCACCAGAATTTGATTAAAATAACGGTCGCATTTTTTGATCACCTCAGACAGGCGGATGATCTCCGGCCTTGTGCCTATGATTGTCATTAGCTTAAGCATAACAAACTAAACCTCCAAATAATAGGTATCCGGGTGTTCCGTGTCAAAGCATTCACTGCACCACATGAACGTAACCAGATCGGTCTCCCCAACATTTTCAATCGTATGGGTATACCCCGGTGGAATATCGACGGCCTCGATCCGGTCTCCGGAAACGACATAGGAAACAACCTCGTCATCATCCATCCTGCGCAGACGGATAATCCCGCGCCCGCTGACCACAACAAACTTCTCATGCTTGGTGTTGTGCCAGTGGTTTCCCTTAACAATGCCAGGCTTTGTAATATTAATACTGTATTGCCCGCGTTCCGCCGTCCGAAACAGCTCGGTAAAGCTGCCGCGTGCATCACGGTTCATGGTAAGAGGATATCCAAACCTGTCACTGGGCAGATAGCTTTGGTAGGTGGCATACAGCTTTTGGACAAATGCATCCGACAGATCTGGCACACCCCGTTCCTCCCGGCAGGCTTCAAAGCTGTAGAGAAGGTCGGTCAGCCGCCCCAGTGTGACCTGGTGGATATTCGGTACGGTACAATAGCGACCCGCCCTCGTTTCCTCACCGGAAAGCGCGCGGAGCAGCTCGTCTACCAGATCGTCAATATACGCTAAGGTCAGCTCCGCATCCCGATCATTTACCGTAACGGGCAGACCACGGGCGATGTTGTGGCAGAAGGTCGCAACCACACTGTTGTAATTCGGTTTGCACCACTTTCCAAAGACATTGGGAAAACGGTAAACCAGTATCCTTGCGCCAGTCTCCGCGCCGTATGAGAATAACAGCTCCTCCCCCGCTTTTTTGCTTTGCCCATAGAGGTTGTCTGTCTCTGCCTGGATCGAGGAGGCAAGCAAAACCGGGCAGGCATTGCCGCACTTCTTTAACGTATCGAGCAAAACGGAGGTGAATCCAAAATTCCCCTCCATGAATTTCTCCTGCTCCCTGGGCCGGTTCACGCCGGCCAAATGGAACACAAAATCCGCCTTTTTGCAATAGTCGTCAAACAACGCCGGCTCCGTGTCCAAATCATACTCAAACAGCTTCATCCCGGAAGGAAGCGTCGGTGCCTGTGCCTTTCCTTCCATTATATTATACAATTGGGCAGTCAGATTTTTCCCGATAAATCCCTTGGCGCCAGTCACTAAAATATTCATCTGTGTCCCTCCCACGCGGCCAGTTCTTCCTGTAGCACCGAAAGAGACATAAGCTTTTCTTTCACCTGCTCCACCGACAAAAGCTCGGTGTTGCTGGAGTTGTATTCACTCAGGGGGTTGCGGGTTGTGTCACCGTCCTTCATATATTTATCATAATTAAGATCGCGCTTGTCGCAGGGGACGCGGTAAAAATTCCCCAGATCTATCGCATTCGCACATTCTTCATTGGTCAGCAGGGTCTCATACATCTTCTCACCGTGGCGGATACCGATGACCTTAATCTCCTCATTCACCCCAAACAGTTCTTTAACTGCCTGTGCCAGCACTCGGATGGTGCAGGCGGGTGATTTTTGAACCAAAATATCACCACTGGTTCCATGCTCAAATGCAAACAACACCAGGTCGACCGCCTCGTCAAGCGACATGATAAACCGCGTCATGTTCGGTTCGGTGACGGTCAGGGGTTTTCCCGACTTGATCTGTTCTACAAACAGTGGGATGACGCTGCCACGGCTGTACATGACGTTTCCGTAACGGGTACAGCAAATCCTGGTTTTATCCGGCGAGACCGTTCGTGATTTCGCCACCACCACCTTTTCCATCATCGCCTTAGAGGTTCCCATGGCGTTGACTGGATAGGCCGCCTTATCGGTCGAAAGGCAGATCACCGACTTCACCCCGTTTTGTATCGCAGCGGTCAGCACGTTATCGGTGCCAATGACATTGGTTTTGACCGCCTCAAGCGGGAAAAACTCACAGCTTGGCACCTGCTTGAGCGCGGCGGCGTGAAAGACATAGTCCACATCGTACATTGCATTGTGAACAGAAGCCAGATCGCGGACATCGCCGATGAAAAAACGTATCTTCTCAGCGGCGTCCGGATATTTTACCTGATACGCATGACGCATGTCGTCCTGCTTTTTTTCATCCCGTGAAAAGATGCGGATCTGCTTTATATCCGTATTGAGAAACCGGTTCATGACGGCGTTTCCGAAAGAGCCTGTCCCACCGGTGATTAAAAGTGTCTTGTCCCGAAACATCTGTCGATTCCCCCCTAAAAACATATCCATACCGTTTTATCATAACATAACTGATTTTAACTGTCAACATAGGGACAACAAGGCCAAAAGAGTGTATCTTAACAACATTTTTATTTCCTTCCACAGTTTGTTTTCACCGTTTTAACACCGGTGGTGGTACGATAGTCCTGTAAGGAGGGAGCACTATGACACATGTGATACATTCCATGGAAAGGGTTACATTAAAATGCAAGAAGACCGCAGAACGTTTTGCCCAATTCCACCCATATCTTACTTTCACTTGTGCGCTTATTGGCATTCCCCTGTTGATCCTGGCAACCATTTTTGTTTGCGCATCCCTATTCATGCTTCCGGTCGCTTGGATCTGCGGGTGGCTCTAAAAATCTTAATACGATCTTAATGCCACGGGCTTACCCACTAACACCATTTTAATCAGAATGGTGTTAGTATTTTTATTGAAGGAGGAAGAGCATATGAATATTTTGATCGTACTTATTGGCATATGCGTTGTATTGCTGCTTTTGTATTATGTCTACATTCTGATGAAGGGGGATGAGCAGTGATGAGTTCAGTTATCCAGTATATACTTTATCTTGCCATTTTGGTGGTGCTGTCCATTCCGCTGGGCGCTTATATGAAAAAGGTGATGAACGGTGAAAAAACCTTTCTTTCCAGGATACTAACGCCTTGCGAAAACGCCGTGTACAAAGTGATGCGTGTTAAAGTGGATGAGCAGATGAACTGGAAAAAGTATCTGGCAAGCGTATTGGTCTTTTCCGGTATCGGGCTTGTGTTTCTGTTTTTGCTTCAATTGCTCCAGGGCGTACTACCCGGCAACCCGCAAAAGCTGCCCGGCGTGAGTTGGCATTTGTCCTTTAATACAGCTGCCAGTTTCGTAACCAACACAAACTGGCAGGCATATAGCGGTGAATCCACCCTAAGCTATTTGACGCAAGCGTTGGGCCTTACGGTGCAGAATTTTGTTTCGGCTGCAACCGGTATCGCGGTGCTGTTCGCAATGATTCGTGGTTTTATAAAGGTAAAGACGGACGGTCTGGGCAGCTTTTGGGTGGATATGACCCGTATTGTGATCCATATCCTAATCCCGCTGAATCTGGTCATCGCCCTCTGCCTGGTGGGAGGAGGCGTCATTCAAAACCTAAGACCCGCCCAGACCGTACCACTTTTAGAACCGATCGCAGTCAGCGCCGATGGTGAATTGATTGAAAATGCTGAAATCGACCTTGCTGCTAAAACAGTGACAGTCGACGGAGCAGTGGTTGCCGATGCACAGATCGTAACCGGACAGTTTGTCCCGATGGGGCCGGCGGCAAGCCAGGTCGCAATTAAGCAGACAGGAACCAACGGCGGTGGGTATATGGGGGTCAATTCCGCGCATCCGCTGGAAAACCCGAACCCGTTTACCAACCTGCTGGAAATGATCTCACTGCTACTAATCCCGGCAGGACTATGCTTTACCTTTGGATGTAGTATCAAAAACAGAAAACAGGGCGTAGCCATCTTTATGGCAATGTTCATCTGCCTGGTGCTGGCGCTGGGTATCATCGCGGTAAATGAACAGCTTGGAACAGCACAACTGGCTCAAAACGGTATGGTAGACTTGTCGGCAAACAACCAGGCCGGCGGTAATATGGAAGGTAAGGAAACCCGGTTCGGGATTGCAACGTCAGCCACCTGGGCCACTTACACCACGGCGGCCTCCAACGGCTCAGTCAACTCGATGCATGACAGTTATACGCCGCTTGGCGGCATGATCCCCATGCTGCTGATGCAGCTGGGCGAGGTCATTTTCGGCGGTACAGGCTGTGGCCTGTATGGGATGCTTGCCTTTGCGATCCTGACCGTGTTTATCGCTGGTCTCATGGTGGGCAGAACACCGGAATTTTTAGGCAAAAAGATCGAACCCTATGAGATGAAATGGGCAGTTTTTGTCTGCCTGGCGACACCAATCGCGATTCTGGCAGGAAGCGGGATTGCGGCAATCGTGCCGGAGGTTGCCGACAGTCTGAACAATCCGGGCGCGCATGGCTTTTCGGAAATGCTCTACGCATACTCCTCCGCCGGCGGCAATAACGGCTCGGCATTCGCGGGTTTTAACGCCAACACCGTTTTCCTGAACGTATCCATAGGGCTTGTCATGCTGTTTGTGCGGTTTCTGCCGATCGCCGGTACACTTGCAATTGCGGGCAGCCTGGCGGGCAAAAAACGAATTGCGGCGACCGCGGGTACGCTTTCAACCACCAATGCCATGTTTGTTTTCCTGCTGATATTCATTGTTCTTCTGGTCGGCGCACTGAGCTTCTTCCCAGCACTTGCGCTCGGACCGATCGCCGAATTTTTCAGCAGCATT
>ERZ780157.2167-NODE-2167-length-18881-cov-3.024700_pt1 | contig 18881 bp, 12 predicted proteins | sample MGYA00511169_ERZ780157 | MGnify/ENA primary metagenome ERZ780157 (study PRJEB29588, sample SAMEA1965149) | human gut metagenome | biome: human gut; feature: human-associated habitat; material: faeces | place: Denmark | collected 2008/2010 ... | reverse complement strand
GGGGCCTTAGCCGTATCGGCGGCTACTACGATCAATCCCGAAATAAGCCCTGAACTTATAGAAAAAATAATTATTGAGAGAGGATAAATTCCATGACCATCAAAGATTATCTTAGCGTTGCACCCGAAATACAGCAGGCAATAGACGAGGGCAGGCCTGTAGTCGCCCTCGAAAGCACCATTCTCAGCCACGGCATGCCATACCCCGAAAACCTCGAATTCGCCCATAATGTAGAAAAAATAGTGCGTGGGGAAGGCGCCGTACCCGCCACCACCGCCATAATCGGCGGCAAGCTGAAGGTAGGCCTCAATGCCGAGGAACTTGAGATAATGTGCAAGGCAAATGGCGTAGGCAAGGTCAGCCGCAGGGACGTGGCTGTATACCTTGCTACCGGCAAGACCGGCGCCACCACAGTTGCTACCACCATGCTCATAGCTTCCCTCGCCGGCATACGTATATTCGCCACCGGCGGTATAGGCGGCGTACACAGGGGCGCTACCGAGACTATGGACATAAGCGCGGATCTGCAGGAGCTGGCCCATACCCCCGTTGCGGTCATTTGCGCAGGCGCAAAGTCCATACTGGATATAGGTCTGACCCTCGAATACCTTGAAACCATGGGCGTACCGGTGGTTGGCGTGGATACCGATGACTTCCCCGCCTTCTATTGCCGCAAGAGCGGGTTCAGGGTAGACTACAACGCAAAGGACGCCAATGAGATAGCCCGCATAATCAAGACGAAGTGGGACGTGGGTCTGGAGGGCGGCGCGCTCATAGCCAACCCCATACCCAAGGAGTATGAGCTTGACTTTGACGAGATGGAGACCGTTATCAACCGCGCTTTGTCCATGGCCAAGGAGCAGGGCATACATGGCAAGGACACCACTCCCTTCCTGCTCGCCCACATAAAGGATCTGACCGGCGGCGAGTCTCTGGCCTCCAATTTGCAGCTGGCCTACAACAACGCCCGGATCGCCTCCCGCATAGCCGTCGAATACTGCAGGCTTCCCTAAGGAGAACAGATTATGGACATTACTTTAAGGCCAATAGACGAATCCAACTTTATCGACTGCTTCAATCTCCAGCTTGGAGACGGGCAGGATAAATTCGTATCCCACCCCATACGCAGTCTGGCTCAAGCCTATGTTTACCGCGATCAATGCCAGCCCTTCGGAGTGTACGCCGGCGATACCATGATAGGCTACGTCATGGTAATATACGACTACGACGAGGAAGCCTACAACATCTGGCATATGATGATAGATAAGGCTTATCAGGGCAGGGGTTACGGCAAGGCCGCCATGCAGCGGGTACTTAGCTACATAGCCTCTAAGCCCTTCGGAAACTCAAACCATGTATCACTCACCTGCGCACCCGATAATAAGGCTGCCTATGGCCTGTATAAGAGGCTCGGTTTCAATGAGTCCGGCCGCAGCGATGAGGACGAGGTCGAGCTGGAGCTGTACTTAAAATAAATAAAAAGTCCCTATTATAAGTTTTCCCCCCATATGAAATGCCGCAGCCCATTTGGACTGCGGCATTTCTCTTTATCATTACAGTGTGATCTCGTGCGCCATTTTATCGTCTTCCAGCTTTACCGTGCCCCGGCTTTTACCGCTCAGGTGCAGTATGTATACTGCTTCGCCGTATCTGTATTTCACGGTGTATTCCTCAAAGGGAACCGTAGGCGCTATGCGCAGCGCATCCTTCTCCCTCCGTATGCCCAGCATATCCTCAAGGCATATCTTATACAGCCACGCTGCGGCCCCCGTATACCACGTCCAGCCCGCACGTCCGGCATTGAGTCCGGAATACACGTCCCCCGCCACGGCATATGGCTCTCCCTTGTATTTTGCCGCCTGCGCCCGCGTGAGCGCGTGGTTTATGGGATTCAGCGCATCGAACAACGCGAGAGCCTTCTCTCCCATGCCCAGCTTGCAGCAGGCCTGCACTGCCCATACGGCGCCGTGTGTGTACTGCCCGCCGTTTTCCCTCACTCCGGGAACGTAATCCTCGATATACCCGGGGCGCTGCCGGCTTTGCCCTGTAAATGGCGGCGTGAGCAGCTTTATCATGCCCTCCTGATCGTCGTAAAGCATGCTGAGCATTGAGTTCACCGCCTCGTCGGCATGTTCACCGCCGCATATTGCCGCCCATGCCTGGGATATGCAGTCTATCTCGCAGGCAACGTTCCCCTTTGCGCCAAGCGGTTCGCCGCTGCCGTAATACGCCCGCCTGTACCACGCGCCGTCCCATCCCGCCTGCTCTACGCAGTGGCGGAGCTTTCTGGCCTTTTCGGCAAAGCGCTTACCGTCCGCTTTCTTGCGGCAAATTTCGGCCAGGACGCACATTTTATCCAGCACATCCAGCAGGAACCAGCCCAGCCATACGCTTTCGCCGCCGTCGCGGCCCACATCGTCCATTCCGTCGTTCCAGTCACCGCCGCCCATAAGGGGCAATCCATAGCTGCCGAAGCCTATGCTATCCACCGCCCTTACGCAGTGCTGATACAACGTCTCCGTGTATGATGAATCCGCAAAGTCGTCGTATAGGTCCTTTGCCCCGCCGGGTATCTCCCTGCCCTCAAGGTAGCTCACCTGCTCGGTGAGTATGCTTTGATCGCCCGTCAGGTGAACGTACTCCCACAATACATAGGGCAGGAACAGCCTGTCATCGGTGATGCGGGTGCGCACGCCCCGGCTCGGCTGGTGCCACCAATGCAGCACGTCCCCTTCCCTAAACTGCTTTGAGGCGCAGAGCAGTATGTGCCGCCTTGCCCGTTCGAGCTCAGTGTGCATCACGGCAAGCATATCCTGCAGCTGATCCCTGAAGCCCACCGCGCCGCCGCACTGATAGTAGCCGCATTTAGCCAGCACCCTTGCGGAAAAGGCCTGATACAGCAGCCGCCCGTTCATCATGGCGTCCATGGCTGCGTCCGGGGTGTGTATCTCAACGCCATTGAGCCTCCGCCTCCACAGCGTCCTGACATTATCAAGGGCTGCGTCCGTGTCCTCGTTGAGGCATTGCCGGATCTCCTCCTCGCCGCCTTCGCCCAGCGCGAACACCAGCTGTATCTCCTCCCCGGGGGCAACGTTCACCTCGCTGCGCAGGGCGGATGCTCCGCTCCGGCTGCTATCGCCAGTCAGTGCATCGGCGTCCCAGCCCCGGCCGAATATAATCTCCCTGTCAGAGCACTTTTCGGCTTCACCATTTACGATGGCAATGTACGCCGTCTCGTCGTTGTCCTTATCCAGCAGGTTCCTTGCGCATATGCCGGATTCCATCGGGCATGCGTGTATCCCATGCCTCCTCTGAACCGGCCCCAGCGCCCACTCCACTCCGTACATTATACTCAGCTCCCGCCTTGAGCTGCCGGGATTGGCTATACTCAGCACCGAGTATTTTACGTTGAACCGCTCATGGACGAACACCGTAAGCTTGGTTTTAAGCCCGCAGTCTCCTGACAAAAACTCCGAATAACCGTAGCCGTGCCGTATTATGCGCCGCCCCTGCATAAGGCTCGCGAAGGGCGAAAACGACTCGCCGCTTACCGTATCGGTTATCAGCATGAACTCCCCCTGCATATCCTCGGCTGGGGAATCGTACCACGGGGTGAGCTTATGCTCCCGGCTGTTTCCCCGCCATGTATGCCCGCCCCCCCGTTCCGTAACTATGCAGCCGAAGGTATCGTTGGCTATCACGTTGCACCAGGGCATAGGCAGGCTTTGTCCCGCCTCAAGGGTAATGACGTACTCTCCGTTTTTATCAAAGCCCCCGAGGCCGTTATCGAAGCTCAGCTCCGGCCGCCCTATGTCTATGCAGCCATGCTTATAGCCGTTATAGCTTCGCATCTCCGCCTCCCTCCTGGCAGAGGGGGCAAACTGCCTGTTCAGGCTCACGTCCGCCCTTATCTCCACCATAGCGGCGCAGCGCAGGGCAGCCTCCTCCCCCTCCTTCAGCTCAAAGCCGTTGATAAGGTGCGCCCTGCCGCAGCCTATCTCCTCCGCCATTATGGCCGCCATACGCTCCCGCAGCTCGTTCCGATATTCGTTCGGGTAGCAGCCCACCGCGATAATGTCCACGGGCAGCAGTCTTTTTGCCATGTATTTCGAAAACTCCATAAGGGAGCGCAGCAGCCTTAGCTCAGTAATGCGCTGTATTTCTACCAGCAGCACAGGTCTTTCGCCGGATATACCGTGCTTCCACAGTGTTTCCGTCCCCCCGGGCCCAACGGCGCCGTACTTTATGGGTATCTCCAGCAGCAGCCTTGCCGCGATCCTTTCAAAGAGCTCCGCCTTCCCGTATTCCGTAGCCGTCTCCCTCAGCAGCCCGTCAGTCTGCGCCTCGCTCATGGCGAAGCAATCGTTGAGCCGCCCCTGAAGCTCGCGGCAGTCCTCCAACGCCCGCTCCTCGCTCTCGGCATAACCCATGATAAACCACAGCTCCTGTCCCTCGCCGGGAGCTACCGTCACCTCGCTCCGCGCCCCGAAATACGGCAATACCGGACATTCGGCGTTTTCTGTTTGCAGCATTGGCTGCATCATGGCCTGCTCCGGTGTTTTCAGCCGCCCCAGCGCCTTTAGCCTGTCCGCACAGTAATTCACCTGTCCCTTTGATATCAGCCTGCCGTACAGCCAGCCCGCAGCCTTTCCCCGCTTTTCAAACAGCAGCGCGCCGTCTCTCATGTGGGCATCCACCTTCAGCCTGTTGAAGGATGGGTGAGCCGTATCCGCCGCCTGCGAGCTCAGGCACACGTCAAAGAACGCCCCCAGTTCTATATGTTTTTCCTCCGTGCCGGTGTTTTTTACGGTGATGCGCCGCACCTCGCCGTTCTGCCCGACTGCCGCGCATATCTCCATCCGGCAGGATATGCCGTCGCGGGCGTTATTGAATTCCGCCCTGTACGGGTAAAACACGGCTTCAGCGCCCCTTGCAGCATCCCATGCATCGCTTCCGTTCCGCACCACCAGCCGTACGCCATTCCGGCCGCGTATATGGTCAGGCCGCCAGCGCGTAAGCATTATATCGCCGCACTTTGAAAAGCCGTCTCCGTCTTCGGTCACGAACAGCGTATAGCTGCCATTGGTCAGCAGCTGGCATTCGGGTATACTGTACCTTTCGCGTATTATACGCGGCCGCGCCTCCTTTCGCGCGCCGTTCCTCTGCACCCTGCTTTCAGCCGAATGCAGCGGTTTTATGCGTATGCCCCTGGCCGGAGCGCGTTCCTCTGTAAGTATTTCAAACGCGCGCATTGCAGGGTATGACATAAAGTACTTCTCTATCGCCCCATCGCACAGCGCGTTTGCTATGGCGCACATGCTCATGCCCTGATGGTGCGCCATAAAGCTTTGAACTACGGCGTGATCCTTTTCCGGATTTGACCGGCCCTCGGTATAGTCCAGCGCCTCGTACATGCCGTATGGGCCCACTCCGCCCTCCCCTGTAAGCCGCCTTATGTTTTCGCATGCGCCCCTGGGATCAAAGGCCAGGGCGAGCATCGTCGAATACGGCGATATTACCCTGCTGCGCTCCCGGCAGCTCATAAGGCTGAGCCGCTGCAAGCCGAAGGCACGGTACTGATAGTACATGTTGCGGTCAAATGCATAGTAGCCTGATTCGGATATACCCCATACGCCGCCATAGCGCTGCCGTTTCTGCGCCTTTACGGCGTTCAGGCAGCTGTTGTAAAGCAGCGTATCGGGTACCGCCCCAGTAAACAGCACCGGCATAAGGTACTCGAACATCGTGCCGCTCCAGGATACCAGAGTACCGCCCAGCACCGGCGCCATCTGACGGCCGAGCTTGAACCAGTGCTCCGGCTTTACGCTGCCGAGAGCCACCGCTATAAGGCTCGTCAGGCGCGCTTCCGAGGCAAGAAGGTCATACCACGAATTTGACAGCTCGCAGGCATCGCCATCGTATCCTATCCTGAAAAGCTTCCGCTCCGCATCGTAAAGCGCCGAAAAGTCCGTTTCCCTTGCCGCCCGTTCAAGGCGCGCCGCCGTATCCTCACGGCCGTATTTCTTAAGGGCCATTGAGCCTGTAATAAGACAGGCGCAGAAGTTGCCGCTGTCCACGGTAGAAACATACCGCGGACGCATCACCTCCAGCGTATCAGTTCTGTACCAGTTGTAGAGGTGCCCGTGCCACTTCTGCATTTTATCCACAGTATCCATTGTGCCGGACAGCCTCTTTTCCAGTTCATCAGCCGTAATAAGCCCCAGCTCCGCCGCGGACACCGCCGCCGCCATTGCCATGCCTATATTTGTGGGCGACGTATTTACTGCGGGGCGTTTTTCCGGCTCCTGCTGAAAGTTATCCGGGGGTATATATCCCCTGCCCTCTCCGGCAAATGTCTCAAAAAACGCCCATGTCCTTTCCGCAATATCCTCAAGCAGTTCTCTTTCGTCAGGTCTTGGTTTCTCCTTGGGGAGCCTCCTGTCCAGCGCCCATATTGCCGCCGGCATAGCTAACCACAGCGCGGCAAAAAGCGCCGCGATGGCTGGCGTTTTGCCCAGTATTGCACCCGCGGCCATGACTATGCCCATGACCGGGCATATGTACAGCGCGCCATAGTAGCCGTTTACTCCCTTTGGCCTTGAGCCGGTCTGAGCTGCGGTCTGCCATTCCAGCATATGCCTGTGGGACACCAGCATTCTGTAAAGCGTGCGCCTCTGGGCGTCCGCCGATCGCGCTGAGGCGTATGGCAGCGCCATTATGTCCAGCCCCGCCCGCGCGGCCGGCAGCAGCATATCAGCCGCCATTCCCAAAGGATCGGCATTGCGGGTAAACGCCGCCCTGAAAGGCAGCGTGATAAGCTCCGTAAAGAAGCCGTCGCAGAGGGCGAAAAGAGCCAGCGCTATATGCCACCCCCCGCCGGTATACGGCATTAGCAGCACCGCATACAGCACGCTGGCGGGCAGCATGCACCTTCTCAGGTTATCAAGTATCTTGCGCTTGGAAAGCCAGCTTAAAGGGTTATCCCGCTTCACCCCATCTGCGTCCCTTACCCAGTCCTTCAAAAAGGGCAGCAGCTGCCAGTCGCCCCTGAGCCACCTGTGCTGCCGCTTCCACCAGGGTATGAACGCGTCCGGCTCGCTGTCGTATAGCGCGATATCCCCTGCGTAACCGCATCCGCAGAAACAGCCCTCCAGCATATCGTGGCTCAGCACGGTGTTTTCGGGTATCCACCGCATGGCGGTATCCATGAATGTCCGTATGCGGAATATTCCCTTGCCGCCGAAGGAACCGCGGCCGAACACGTCCTGATAGAATTCAGGCGCTGTAGGAAAATAGCCGTCCACACCGGTAGAGCCCGATATTATCCTCGCAAAAAAGCTCTTTGCTGCGCCCTTCGATGTAGATGCCATGCGCGGCGCTATCATTCCGTAGCCCCGGCGCACCGTTCCGCCGAATATCTCCGGAGCGTTCAGGGGGTGCTCCATGCAGCCTATCAGCTCTGCTGCAGCTCCGGGGGGAAGTATGGTATCGCTGTCCAGCGTTATGCAGTATTCTATACCCTCCGGCAGTTCATTTGTAATAAGGCAGAAAGGCTCTTTGTCCCCTTCACATATAAGCTTGGCAAGGTCGCATATGGCTCCCCGCTTGCGCTCCCGGCCCATATATATGCCATCTGCCGGGGCAAAACTGCGTTGCCTGTGCAGGCAGTAAAACAGCGGTTCTCGATCCCCTGAAAGGTACTTTTTATTCAGCTGCGCCGTAAGCTCCCTTTCCATTCGCAAAAGCCCGCCCTCACCCCGTTCGCGCTCCTTTGGGCCGTCCTTAAAATCCCCCAGTACGGCGTAATAGCAGCCCTTGAGTCTGGTGGCGAGATAATGGTTCTCAATGTGCTCAAATACTGCCCTCAGGCCCTTTTCATCGGTTATGAGCGCAGGTATCACTATAAGGGTCTTATTGCCGCCGGTAAGGTTCTTCTCCGCAATCCTAGGTATCACCCGGCGTGGGCTGAACCTCAGCCACAGCCTTACGCTTATGCCGGAGGCCACCGTCCACGCGGGAATAATGGCCAGTATCAGCGGCGCTATGCCCGCCGTTGCTCCAAGCCATACGAGGAGCAGGGCAAGGGTTATATTGAAAATCTCGAATTTCCAGAGCTTTTTGTCCTCGCTGCTTTTCTTGAAGCGCAGGTCTGGCCTAAGTACGTTATAAAGCCGTTCCCTGCCCTCCATAAACAGATACCAACCCGCCTGACCCTCTTTTCCTTCTCCGCTCTGGGCAAGGCGCACTGCCTGCCGGGCTATAACCTGCTCCGCAGCCCCCAGCCGCATCGAAAGCCTTTCCACAGAGGCGCGGTAGTAGCTTCTGCTGCGTCCGTCCATCTTGCCGTATACCGGATCCCGTCTTAGCTCCCTGTCGGTAACGCTCAGGTCCTCAAAGGCTTTATTCCACTCCATGCCGCCTATGAATCTGAGGCTCCTTATGACGTTATCCGCCCGCTGGGCGCTGCGCCGCCGCATCGCCGCCGCCTTGGCGCAAAGCCCGTCTATGCTCTTATCCTCCAGCTGCAGCTTTGCGTTTATCAGCTCCGCTATCCCTTCGTCGTGCTCCTTCATCATGCCATACAGGCATTCGCACAGCACCGGATCCTCCCCGAGACTCAGCCTGTCTATAATCGCCTCCCGCCGCGCCCGTTCCTTTATCCTCTCCAGCTGGGCAGCCGCGCTTTTTGCTGTTTCCATGGAATTCTCCGCCTCTAAGGCTCTTTCGCATTCCAGTGTAAGCAGCTTTACCAGCGCCGCATTGAGCATGTTGGGCAGCTCCGCCACCTCTGCCATCGTCAGCGGCGTTACGCTCTGATACGCCTCCATGAAGGCGTATACCGTGGCCTCGTCTATACGTCCGTCCCGTCTGCCGGCCATGCAGGCGGCTATATCGTATATCCGCGGGAGTCCCGCATGGCTGCCGTGCAGCAGCACCGGCAGGCGCTTGGGCCTTTCATCGCAGTCGTTCAATACTCGCTCAACTATATAAAAATCGCGAAACAATGCTTCGAGGGCGCCCCATTGCTCCTCCCTTTCCTGCATTTTTTTGTATATGGCAATAAGCGCCTTCCTGTCGGCGGTGAGCTGAAGTGAGCTTCGCCTGTTTTTTCTGGCGGAAAGGCCCGCACGAAGCTTCGCCTCCTCGCTTAGCTCGGTCTGTGAAAAGCAGCTCTCGTTTAATTCGTTATATGTCCTGTTTGGCAGCATTGTAGCCTCCCTGTGTTTTGCATGGTCCTTTTAGTATTGGCAGGGGGCTTAAAAATTAACATACAAAAAGCCGGACAGTGCCGGCCGTTTATTCGTAGTTGTGCTTTTTTTGTTACTTTTTATCTTCCTCGCTAAGGGATACTCCGTCCCGCGCCATGCGGTCGAGAAGCATCTGGTTGCGCAGTTCAAGGAGCTTGTTCTCCTGCTCCATGTGCTCCAGCTCTTTAACTATCTCATCGAGGAACTGGTCCACCTCGACTATATCGTAGCCCCAAAAGGCTCTGTTGAATTGCTTTTCTATTATATCGCTCTTCTTCATGCTACCTCTGAATTGTGCAATTGCAGCCCTGTGCGGGGATAACCCCCGCACAGTCTGAAATGGGAGCCTTTATCAGATCACGTCAACGTCGGTACGGTCATCGTTGCCGATAACGTCATAGTTGGTGGGAGCTACAACGAATATACCGCGGGAGATCTTGTAGATGGTTCCATCGAGGGCATAGATAGCGCCCGCCATGAAGTCCAGTATGCGCTGTGCGCAGTCGATCTCAAGCTCTTCCATATTGACGATAACGGGTTTGCGGCTCTTAAGGTTGTCGATGATGTTCTGGGTATCCTCATAGCTTACGGGATGATACACCACCATCTTCATGGGCGCCGCCGTGGGAAGGCTTACCACGTTATTGCCGGCGGCGGTCTTTCTCCTGCCGCGGTTGCCGAGGCTGACTACGTTGTCCTCAGCCATAGACTGCTGCTCATCGTTGAAGTAATCTTCGTTGTACCCTTCATCGTCCACATCCTCGATGCCGATAAAGTCCATCAGTTTGTTAAGAATTCCTGCCATGTTGTCCTCCATTCAATTAAATAGATTGTTTAATTGGCGCTTGGAGAAAAACACTGTGGTAATTGTCAGGCTCGGGGCTCTCTGTCTCTACGCCCTCGCCACAGCCGCCGGTCTTGCGCCGAATATGGCCGTTCCCACCCGTACCATGGTAGCGCCTTCCTTTATGGCCGATTTATAATCCCCGCTCATGCCCATTGAAAGCTCCCGCATATCCACGCCGGGAATACCCGCCGATGCGATATCCTCAAATAGCCTTCTCATAGAGGCAAAGTACCTTCGCGCCTCCTCCTCTCCCACAGCAGGGGGCACGCACATGAGTCCCTTCACCCTTATGCCGGGCAGCTCGGAAATTATCGAAATTAAGTCCTTCAGCTCGTCCGGAGCTATTCCGCCCTTCTGAGCCTCGCCGCCGATGTTCACCTCGGCAAGCACATCCTGGGTTATGCCCGCCTTTACGGCAAGGCGGCTTATCTCTTTGGCAAGCTCCAGCCTGTCCACAGACTGTATAAGGCTTGCATTGCCTATTACATATTTTACCTTATTGGTCTGCAATTGTCCAATCAAATGCGCGTCAAGGCCATTTTCCTTGAAAAAATCCAGCTTGTCCCTGAACTCCTGCGCCCTGTTTTCGCCCACATGGCGCGCACCCGCGGCGACCGCCTCGGCTATGCGCCCCGTATCTACGAATTTGGTAACGGTTATGAGTTTCACTTCGCCTTCGCCTCGCCCACACTGAGCGCAGGCGGACGCGATGTTTTCCATCACCGTCAGGTAATTGTCCCTTATGCTCAAAATACGCCACCGTCCTTTCGGTCTTTGCCGCTTATACCGTTACTTTTTATACCTCATGCCTTCTACGAGGCCATCGCCCGTTATCAGCGCCTTGTCGCCGTTTAGGGCTATCACCGTCACAGGCACATCGCCGGTGCTTGTGGTTATGTAGCTCTCGCCGTTTTTGGATTTTACCGCAGCGGCATTCATCTCAAGGCCGGCAAGTTGGGCCGTCACCGTAGCTTTGATCACGCGAATGCTGAGCAGCTCGCCTATGTTTTCGGTAAACTCCAGCATATTGACTATGCCGCCGTCACACACCACAGGCTCCAGTGCGGTAGCCGTGTACATGATATCCTTCATGCCGTCAAATGTCACCGTATATGTCTGCCCACCCATAAGGCTCGCCCCCTCTGAGGGTGAGGTTATGAATGCGGCGTACCATTTGTTTGGATCTACCAGCCTGAACAGAAGGCTTTCGCTTGTGGCGGCGTTGACGCCGCTTTCGCCGTTGATTATCTTCTTTATGACGTCTGCGCTTACCACGTCCAGCTTTTCCCCGTTGAGCACCAGCTCATAGCCATCGAAATAAAAGCTCACGAGACCGGTCATCTTGGCGTTCACGGTGCTGGTGTACTCGGCTATCTGGGCCAGCTTCGCCGTTTCCTCGGAATAGAGGGAATTCAGCTCAACATCCGCCTGTACGGAATTTTTCAGGTATACGGTACGCTGGTTCAGCAGCTCCTTCATGCTGCGCTCAAGCTCAAGCAGATCATCATCGCCGCCCTCTGAGACGTTGGAGGCTATCTTGCTTTTAAGCTCCGCTATCTGACCGTTTACCGAGGTAAGCTCGGTGGACTCTATGCCGTCCAATATCGAAAGCTGCTTTTCGTATATCTTCTGCTGTATTGTAACGAGGGACTGGGCAAGCTCGCTGCTGTATCCCCATTTGTACACCGTCGCCACGGGTACCTCGGCATTTACGCTGGCGCCCTCGTCCACAAGGTGATCCACCATATCGAACTTGTCCACCGCTACGGTGCTCTCATTGCGTATTATTACGGTCTCCGGCATCAGCTTTGCCTCCATAGTGGCGTTTCTGAGCGTACCGCCCCCGCCGCTGGGTATTATCAGCACCAGAGCAACCACTATGCCCAGCAGCACCAGCATGGTAAGGTAAAACCTTCCGCTGAACCTTACTTTTCTTTTCCTCGCCATCTGCGCTCCTTTTATATACGGCTTACGCCGTCTCGAATATCCTCTTTACTTCGGTTTCCCTCTTGTTTACCCTGCCAACGAATGCTCCCGCCATTCTTTCTGTGTCCAGTACTCTTGGAATGATGTCTTGGACGCTTTCCATGGTAACGCCCTCAATGCGGCGAATAAGCTCCTCATCGGTGTATATCCTTCCTCTTAGCTCGCCGCGTCCCAAAGAGCTGCTGCGGGAAGCAGTGCTCTCAAGGCCTAAGAGATAATTGCCTTTCAGCTGCTGCTTGCTGCGGGCGAATTCTTCTTTGGTTATGCCGTCCTTCTTGACGGAATCTATCTCCCTGAGCATAAGCTCCACCACCTTGGCGGCCTGCTTTTCCCCGGTGCCGGCATAGAGGGTGAAGTAGCCGGTATCGGAATAGCTCGTGGGGTATGAGTACACGGAATACGCCATTCCGTGCTCCTCGCGTATCTTCTGGAACAGCCTGGAGCTCATGCTTCCCCCAAGGGCGTTATTGAGCACCAGCAGCGCAAACTGCTCCTCGGTATCCCCTGGGAACCCGGGGAAGCCCAGGCATATATGCACCTGCTCTATGTCCTTTTCCACCGCCCTGAAGCGTTTTTCCTTTATGAGCTGGTTCTTTGGGGGTACGTAGCTGTCGCCCCGGCCCCGCCTGTCAAAGCGCTTATTCACCGCGGCTCGCAGCTCCTCCATCTTAAAGTTGCCCGCACAGGACACCACCATGTTCTGTGGTATGTACCGCTTGTCCATATATGAAAGTATATCGTCTCTCGTAAATGCCCGTACTGTGTCCTGTGTGCCCAGTATTGGCCTTGCAAGAGGGCTGTCCCCGTATATGACGGCGCTCAGCGTCTCGTGGGCAAGGTCCTCCGGGTCATCCTCCAGCATGAGTATCTCCTCGCACACGACGCCCTTTTCCCTTTCGATATCCGCAGGATCAAGGCTTGGGCGGCAGGCTATGTCGCTTAGCATGTCCGCCGCAAGGTCGATATTTTCACCCAGCACCTTAGCATAAAAGCAGGTGCATTCCTTGGCGGTGTACGCGTTTATGCTGCCGCCCACCGCGTCCATCTCCGCCGCTATGTCAGATGCGCTGCGGCTTTCTGTCCCCTTGAACACCATGTGCTCTATAAAGTGGGATATGCCGGATTCGGCGCCTATTTCATACACCGAACCGGCCTGTATCCATACCGCCATGGATACCGAGCGGAATCCGGTCATCTCCTGAGCTATGAGCTTTACACCGTTTGGAAGCGTTTCTCTTACTATCACCTTTTGCCCTATTCCGATAGGCCCAGCACATCGCCTGTGCATGTAAGCCCAATTCCTTTCTCTTCTATCGCATTTATTATGCCGCCCAGCGCCTCCTTACAGGCCGCCGTAGGCCGAAGCAATATTATGCTTCCCTCAATAGGCTTTTCAGGCAGGCGGGAAAGTATGTCCGCGGCAGTGCCCTTGGCCGTCAGCAGGTCTATTGTCGAGGATACCGCTGTTAATTTCAGTTTTTTTGCTGCCAGCGTAGATGTTACGGTATTGCGCGAGCCTTCGTAGTATATCGCAGGCTCTGCGCCGCATATCTTCTTTACCGCCTCGTTGGCCCTCCTCACGTCTTTTACGGTCCAGCCTATTCTGCCATCCATGTCGGGATAATACCCCATGGAGGCTATCTCGTGGCCTTCTGCGGCCATGCGCATAAGCAGCGCGGGATTGTTTTCAGCCCATTCTCCGCTTACGGCAAACGTAGCCCTGACGCTTTTATCTTTTAGTATATCCAATATATCCGGTATGGCTGCCGCATTCCAGCTCACCGCGAACTGCAATGCAGCCCTTTCGCCGCTGCCACGATACTGAGGCGCCGAAACCGGCAGCACGCCGCCTGGCTGTGTAGCATGATACATCGCTATTATCAACGCCGCAAGGAAAATATTTGTCAACAATCCGCTTAAAAAGCTGAGTTTTCTGCGCATATGCCCCGTACCCCCCATGTAGACAATCTATGAGGGTACAGGCAGTTTAAGAACATACGCCTTAAAAATCAACATGCGGGCGGAATAATATCCGCCCGCACACACAAGCTGTTTTATTATTTCTTCGCGTCGGGCAGGAGCTCCTTGCGGGTAAGGTCGATCTTGCCATCGGGCTTGATCGCTATGACTCGTACCAGTATCTCGTCTCCTATCTGAACCTCGTCCTCAACCTTCTCTACCCTGTGATTTGCCAGGCGGCTGATGTGCACCAGGCCCTTCTTACCAGGCTTGAGTTCTACCTGTGCGCCTATGGGCAATATGTTCACTACCTTGCCCAGGAACACGCCTCCGACTTCTATATCGCGGCAGATATCGTCTATCATGCGCTTGGCGGCAGCTGCGGCTTCAGCATCGGGGGAGGCGATAAATACCCTGCCGTCGTCCTCAAGGTCGATCTTTACGCCGGTCGCTGCGATTATGCCGTTTATGGTCTTTCCGCCGGATCCGATTACCTCGCGTATCTTATCGGGGTGTATGCTGAACTGCATGATGCGAGGAGCATAGGGGGACAGGTCTGCCCTGGGCTCCTTGATGGTCTCTGCCATCTTGTCCAGTATGAACAGACGGCCCCTGCGTGCCTGCTCAAGGGCGCGGGTAAGTATCTGCTCATCGATGCCCTTTATCTTTATATCCATCTGAATGGCAGTGATGCCCTCGCGGGTGCCGGCTACCTTAAAGTCCATATCGCCAAGGAAGTCCTCAAGACCCTGTATATCGGTCAATACGGCGATGTTGCCGGTGGAATCGTCCTTGATGAGACCCATCGCAACGCCTGCTACGGGCTTCTTTATGGGGACGCCAGCGTCCATAAGCGCAAGAGTGCTGGCGCAGATTGAGGCCTGTGAGGTGGAACCGTTGGAGCTTATTACCTCGGATACCAGGCGCATGGCATAGGGGAATTCCTCCTCGGAGGGGAGCATGGGTACCAAAGCGCGCTCAGCCAGTGCGCCGTGGCCTATCTCACGCCTGCCGGGGCTGCCGACACGGCGTACTTCGCCCACGCTGTAGGGAGGCATGTTGTACTGATGCATGTAACGCTTAAAGGTGACGTCATCAATGCCGTCCAGCTCCTGTCCCTCGGAAAGGGGCGCAAGGGTGGCTATGGTCATTACCTGAGTCTGACCCCGGGTAAATACGCCGCTGCCGTGTACGCGGGGCAGTATGCCGACCTCGCTCCAGATGGGGCGTATCTCGTCCTGTGCGCGTCCGTCGGGGCGGATCTTGCGGTTGATTATCTTATCCCTTACGATTTCCTTAGTAAGGTTGTAGAGTATCATGTCTATATCGCCGGCGGAATCGGGATACTCCTCTGCGAAGTGCTCGATGACCTCCTGCTTTACCTGCTCGCTGCGCTCCTCGCGTACCTTGCGCTCAAAGGTGTCAAGCTGCCACTCCACCTTGTCTCTTGCGTACTCGCGTACCAGCTCAGTGAAGGCTTCGTCGGGATGATATATGTTGACTTCCATCTTGGGCTTGCCGCACTCGGCCGCTATGCCCTCGATAAAGGCCACTATCTTCTTTACTTCCTCGTGAGCCGTCAGTATGGCGTCAAGCATTTCCTTTTCGGAAAGCTCATTTGCGCCGGCCTCCACCATCATGACAGCGTCCTTGGTACCTGCAACTGTAAGGTTCAGCTTGCTCTTATGCCTCTCCTCCAGGGTGGGATTGATGATATACCTGCCGTCTACCATGCCGACCGCCACAGCGCCGGTAGGGCCTGCAAAAGGGGCTTCGCTCATGGCCAGAGCCGCGGAAGAGCCTATCATGCCCAGTATTTCGGGCTGGACGTCGGGATCCATTGACAGTACGGTAGCTATTACCTGAATGTCGTTGTAAAAGCCCTTGGGAAACAGGGGACGGAGGGGACGGTCGATAAGGCGGCTGCACAGTATGGCCTTTTCAGAGGGACGGCCCTCGCGCTTTATGTAACCGCCGGGTATCTTGCCCACGGAGTACATCTTTTCTTCGAATTCGATGGACAGGGGAAGGAAATCTACGCCGTCCCGGGGCTGCTTGGCCACCGTTGCATTGACCATAACCACGGCGTCGCCCATGCGGACGAATGCGCTCCCGCCTGCCTGCTCGCAGTACTTACCGGTTTCGATGGTAAGGGTCTTTCCGGCGAGCTCCATTGTGAATGTCTTGCCTTGCATGTTCATGCTCCTTTTCATACTCTCTTATTATAAACCAATTTATTATACATTATTTGCCGGCATATGGCAACAAGAAAAAGGCCCATCCTTTTAGGACGGGCCTTTAAAGTCGCCTGTTTTTATTTGCGCTTCTTACCCATTATGGCAGCGCCGGCGCCCGCGAGGGATATCAGCGCCATGCCTATTACGGACACATCGCCTGTCTTAGGTGTAGCCAGGCAATTGTACCCGCCTACGCGGAAGGTAGTCCTGTAATCCCGGCAGGGTACGCAGTTGCTGTAACGCGTGCATACGTTGCCGCAGCCCCAATGGCCGCAGGGGTTGTTGTAGTAGCAGGGGTCATAGTACCAGTCGGGACGGCAGCTGTAATCCGTCCTCGTGTTGGTATAAGTCCTGTCGTTGAATTCCACGGTCGCGGTATATGTATAGTAGCCGCAGTTATTTATGCTGCTTCGTGTCGGTCTTACCTGACGAGTAACTATCGCATTTTTTTCTCCGCAGTTTCTCTTGCACTTGAATGTCGCGGTAGCACTGCTCACGCCGCACCAGTTCCAAGTAGGATCATCATAGTCATGACCAAGGGCGGGGATTTCTTCTTCTGGAAGTTCACTCTTGCATTCTGTGCATGTGTACTTTATTTTTCCTTTTTCAGTACATGTAGCCGGTTTAATTACTTTTCCGTTATCCTTTGTGTGCGGCTTAAGTGCTCTTGAAACAAAAGTCACATGAGAACATAATGTACAGGGTAATCTATCTCTGCCCTCTTTGGTACAGGTAGATTCTTCAACCATTTTCTGATTCTCCCTATCCCATACATGTTTTTCCCATTTTTCTGCTGGGCACTTGGAACAAGTTTTTTTATGCATATGGCAGTAGTGTTCTCTATCGCTTTCCTCGGCATCTATGGGAATACCCCACTCATGCGCACACGTTTCCTGCTCGCCGCCTTCTCCTCCGCCACTCGTAGGCGGATTTTGTCCTCCATCTGTGCCGGTATCGCCGCCGGTGCTACCGCTACTGTCGGTGCTGTCGGGATTGTTGCTTTCTCCATTATTATCGCCAGCTTCGCCGCTGGTATTGCCGCCGTTGTTGTCGGTGTTTCCGGCATTATTGCCAGGGTCGCCGCCGGTATTATCGCCGTTGTTGTCTCCGGTGCCGCCGCCATTCGCGCCACCTTCAGTATTGTCCTCGTTCAGCGTTTTTAAACTGGTTATCATTTTCTGCTGCGTATTGTCCTGCTTTAAGTTCGAAACGCACTTTTCGCAAAGACCTTCTTCGTTCACCTTATCTTTGGCCTTGCAATTAAGACATATTTTCTTTGTGCTCTCAGGCGCTTCCCTACCGTCTCCTTCCTCCGCCAGCGCAGGCACTGCGACCAGCACCATGGCCAGAGCCAACATAATGGCAAATAATCTTTTCTTCATAAAAAGCCCTCCCTCGCTTTTTGCTTTGCCAGCTTCTTTTCTAAGGATATTATACCCCTTTGCGTATGAATATACCAAAGCTAATCTGTGAATAAAATATAAATAATTCGGCGAATCGTGCCGTTCCCCGCAGGGCGGCGCAAGATGCTGTGCCGAATAAGAAAAGAGCAGCCTTAAAGGCTGCTCTTATGCTCACTCAATTACTTGCGCAGGCCAAGCTCGGCGCATATCTTGCGGTAGCGCTCGATGTCGGTCTTTTTAAGGTAGTTCTGAAGCCCGCGGCGGCGGCCGACCATCTTGAGCAGGCCACGGCGGGAATGGTGGTCGTTCTTGTTCTCCTTGAGGTGCTCGTTCAGGTGGTTGATGCGCTCAGTCAGCAGAGCGATCTGCACCTCGGGGGAACCGGTGTCGCCCTCGTGAATCGCGTACTTGGCGATGATTTCAGCTTTGGTCATTTTTACTTCCTCCATATTTTTTATAAATCGCCGGAAACCGAGTATTGCGCTTGGAGATGCGGAAAACACAGCCCCCGGTTCAAGGTCTTTTTATTTTACCACAGCGTCAATGCGTTGTAAATAGCTTTTTCAGCCTATCCTGTCGATAAACCGCAGCTTTTTAGGCCCATTTAAGGGTTCCTCCGGCTCGATGGAGCCATCGGGCAAAACGCCGCATACGAGCCGTCTTCCCTCCGCCTCCGTAATGTACCTCCCGGGGGCTGGCAGCACGAGCCCATCAGCCACTTTAAGCACGGCGTGTCCGTTTTGCGACGTTTCCTTGCAGCTAAGCTCAAGCTCATGGCCCAGCATGGCGTTGGCGCCCAGACGGCTCTTGTTGTCGGTGCCGTCCAGGTCGATGAGGGTGTTGTCCAGCTGCACCTGCTGCAGGGCGTCCAGGCCCAGCAGGGCGTCAGCGATCTCGCTGTTGACGTTCTCCACGGCCTTGGTCACGCCCTTGCCGCCGTAACGCTTGCCGCCGTCACGCAGTTCCAGGGCCTCACGGCTGGTGGAGGCCCCGGAAGGCACGGCCGCGCGGCCGCTGTGGCCGGACTCCAGAGAAACTTCCACTTCCACGGTCGGATTGCCGCGCGAATCCAGGATCTCGCGGGCATACACAGACGCAATGCTGCTGCTCATAATCGCTCCTTTGAAGGTTGATTCTTCCGCCGCGCGAAAGAGTCGTTTTCTCCGCTGCGCCCCCACGGGCGGTGGCGGGGCCATTGTCC
>ERZ780157.2164-NODE-2164-length-18920-cov-3.133422_pt1 | contig 18920 bp, 29 predicted proteins | sample MGYA00511169_ERZ780157 | MGnify/ENA primary metagenome ERZ780157 (study PRJEB29588, sample SAMEA1965149) | human gut metagenome | biome: human gut; feature: human-associated habitat; material: faeces | place: Denmark | collected 2008/2010 ... | reverse complement strand
CCAGCACGTTCCTCCAAATACGATCAAGAGCGTTTCATCGATCCACTCCCCCCACTCCTCCCTTTCAATGGTCCCGAGCCAGGAGCTGCGGTGCGCCGATATATCTCCCACATAAGGACTGGAACCGAGAGACGCGACCGAAACAAGGAGGAAGAGGACGATAACGGCGAATTCCGTCAGTCCCGAGTACTTGATAGAGTACAATCCACCAACAGCGGGGACAATGATGCAGCATACGATGACATAGTACACGATGAGGGGACTGCTGAAACCGAGCACAATCGTAACGAAACAACGAAGCGAGTGAACGAGCATCCCTATCCACAGCACCTCTCCAAGAAGGCAGGGGAGATACAGAAGCGGGGTGATGAAAACGCCGAACTTCTCCGTCATGGGGTCCAAGATGGTGATCATGTCCTTTTCCCGCAGCTGCTCGCAGAACAGAAACGAGCTCATGACAAAACTGATCGAGAAACCCAACGGTCCCTGAGTCCACAGAAGACCGCGTCCAGACGTGACCACGCTCTCCGCGGATCCGAACAAATAGCCAGTGCATATCCACGTGGAGATCATGACCATCGTTCCCACCGTCCCGGTAAGACTCCTGTCCGCCAGCGTGTAACTAATAACGGTGCGCTTCACCTTCCCTCGCGTATGAAGAACCCCTATGCCTGTGCAGAGCAACGGAAATGCGAAAAGAACAATGTAGACAATGACAATTGACAGGCTACCAGAACTGGAGTTTCCCGTTGCAGAGTCGCATTCTACGCGGCACAACAAGCTTACGAAGAGCAATCGCCATAACCATGTCCTCATAGCAATCGTTCTCTGCTTAATCGATGATTATGGACGAAATGGTCCCTATTTCTCCTTTTCGTGTGGTGACGTGGAATGAGCCTTTGCTGGTGCTTTCCAAGCATAAATACAGTGAGGAATGCGTTCTCTGGAAAAGAAGGAGCAATGGGGATCATCTCCGAAAGGAGTCTGTAAATCCTCCAGCTGCTTGAAGACACTAACGACTACTTCCACCCGATGAAAGGGAGGAAAAGCGGGGCATGGAGTCAGAGCGTCCAGTGGTCGTGCTCTAGGAAGAACCACTCTCCTCTTTCTTAGGTTGTCAGTATTTGGTCACTTCTTAGAGCAATGCCCAAAGCAGCTGGTATTTCCTGCGTGTTCTGGTTCACTGACTAGGAAAGGGAGGAAAGAGTCGTAAGAGAGGGAAGAACGACAATGAGGCATACAAGAGGGAGCTTGAATTCAAAGAAGATGGCCAGGGTATGGTGCGCGCATTCGCCGTTTTATCATTTAGAATATGGCAGAGTGCAGAAGATGCTCGGAAACGGAAGAGTGGAGTGCTATTGCTACGACGGAAAGACTCGTCTCTGCAACATTCGCGGAAAGATGCGAAAGAAGGTTCGTTTGCGCCGCTTTGGTGGTAATCGCGTAGGTGTGGATTGGCGTCGGCGATATCGTCCTTATCGGTCTCCGCGACTTCCAGGATGACAAGGCAGATATCATTATGAAGTATACTGCCGATGAAGCGCGTCAGTTGAAGGCGTACGAAGAGATTCCCGATAATGGTAGTGTTTTGGAGGGCGCGTCACTTGTAGTTGATATCGAGAAGACGGATATGGTGGATCAGAACGAGGACGACAACTGTGCTTTCGATTTCAATGAGATTTAACTGCATTCCTTACTCCCTGTTTGCCCAACAAACACAGTCAATACCGAATACTACGGGCAATGCTCTCATTTCGCACTTTCTGACTGCTCGTGATCACACACACCCACGCGTGCCTGAATCTTGGCATAGCAAAAGCGAATCGTCTTCTTACTCTCCGAGTTGGGCCAGGTCCCTCCCTGCAAACGCTTGTAGGCGGTAATCAAATCGTTCACCGAGTGGAATTGAATGAAACTATATCCCAGATTCCTATGGGTCTTAGGATCCAACGGCATGTTTAAAATGGTGTACTTCCCTACCCGTCAACATCATCGCCATCACCTAACCGGGAACGATAGTGTCCAGAATCCGGCACAAGCCCTCCTTCGTGCAGCGATTCGGGAGGTTGCGGATCATCACGGCAGAGCGGTTATCCTCGCCGCGCTCCAACTTCCCCAAGTCCACCTCCTCACTCACACACGTCGTCTTCACGTCCTCCTTCTTCTTCGACTTCCGCGTGTGGTGGCGCTTCCCGCTCTTCTCCCCATGCTCCCCATGCTCGCTGCGCTCGCCGCGCTCACTGCGCGAGGGACGGGCGAACACGGACTGCGACTCACCTCGCTCAGGCAGACTCGGCGCCTCAGGCTCGAGGCCCAGCGGCTTGGACGGGTACGACTCGAACGAGCTGTAGGAGTCGGAGAAGCTGGGACTGGAGTGGCGCGGAGGCAAGGCGGGCGTGGGGACGGAGGGCTGCGCGGGAGGGGAGAATGCGGGCTCCTCGTCGGGGAACGAAGGGAAGTACCGCGAGGAGTTGAAACTGTTGAGATGCGAATGAGGCGGCGATGGCAATAATGACTGGGAGAACGCTTTTCTCTCAGTGCTCTGCAGCGAGGACGACGGAATCGACGAAAAACCAGAATACGACTTCACACGCGAAGACGTTGGCACCCCACAGACATCCTAATCGGGACTAAACACGTTTTCAAAATTGTAGTACGGGATGCTCTCATCCGGAGAAAATGCGTAACTGTAGGGCTTCTGCTTGTGGCCATCGGACAAAAACTGGTCATTGGACTGGGAGCCAAAGGAGTAACTGTCGCTACTAAAACTATCGAACGAGTGTCTAAGACCAGGCAGGGGTGAAGAGAATGCGGAATACCCATGGTTAGGCTCACTGTAACATGGGTTCTCTTGAGCAATAAGCGAATGCGATTGAAAACTCTTGGAAGGATGCTCATCCTTAGTGGATGGGGTCAGACTCATAAAGAAGTCTCCCGAGCCTCTGCTTCCCAGAGGATAGGGACTGCTGTCGGTGCTCGAACCATCCACATAGGAAATCTGGCTTAACGAGCTGTTTTCTGATCTCTTCGGAATGCGTGGAGGTTCTTCCGCGTAAGCACCCTCGGATGCAAAGGACTACGTTCTCAACACATACCCCAACAGCAGTACGTCAGCAGTGCCTCTGAGGTCCATTCTATGCAGCATAGAATCCTTTTCAGCGCTAGCTCGAGTTCCCTGCGTGTGAAGAGCAAATCACCATCAACTACCGGAAAATTCATCACAGGCGTGGAACTATTTTGAAAAATGAAACACCCAACAGTCATCGCTTGTGTAAAAAACACACGAAAGTAAAGGCTGTCGCTCCCCCTTCTTGTTGCCTCTCTTGTTGTCCTCCTTCGCGCCCTCCTTCTTGCCGCAGTACTTTCTTCCCAGCATGCAGAAGAGAGTCCACAGTGCCGCCACAATCAGACAGCCGAAGAGCAAATCCCAGTAGAAGTTGTAAAACACGCTCCAGCCACTCCAAGTAAAAGACTTTTCATCCAGGGTCAGCTCGCTCTAGTCGTCACGGAAAGCACACAACACGACAAGAATGAAGTCGTCGCTGTACGAAACAAGACGGTTGTACATAGTCCCGTTCTTGAACATGCCCTTTATGTCGAAGATCACGTCAGGGCGGTACACGTTATCCACACGCTCCAGAACGCTGAGGCGAACCGCGCCCGTCTCGGGCACGTCCTTCACCTCCGTAATAACCACGTCGATGGGCTTCACTTCGTAGTCGTTCGTGAGGTTGAACAGGGCAGCGTCCACGATGAACCAGTGCTTGGGCGTGAACGAGGTGGTGTTGAAGCCGGTTATCTACAGATCAAACACGAAAACCAGACTCACGTCGAAGTTCCACGTCATTCTCTTCGATCCGAAAGGAGGGTGCTTCAGCTTCGATTTCGATGTGCAAATGTCCTCCATCTTGATGAACGACGGCGAAGAGGCGTCCATGCAGAAAGCAGTTCTGTATCCATACTCGTCAGATTCGCACAGAGCGTAGGCAAACTCTCCAGCGGGGGTGAGGGGGAATCCTTCCTCGGGCTGACAGAACTGGCTCGCCGCCACTACCAATAAGTGCATCGCCGCGAATCCATGTACGAGCTATAACAAAGCAAAGAGCAACAAATTTCATTCTCTTTTAGTAGTATTCTGTGGAAGAGACGCAGGGGAGTTTCATCCGTAGGAATACAAACGGCGCATTCCTCAAACGGTGGTACGACTGTTCGTTTCCGCTTCCGATAGTCAAGTACTCCCCGATGGACGAGAGGGCAGTGGTTCCTTCCGATTGAAGGCGCTGGGCGCTGGAACGATTGACGACCAGCGTGGGAACGGACGGAGAGAACAGATGGAGGGATAACAAGTGCGGGTGGGTCATGACACCTGATTTCCACGCACTCACCCACTCTGTTTCCGCATTGAGGAAGGGTCGAGTTGCACCCTTTTCTCGGAAAGAAGGGGATTGACAGCGACGAAAACCAAATATCCCCTAAAGTACCCGTCAAAAACACGGAGAAGGGGGCGAACAGAGCCGAAACCCGATTGTTGCACGGCTTCTTCACTTTTCACTTCATACAAAGCGGCGCATTTCAGAGATGAATCATTATGAAGGGAATGAGAACTCAGTCTCCACTGGTGTAGGATGTTCTTCGACCCGCTTGTCTGTAGACAACAATCATTGCTATCTGCCTAAAGGATTGCGTGATTATGGGCGCGGATTCCAGAAGCTCTGCTGGTTCGATTCGATTGCTCCGTCCGTTATGATTAGGTATATATGTGGCAAATCGTGTGGCAAACAAAATTGAACAAATCGACGACACCATTTGCATGTGCCGTTCCGGATCTGCAGCCCACACCCAAAAGATTGGCAACATCGTCCGTGCTCAGCTGAATCAGTACAGGTGAGAGGTGTCGTCCTTCTTATAACGGTAGAACGATGTACGGACTGACTCCGATCGTTCGCAACGCCGCTACTCTCGCGCACAACATCGTCTACAAATACAAAGATCGTCTGCAGGCCGGCATCCTCATCGCTGGAGTGGACGACGTGGATGGTCCTTCCATCTACGAAATCACGCTGGGAGGTAGCATGATCAAGCAGAACGTCTGTCTGGGCGGTTCGGGTTCAACATATATCTACGGCTTCGTGGACAGCAACTACAGACCGGATATGACGGAGGAGGAGGGACTCGAGTTCGTGCGAAGAGGTCGTTTCGGTTGATTTGATTCATGCGTAGCGGTGCAGCTGGCCATTTCGCGTGACGGTCATTCTGGAGGCATCGTGCGCACGGCAGTGATAAAGAAGGACGGTATCCAGCGCTCATTGATTACTGAACGCGATTTTGTATATGGTAACTAGGCACACTTTTGTTTGTTGCAATGTCGTGTCCGATCTCGCTGACCTTTCTCGGAACGGGATCCATATCCAACACAAACCGATGTCGTGAGTGTTTTGAATTCCGTCTCAGTGTAGAATCATGCATTGGAATGACGCTGACGAATTCGAACGGGAGTCTCGACTACTGGGTGTTTGATTGCGGGGATGGTTGACGCGTTTTCGTGATTGTGACGCCTAGGCGCACTACGACAGATGTTTCGCTACCCCGACAACTTCAACAGGCAGAAGATCACCAAGATATTCATAACGCACCTTCACCTGGATCATTGCGCCGGCTTATCGACGCTCGTCTCCTTTTTGACGAACAGTGAGTGTTCGGATGATTCACAACGACTAGACAACACGCGCTCTCCATCCTACTCCCTCGACATTTATGGTCCGCAGCACCTGAGTTCCATGCTGAAGCCCTTGTTATTCTATTCAGGAACGTCGGTGAACTATCCCGTACGCGTTCACGAGTTCCTTCCTACTGACGCGGTTCTCGATGGTACATTTCTTTCTCTCCCTCCACTCAAGACACCTCCAATGTGGATGTCCCAAATCTCTCCACTGTCGCGATTCATCCCGACGCTGACGGCTGTTGGACCTGCTTTGACGTCCTCGTGCTTTCCTCCAGTGATACGTAGAATCAGCAGGGAGTCGTTCGTTCGGGGTTCCTGAAGCATCGTGTGCCCTGTTGGGGATACTGCTTTCAGCAGCGACTCACACACTCCAGGCTTGACGAGGAAACGGGCGAGTATGCGCGGGAACAAGTCAATGGAAAGAAGATCGCCATCTTTGGAGACACGTGCGACTCGACGTAGGATTCAGTGTACTGCATCAGAGGTAGTTCGATGGTCCCGCTCATTACAGGATGCGATGTGCTGGTGCACGAAATGTCATACGGTCCGCTCATCACCGATCTGCAGCGCAACTACCTGCATCAAGATGTTTACAACTGGAGGCAAGTCCAACACAGCGCGCTGCAAGACCCGAAGAACGTGGAGCGCTGGAACAAGATAAAGGCGAGCGCCCAGCTCTGGGAACACTCCGACGCCGAAATGGTGGGAAACTTCGCCTCGACCGTGGGCGCGAAGAAGCTGGTGCTGACGCACTTCAGTTCGCGGTATGACACAAATCCTCGGTCCGAAGACCGGATGGAGTACTTGATCCGCGGACAAGTGCAAGAGTGGTTCAAGGGGAGAATCGAGGTGGCTCGAGATGGGAAGACGATTGTTGTGTGTTTTGTTTCTTGGAATGGAAAACTGGGGGTGAGAGTGTTCCCTGACTTTGAAAGCACAAGACCATTACGCTCCTTACTCACATCGAAACAAGATCCTTGTGCCACTCAACGCGTTGGGAACAAACAAACCACTCTTTGGCTGTCAAGGCTTGGATCAAGCGACGATTCGTCTTGAAGAACCGCGAATTCCGCTTGTGCTGGAGACTCTCCGGAATGTCCCGCGGGTCGGCATACCGCTTCCGCACACAGGCAGCACACGTGCACATGTCCCGACACCCGGGACACAACCACTTCTTCCCCCTCCTCTTGATCTCGTTGTAGTCCTCGCCGTAGTGCTTCTTCAAACACTTCGCGCAGTACGCGCGGAAACATCTACACATCACGCACCCACACTCGCCGCACATCTGACTGTTGGCGCCGCGCGGCTTGCCCTCCCCGCAACACTGAATCACATCACGCTTCCGCGCCTTGCACTGGTGACACCACTTCGACTTCACATGCCCACGCTTCTCCTCTCGATCCGCCTCCTTTCTCTATTGTTCACCCTCCTCCGCTCTCTTACCGGACGACCGCGCTTTCGCCGCACCGGCTCCTCGTCCTCGTTCGACTCCTCCTTGTACTCCTCGTCCTCCTTGCGCACGCGGTGGTGTGGGGGCATCCCACTCTTTTCGTGATGCGTCACTGCCTGCGGAGGTGGCTGCTTCACCAGCGCGAACGACGACGTCGGACTCTGCAGCGGCGGCGACGAAACCGACTCCTTTTCTGGAATCGCAATCGGTCTGGGCAGCGCGATGTTCGGCGCTGGCGCAGACTTCTTGTCGCTGGCAGTCCAGTACTCCGAACTCCACACGTCGTCCATGGAGTCGTTCAGCGTGGAGCTGTACCAGGGGTCGGAGCCGAACGGGTTGAAGTCGACGGGCGAGTCGAGCGGGGAGATGGGCGGAGGGGTGTCCAAAATCGGGGGGAATTGTGGCGAGTCGTTGTTGTAGTAGGTGTTGTCGAAGGCGTACCCGGACTGCTGGAGATCCAACTGCTGGTTGAGGAAGAGTTGAATGCGCTCAATCGCCTTCGGGTGACGCGTTTCCCTCCACCTACTTCTTTGATGTCGCATTCGTAGGGGTTGAAGCGACTGAGGTCGTTGCCGGAGAACGAGAAACACAGGTGGCGAATCAGCACCTCCGCGTCTGCTTTGCAGGATTTGAGGATGCTCAACATGTCGATGATCGTCGCATGTAGCTGAGTGAGTCCCGGGGATGGAGGAAGAATGCTGAGAATGGCACTGCAGCGATTCGCGCGCTCAAATGCATAGAAAATCTTGTCGTAATTGTACAGGCTACGAGTGATCAGCGACTCCCAACGAAACAGGGATTGAACGACACGGATGAATTCATGCGGAGAATTCATGTCAGGGGCTTCAATTATACTATGTGTTAGACTCCTCGGGGAATGGCGTGTTGCGAAGGCGAGTCGTGTATGCAAGAAACACGACGTTGGAAACACTTACACTTATACCTTGATGCTGTCCACTTCGTCACGCGTCTTCTTGTTCTCATCCACCTATCCGTGAAAGTAAGACATAAAATCACTACTTGCGACGACAGCTTATCGATTTCCTTTTCCAAATCATCGATTCGGGCTGTCATTTCGTCCATTGTCGGTTGAGGCTCTCTCTATGCGGCGATTGAATCCATAAGGATATTCTTTCCCAGGATTGTCTTTGACATGTCTTCAAACCGGTCTTGCTACAGAGTGACCACCAGGGGAGGGAATCGTACCATCTGCTTAATCAGTCCTTGTGTCTACGCAAATCACCATCCATACCATAGAAATCTACGAGTTTTGAGATCTCGTTGATGTCCGTGTTCTTCGGAGGCTCGCTCGATGGATTCTGCAACGTCACAGTCCCCTAAGAGGGCGTACCATAGTTACGGATAGGCAGGAACAAACAATGCGACACACTTAGAATGCTCCTAAATCTTTCAACTGTGCATTGAGGTCATCTATCTCCTTCTGAATCACGTCCATGCGCGCTCTGATCTCTCCCTGCTTCTTCTCAATCTCCGCGTGAATCGTCGCCTCCTTCTTCTTCGCCAACATGCTCAACAGCACATTAAAGGCCTGCGCGCGCGCATCCTCCGGCGACCAGTTCCTCGATATCAGTCTCTCAATCGTCTTCGTCAACAACTGCTCGCCCTGCTCCGTCTTCACTAGCTCGCTCACCTTCGGCTTCGTCTCCTCGCGCAGCGTCTCCAGCCGCGCGTTCTCCTCCTCCGTGAGGCTCTGCAGCTCCAGCTGCGCCTTGTTCAGCTCCTCGATCTTCTCGCTACTCCTCACCACTCACTCCATCACTCACTTCTTCGTCTGGTTCAACTCCGCCACTCGCTCCTCGTTCGCGTTCGTCTCCACCGGCTGGATCGGCGCATATTCCTCCTCCGGCTCCTCCTCCGGCTCCACCTCCTTCACCGTCGCCTCCTGGTACTCCACGGGCTGCTCGTACGCGTCTAGTCATCACGCTTCGCCACCGCGTCCACTCTCCACAGACACCTGGTTCTCGTACGCCACGTCATATGGCTCTGGTTCGTTGATCATCACGGGAGGCAACTCCGCCTCCAGCAGGCCCAGCTTCAGTCCCAGCTCCTCGCAGCGCGACAGCACGTCGATGCACGCCTGCACCGCGCGCTCCGTGCCAAAGCAATCCACCTTGTACTGCTCCGCGAACGACAGCATGCGCTGCGCCAGAAAGCCGTACTTCTTGCAGCGCTCCTGGTCGTCGGCACACTGCTCGATCGCGGAGGACAGAATGGCGAGGCAGGAGCGACCGTCGTTGTCCAGCAGGTACGGGTCCGCCATGTGACGGATCAAGCAGTCGCCGCACTGGAAGCAACCGTACTGACAACACAGCATGTACGGTGTGAGGCCGGAGCGTGTGCGGAGATTGGCGTCGGCCTCGCGCGGGCAGAGCGGTTCGAGGAGCGCCTCGTTGTTGGCGAGGACAGCGATGTGGAGGGGGCAGTAGCCCTCGGCGTTCCAGATGCGCGTGTAAGAGCCGCGCATGACGAGCTCGGTGGTCTGGGATGGGTGAGTGTTGTGGTTTATGACAAGTTATTTGACAAGACAATTCAACTCAACACACTCAATTCACATCACATCACATGACAACACAACTCACCCACAATCACATCACATCACATCACATCATATCACATCACATGACAACACAACTCATTCACATCACATCACATCACATCACACCACATCACATCACATCACAGCTCACTCACATCACATCACATCACACCACCTACAATATCCACGTCACCCCTCTTCACAGCGATATGCAACGGCGTATCCCGATCCGCATTCATCACATTCAACTCACACCCCGTGTCGCACAGCTCCTTCACCAACTCCAAGTTCCCGTTCTCCACCGCTAGGATCAGCGGCGTCGCCTCGTTGCAGTCGCGCGAGCTCGCCAGCTTCGGCGCGTACTTCAGACACATCCGCGCCAGGTTCTCCGTCGCCGCGCCGCCGCGAATGGCCATATGCAAGCACGTCTCGTGTCCACCTTCACTTGTCAACTCGTTCACGATCTCCAGATCGGGGTGTCGCGCCAACATCATCTCCATCAACTCCTGAATCTGCTCCGGCGTCATGCTCTCCTTCGCCGTCGACTGGTAGTCGCCCTTCGCCACCATCACCAGAATGTGGCACGGCGTCAGCCCGTAGCGGTTCGTCGAGTTCACGTTGGCGCCGTGCTCGATCAGCGCCTTCGAGTGAGCGTAGTAACCCAGCTTCAGCGCGAGGTGCAGCGGCGTGTCGCGATCGCATTCGTTCTGCTCGTTCACGAACATGCTCACGCCCGACAGGTTCAGCATGAACTCCACCACCTTGTCCAGGTGACCGTTCAGCGCGATGTGCAACGGCAGGTCGCCGTTCGTGTCGCGCGTCAGCACGCAGTTCTGCTTCGCCAGCTCGCAGCTCAGGTTCTGCATACCACGCTTCAGCGCCTGGTGCAACAACACATCACGCTCCGAGTGCTCCATGTTCCACGACGCGGGCACGCGCGATGGGTCTGCGCCATGCTCCAGAATCTCGCACGCCAGCTCCTCCTCTCCCGCCTTCACCGCCAGCGTCAGCACCGTGTCCTTCGCGCAGTCCGTGCTGTCCAAGTTGATCACGGAGTTGTACCGCAGGACGAAGCGCGCCACCGTCGGCAGTCCCGCCTTCACGGCGAGATGAAGAATGGTGTTGGAGAACTTGTCCTTGCGAACCGTCATGGCCAGCGGGAGCATGTGGAACAGCAGCGCGATCTTGCCCTTCAGCAGCGCGATCTGCACGGCGTTCTGCGAGGAGTTGTTGCACAGCGAGAGATTGCTCGTGGGGTACAGCATGTATGCCAGCGCGATCTTCGTCTCCTCCGAGGTCTCGGGCGACAGCAGCGCGATGGTCAGCGCCGTGTCCGAGTGGTCGGTGGCGTCGTTGACCAGGAAGGAGGAGTCCTCGCCCTCGGCGAGCAGACGCGCGTGTTCGATGTCGCCGAAGTAGCAGCAGTAGTGCATGATGTTGTATTTGAGCCCGTCGTCGCTGCGAATGTTCATCTTCAGACCCACGCTCTTCAGCAGGTCGTACAGCTCCGCGCAGCTCAGCAGCCGGTCGTTCACCATGTACTCCCACCGCAGCAGGCACTGCGGCTTCGCCTTCTGCTGCAGCAGCCACCGCGCCATCTCCATCTGCTTGTGCTTCAGCAGGTAGTACAGCACCGGGTGCGAGTCGGTGCGACTGTAGCTGCAATTGATGTTCGCGCCCACCGCGACCAGGCTAGGGGTGAGCGACCAGGCGCGGGACTACGATTTGAGTCGGTCCAGCGTGAGGGTGTTGGCGGCGGCGCCTTGGAGGAGACAAAGGGAGGAAATCACCCTCACCCAATCATCACGGGAGGCGGCGTCCGAAAGGAGGAACGTGGCGTCCTTCTCGTCGCACTGGATCGTGAACGGGTACATGTTCTTCCATTCCTCCTAGCCATCACGAAAAGGGAATGCGGGAACGTCTTTGGTGATACCCTTGATCGAGGGAATGGGAATGGATCGGCTCTTCTGATCCCGGGTTCTTTTATCGTAAACTACAAACTCCGACTACAACATGAATGGGGAGGGAAGCGCGTACACTATTAATGACACAGAAACGAGAGTGGGAAGTCTGGCCAAATAATCCCTTATACTAGGAGGTGAAACACACGCGGAAGAAGTACGGCCTTCTCAAGCTCTCCGGACTTTTCGGGTAAAAAGTCGATATCGTCGTAACGAATCATACTCAAATCTGGCTTTTCTAGCAGAACAACTAGGCCATGAGCAAACGGAAGCAATGGCACTCTTTGTCTGCTCCTCTTTAAATATACTATTCGGTTTGATAACCACGTCAGGGATTGGGACACTACCGCGTCACAGCGACACAGAACCCCGTACCGACTGTAGATGACGTCGAATATTTCCTGCTTGGTAAGTCGCGCCTTTTTCGAAGTAAAGAACAAGTCAATTGTACTCTCTTCGGGAGGAACATTGTTATGAATACGCTACTCGCTAATCAAGAAACGAATGCCAACTACCTCGAGAACATCGTGAATTCCGTCGCGATCCAGCTCCTCCTCGCCTCTGGCGTCCATCACATGCTGGATCTCCGTATAGACGAATTCCATCATATTCCTTTCTCTAGTGAACCGCAATTCCTCTACGTGTAACTCCATCGCCCTAGTTGCACCATCCATTCTCCTTTTTTGCTTCACATGAATCGGGCGTTTCGTGAAGATCTTTGACCTCGCTTTTCGCGCGACTCGCTTTATCGATTTGAGATTGAATGATTCATATCAGTAGAGCGCTGGAGGGAGAGTCCGATTCCTCATCCGTGGCGACAATCGAGCCACATGCTTCAACAAACAGGAAAGGGAACAAACTGATAGGAACTGCAATCCACATACTGCGGAGGCGGGTAGATGTACTGTCCCGGGTACGTGCAAACGCTGCCAGCAACGGGATGCTCCTTCACATGCATGGTCAGGTGGATGCGATTCTTTCCCGGGTGCGCGAAGTACTGCGAAATGTGAAACACGTCTTCGAGCATCACTCCCTTCCTCTTCAGCTGCAGCAATTCGGGAGGCACGCCCAATCCCTGCGCCAGTGCTGCGCGTATCTCGTACACGTACGTGTTCGCATATGCGTAGATGCACTTCTCCTTCGCGTACTTCACCGCCTTGTTCACTGCCAGTCCGGCGGCTAACGGGAGAATCACCAGACCCCCCGTGGCGACCACGCTCAGCGCAGCGACACCGACACCTGCGATGCGACGGTTCCTCTTCTGATGGCGCGAGTTGTCCTCCAAGTAGATGGAGATCATGGGACCGAAGGGTTGCTCGATGGGAGGGAACACGGAGGGAGGAGGGGGCAGCTGGAGAACAGGTGCCGGTGGAGGCGGCGGCATGGGATAGGCAGGCGGGTTGGGAAGGAAGGGAACAGGATAGATGGGTTGAGACGATACGTAGCTTTCCTCTTCCACGTTCGTTGTGTACGAGGCGGACGACTCTTCCGGCATATTGTAGTAGGCGTACGCCGGAATGGCGTAGTTCTCTCCAGATGACTGCGGTTGGGGGATGTTCACGTTCAGGGCGTCATCGCGATGATAGCTCATAATTCTGTAACTGCGTGCCTTTGGAAAGGGATAATGATGCCGTGGATAAACACGACACCATCAATATCCCCGCAGCGCGTTCCCCCACAGCGTTTCAGCTATCTCTCTTCCCCATAGAGGCAAACACGGGATTCAAGGAAGAAGCCAACTCTATTCCTCTTGCATGTGCTGCTATCACGAACAGCGGTACTGAAACGGTCACGATGAGAAAGCAGAATAACACTCTATGAGGTACATCACCATCGCGACCTACTTCTTGGTCGCCATCACTGTACTGTTCTTTGTCGTCTTCTTCCGTCTGAATGGGAATATCGACAAACTGGACACAAAGAGGGAGGAGGAGTATATGAAGCATTTGCGGATGCGAAACGAGCGGGTGAACATCATGACGGAGGAAGAGTACTACAGGGACGAGAAACGGTTTTCCATCGTGATTGTCACGCATCAGGAGCCCCTGCTGGAAAAGACATATCCTATCTTTCTGAGTACTTGGTGTAGATATCCTTCATCCGAACGGTTTTGAATGTCCTGCAGAATACGCCGAGGAGACGGTTACAGGAGGTTGTAATTCTCGATGATGTGAGCACACCGCCCGTCACGTGGAATCCGGATCCAGATCGCGTCCGAGTCATTCGTTCCGGTAGTGTTGGGTCCTGAGAGTCATCAGTAGAGGAGCGTCTCGGCTTGATCCGTGCCCGCATTGCTGGAGGCAACGCAGCCAGGGGAGATTTCATCGTCTTCTTGGATGCGCATTGTCGAGTGAGTCCCCGGTGGCTGGAATCCCCTCATCGTTTGCTGATGGAGGTGCACGTCGTTTGCTGCTATCAGTCTGTAGAACAACAAAACGATCGTCAACTTTGTGGACTTCATCATGACGGAGGATTTCAAGGTGAAGCCAGCGTCAGCGGGCATCGGAAGGTAGTTTTACGCGTTCAGTTTGATGGTTCTAGTTCGGCGACCATCGAGAACACGCTTCGCCAGTTCTGGGGCGGCGGCTCGTACAACGACGACTACACACCCATCACGATGGGTATGTTCGCGATCACGAAGTACTGGTGGCAGCAGGGGCAGATGGACCCGGCGCTGAACATCTGGGGCGGCGAGAACGTGGAGATCTCCTTCCGAACCTGGCTGTGCGGCGGGCGCATCGTGGTGGCGAAGGACTCGTACGTGGCGCACTACTTCCGCACGAAGCCGACGTACTCGGTAGGAGAGGGGCGAGTGAGTGAAGGGTAGTACGATGGATCGATCGTGGTGAAGAACTACGAGCGCATCGCGCACGTGTGGCTGGACGAGCCCTCGCGGGTCGAGTTCTACAACGCGCACCACATAACGTACCAGAAGGGCGTGGTTCCGGACTATGTGGGCAACTTCACGGGTGGGACTGGGTGGGTGTTCTGATGAATAGACAGACTGGAGCTGAAGAAGAGGCTGCACTGCAAGCCCTTCGCGACGTACCTGAAGCAATTCGAGGGAAGAACGTTCTGTGCGAAGGGTGCGTGAGGTGGATGCGGCTAACGTGTAGAGAACAAGAACTGTGGAATGTTTTATACTGTGCGTCCTTCGGACATCAAGCAATCGTTAGAGGAGATTTTCAACATGTGGCGTGTTTGTTGAAGGAAGCTGGAGGAATAGAAGCAGAAAAAGGAAGGAATAAGAAAGAAACAAAAAGGAATTTCCCACGCCGGGAATCGAACCCGGATCGGCAGGGTGAGAGCCTGCTATCCTAACCGATTAGACTACATGGGACCTGTTTCCGACCTCAGACGTGGCTTTATCAGAGCCCATCCTCCCCTTCATCAACGACTGAAACTACGCCCCATCACGCACTCGAGTGCTGCAACAAAGACGACCAAAAGGAAAAAGAGAAAACAATACTGCTACAAATCTAGCTCTACGCGTGACCCGCGCACCCATTCCTCACCTTCTACTACCTTCAGCAAGTCTTGGTCATCCAGCACTTGCGACTGCGCCACCTCCGCCTCAATCCGATCTGCCTCCTCCAGCACGGAGTTGTCCAGAAGCGCATCCACCGCATCCTCCGTGAGTTGAGAGGAGGGCCTTGACGGCTGGGAGTGCAGGACGGGAGGATGCAGTTGTTGCGACGACGCCAGCGAGAGGGGCTTCGACGGCGACTGGCAGCGCAACACCTGGGATTGGGAGCTCGCAACTAAAACAGGCGGAAGCGGGACGGAAGGAGGAGTTGGCGAGGAAGCATGCGAAGCCTGACAAGAGGACGGCTCCTTGTCGGGTTCGCGCTGGGGCAGACCGACAGACAGGAAGTTGATAGGAGCGATCTTGCTTTCGGTGGGAAGGAGAGGAGGCAAGGGGATGTCAGGAAGAGGACAGGAGGTGGACTGCTCCTGAATGGAGTACATCTGCTGGGTCAGGGATATATCCGTATCCGTGAAGGACACGGAGGAGTTGGTGTCGTGGCAGAGAGACGTGGAGAAGGACGTCGCGCTCTGCTTCATGTCGGCTTCCTGCTGTCGGTTCTTGCTGATCACGCGAAGGGAATGCAGCTCGTTCTCGACGCTGAACTGTCTACGCATCACAGGAACGAACAGAAGTGACTCCTTGGACGATTGCTCGCCCCGCTGCTTCGTTGGACTCCCCCAGGTCAGTCCATCAAAACTACCACTGTCCGATTCAGAATTCATACGCACGCGCTCGGACAGCATCTGCTTCACAGGCGAGTCGGACGAAATCTCTATCCGCTTTGCCTTCTTCCGCCGAATGACGTAGCTCCCACTCCCGCGAGACCGTTTCGGTTCCTGCTTCTGGTTTGGATGAGCGTGGTTCTCTTTGTTTTCGTTTCCGCAGACTGAGGAAGACACGGGAGAATCCTCCAGCGAGACGGAAGGTGTGGTCTTCTGGTTGAGTATGCTCCTCTTCAGCAGCATGCGCACTTTGGATGAATTCTACAAGTTGGGGGAGAACGGGAAAGAAGTACGGAGGGCGTTGACTGTTGACTGCTTGTATTTGCTGTATCATCGTCGCTCATCACGATGCCACAACAAAGGGATCTCGTCAACTGCAAGCCGAGAAAATGAGTTCCAAAGGATGGCGAAACTCCCCTTCCCACTCTTTTCATGTTCTCTCTCATATTCAAGGAGAAGACGAGGGAGAGGGGTAGAGGGCGATTCACGTGTTTAGGGGGAGAATGAAGCGGATTCGAGAATGACAGGATATTATTCCTCCATCAGAACGAGAGTAATTGTAAACTAGCAATGCGTGATTGTTAGCGTGAGTGAGACAATGCATCACTCCACAGTGAAACAGAGCGAACGAGGAGCGCAGTCGCTTTGATAAAGGGCGTGTATGAAACAAACAGAGCACTCACTAGCCTTTTTCCCCTTCTTCTGTTTCCTCTCCAAATATGTAATAGAGCCCTGTACATCACACAACTACCTCATACGCACTCTCAACACACCAGAAATCTTTGTATTGAACGGCAGCACGTCCTTTGCATTTACCTGCATATTACCATAATTGCACACGCACCCACAATCGTACTGATCTTCTTCTTCTTGCACACAGCACGGATGAGACACTTGTTGTTCGCTATATTCACAGTTTGTTCCTTTTTGGAAGGGAAGCAATTTACACCCTCGTTGTCTATTTCTTACCAACGCTGAAGCACGCACTACACCGTTTGAATGTTACTGACACTGCCCCGCTGCTGACTGCGCATTTCGCCATGCCCGCCAATTCTTCCAGAAATGCGTCGTTCGAAATGTGTGGCATCGCTTTGCAAAGGGAAAAGAATGACATGAAAAACTATCGGGTATTACGGGTCTATTCGACGGGATGCACCCTATTGCTTACAACCCTTTCCAGTGTGTTGTGTGATTCACTGATGTGTCGTTTCGATTCGGGACAGGAATGCAAGAGAGATATCCGAATGAGGGAGAATACAGTGATGAGCAGCTCCATTCACTTCAATAGTGACAAGAATCGGTTATCCTTAGTACATGGAGACAATACCATAGCAGAAACGAGAAAGACGGCGACAACACCAAAACGGTGACAAATCCCCGACTGTGACTCTCAAAAGGCAGCATGCCAACTGGCCATGTGGAATGCACCGCAGTTGCATCGGGAGAGGAAAGTGGAAGGGCGAATCGAAATATGGACGATTGTGTCCAATACGCCGAGATTATTCATTGTTTTGGTACCGCTATAGGGACAATCCCGGCACTATCTCCTTTCTCTTTCATCTCAATTTCCAACAGACTAACACATCGCAATGTTCCAAAAGTTCGCCTACTTGGTATCCGTCTCTCGATCTTTGTAATGGGCATAGTCTGGAAAGGCTTTCCGTGAAACTGGCCAAGCTCTCGAGAGAGCCGGAATGAGAATGCTCGACGACAACAAATTCATGGAAACATGTAGTGCGAACGGAATGTGCCGTTAGGGAGTAGATTCTCGTCACCGTCCCATTATGGGCATCTATAATAAACGCCCGGCCGTAAACACAACCGCTTTTGTCGCTCCCAACGCGGCCGTTATCGGTGATGTGCAGATGGCCCCCGGCTCCTCGGTCTGGTACAATGCCGTTGTGAGAGGTACCCGGCTTCCGGGGAGGAGGTGACGCGTAGGCGACGAGAACAAAGTTGTGATTGGCAAAAATACGAACGTCCAGGACCGTGCTGTGGTGGTTTCCACCAAGAAGAACCACACGTGCGACGGAACCGTCTCCATCGGCAGCAACGTCACCATCGGTCACGGCGCCGTGCTCAACGCCTGCACCGTGGAGGACAACTCGCTGATCGGCATGGGAGCCGTTCTCGAGGAGGGAAGCCACGTGGGCTCCTACTCGCTCGTGGGCGCTGGTTCCGTTGTCGAGAAGGGTCAGTCCATTCCTTCTGGAGAAGTGGAGGTAGTTGTTCTGCGTGATGTGTAGCTCTGGACGGGCAACCCCATCCGTTTCGTCCGCAAGTTGGGAGACGAGGAGAGAAAGAACTTGGAACACAGTGCTACTGAGTATGCCGAGTTGAGTGGCAAGAGCGCTGCAGAGATAAAGGGAGAGTATGGTGCTACCTTCCGCTGCGACTAGGTCTATCGTAATGTGCTTCTTTACTATTTTTCACGTTTTTGTTTGATCAAGCAGGAAGAACCATGTTTTCCCGTGCGTTCTGACGGATACAGTCTCACGTGATAGAACCCGAAGGAGCTGAGCAGAGGGTGCCCACATCTGGACTGGGTGTGCCTTCCGGCATTCAAATGAAGCCGACGGCGTCCGAGTTCGTTCCGGCGGATCCGAACAGCCACGTTGAGGAAAAGGGAAGTGCGGCGAGCACATTCGAGGAGGAGTCGAGATTGGTCGGAGAAGATACCCGCCTGTTGGTCACGGCAGAGAATCGCTTGTTGGCGGCCACTTCCTTCGAGTCCATGGGTCTTGATCCTCGTTTCGTGAAGGCCTTGTAGTTTCCTGTATGTGGAATGACTCCAAGATATACGGAGATGGGATTCAACCGCCCGTCGCTGCCCAGCAGGATGCCTTGCTCCACGGCCCAGGCCACTGCCTGGCTGGCCCAGGGGGAGACGGTGTCGGCATCGGAGAAGGAGGAGAGCCCGCCGCTGTGGGAGGGTTCTCCGGCATACCGGTAGAGCAGCAGGGCGAGGCTCTCGCGGGG
>ERZ780157.2159-NODE-2159-length-18942-cov-15.151639_pt1 | contig 18942 bp, 13 predicted proteins | sample MGYA00511169_ERZ780157 | MGnify/ENA primary metagenome ERZ780157 (study PRJEB29588, sample SAMEA1965149) | human gut metagenome | biome: human gut; feature: human-associated habitat; material: faeces | place: Denmark | collected 2008/2010 ... | reverse complement strand
ATAGTTTATAAATACATTGAAAAAATAATGAAAAAATGTTAAAATATCTAAATAAGAGGTGGATATTATGAAAAGATATGAAAATGAGAGTGAATACAACGACGAAAGACAAACAATCCCTTGGGGAAGAATGGTAGTAATCGCTATTTCTTTATTAGCTATTTTTATCGTTATTTTATTGTTATTAAAATCATGTAATGGTGATAGAACTCCTAATTTAGAAAACGATTTACTAAATGCTGGTAAAAAATATTATGCAGAAAAGACAAGTTTATTACCAAACTCAGCTGGTGAATGTCGTACAGTTATTTTATCAGAACTATTAAGAAACAAATTATTAGATAGTTATGATTATAAAACTTGTAATGGCGAAAAAACATATGTAAAAGTATGTAAATTAGAAAGTGGAAGAGAACAATATATTCCAATATTAAGTTGTGAGAAACAAAATACAACCTTTAATGTTTGGAATGAAGGAACTGAAAGTGACATAATTAAAGATTCTACAGATGTTCGTTTTACATTTTTAGGAGAAGAATTTAAAAGTTCTACTGGAACAACTAAAGCTTATTATCCAAATAATGCAAGTACTCCTAATGGTGTAAATAGTTATTATACTAGTATTCCTAGTAAAGGATACACAGAAAAAGATAGCAAAACAGATGCTGCTTATAAATGGTACACAGAAAAAACAACTAAAGTTTATTGGAACAATGGAGAGTATTCTTCAACTCAACCAAAAGGATATACTACAAAAGGAAATAGTAAAACAGTTACAAAAACAACAACTACAAAACCATCAACTGCAAGCTATAGAACAATTAAAGAAAATACATTATATCGTACAGGAAAGGTTGCTTACCCATTCAAATATGAATGTGTAGACCCAAATCTAAGTAGATATAATGAGACAACAAAAAAATTTGAAAATACACTTATAAGTACAACAAAATGTGAAGAAAGAAATTCAGATACATTTAAAAATACAGCTAATGTTTTCTACACTTGTGATGGTGTTAATCAAGTAAGTAAAGGTAGCGAATGTTCTAAATTTACCGATTGGACAACTACTAAATGTGAAAGTAACTCAAAAACAGGAGTTGTTTGTGAAAAGAAAACAGGATACACATACACAGATAAAGTATGGCAATGGTATAAAGAAACAAGTGTTAAAAGTTATTACCCAAGCGGAAAAACTACTGCTGATAAAGAAAATACTTACTATGTGACAAGCCCAGTTAAAGGTGCTATAAAAGATACATCAACAAAAGCAACAGCTTATAAATTCTATAAAAATGTAGAAGGTACTAGTGGCAGTGAAGAGTGGGTTACAATAACAAATGGTTATGTAAGTGAAACTGAACTTGTACAAGCATTTAGTGAGCTAGGATACAAAGTTAATAGCCTAAAAGATATTATCGATAATGAAAATCTTCGTTATCAAGTAAAACTAGAATATAGAAATAGAATTTCTAAGTAAGAATAAGGAGGAAAATTAATGAAGGAAGAATTATTAAATGGTTTAAGAGAACTACAAAGTCAACTTGGAGAATCAGTTACTGAAGAACAAGTAAAACTTTTAGATGAACACTATAATATTAAAAGAAATTTAGAAAAAGAAATTTCAGACTTATTAACTCGAATAAGTAATGATAAAAATTATACTAGAACTAGAGAATTACCAACATCTACAGATGTTTTAGAAAGAGAAATTGCTAATTCTGATATTAGACTTTCAGAAGCACAAGAAGCAATTACAAGTTATCAACTTCGTTTAGCAGAAATCGAAAGTGAGTTAACTAAAACTCAAAATATGATTTCTAGTAGTGAAAGCACAATTTCAGATTTACAAGAAGCAATTAATAACGGAGAAATTGCAGAAGAAGATATTCCATCAGTTAATACACAAATTGATATTAACCATCTTGCAAATTCACAATTAGAAGTTAATTTAACTAATTTAAATGAAGAAAAAGCAAAAGTTGAACAAGCACTAGCAAACACTAATGAAACGATTGCAAGAGAAAATGCTGTTAGACAAGGTTACGAACAACAACTAGAAGCTACAAGCAATATTGAATTAGGAGATTATATCGATGAAGTAGAAAGAACAAAGGATAGAAGAAAAGTTTTAGAACTTCAAAGAACACTAAACTCTCTTAATACAAAAACAGAGTTATTAACTTATGATTTATCAACAGAATTATCTAATATTATTTCAGATGTTGAAAGTAATACGCTAACAAATGAACAAATTAAACAAAGAATTACAACATTCTATAGTCATATTCCAACTGAATTTTTCCAAAATGATTATACAACTAGAGAAGAAGCACAAGAACAATTAGAATTATCTATTAATGATAACGATGGAGAAATTGCAAGATATCAAGATAGATTATCAAATGATGAAAATTATAGATATTCAATTTTTGAAATCGAAAGAGATGAAGTAGAGGCTGAAAGATTAAATAACAAAATTGCAAGTTCTAATGTAGAAATTGCAAGACTAGAAAGAGAATTAAAAAGAAATGCCATTCAATTCTCAATTAATCACAACTATGCTATTAAAAGACAAAGAGCTTATCGTGCTTTAGGAGAAAATGTTGATTCAAGTATTGAAATCAATTATAATCGTTTCCTAGAAAAACATAGCAGTAAACAAGAAAGTTTACAAAATGAAAGTAAATTGTTAAAACAACAACTTCACGAAGCAAAAATGAACAAAAAACATTTTGAAAGAGATTTAGAAAATGCTAAAGCAAATAGTGGAAAACAAGTGATTAATAAAAAAGCAAAACAAGCTGACGAAGAAAAACTACAAAATTTATTAATCGTTAGAGAAAATCTAAATAAACGAAGAGAATTACTAGCATATGATCCACAACAAGCACTTTTAGAAATGCTTGCTCTTGTTGATAGAGAAGTTGAAGCAACTCCAGTTACAGAAGAGGCAACTCCTTATGTTGCGCCAGAACTTGCTCCACATGTGGAAGAAAATGAACCAGTTGAGACTACTTTAGAACCAACACCTGAGATAGAGGAAAATGAACAAGAAAAAGATGATTTTCCAATTCCAGTACCACTAGGTAATTTAGAGGAAAAATTAGGTGAAGATGAAGAAGATTTAGACGATATAAGTGTAGGAATTATTCCAAGAACAAAAGCAAAATTTAAAGATGCAAGTGCAGAATTAGTTTCTAAAGCAAGAAATTTAGGAACAAAGGTTAAAGAATTCTTTAAAAAGTATAAAAAAGCTATAATAGCAACCGGTGCGGCTGTAGTAGTATTATTAACAGCAACTTCATTAAAAGGTTGTCAATCAAATCATGATGATGTAGCTAAAGATAATGAAATTACTGATGTTGATAATTCTAAAACACCAACAATCGATGATTTAGTTGGAGATGTAACAAAAAAAGATGATGAGAAGAAGGATGAGGAAAAAAAGGATAATGTTGTTAAATCAGAAGATAAAACACCAGACCCAACTCCAACACCAGACCCAACTCCAACACCAGACCCAACTCCAACACCGGATCCAACTCCAACACCAGACCCAACCCCAACACCAGATCCAACTCCAACACCAGATCCAACTCCAACACCAGATCCAACTCCAACACCAGACCCAACTCCAACGCCAGACCCAACCCCAACACCAGATCCAACTCCAACACCAGACCCAACTCCAGATAAAAATGAAGTAACAATTAAGGTCGGAGAAGGAGAAACATTAACATTTAATGATAATGATAATCAAACAGTAAAAATAGATTTGAGTGAAGGAAGTAATGATAACATAATTGGTGATGTAGATACTGTTGATCCTACAGATTCTAAAGCTGTTACCGGAATGGAATTTAACTATGGTGAAAATGGTGATGATATGCACGCTAATGTAACGATTAACGCTGATAACCTAGAAGGTGGCGGTTTATCTAAAGAAGATTTTGAAAAAATATTAGCTCAAGTTAGAGAAAATAATGGTGTAACAGAAGAAGATTTAGGTTTTGAACTTGACCACAGTGAAGGACGCCAAAGATAAAAAGAAAGGTTGATGTGTGATACTATGGAAAATAGAATTAATCAAATTATTGAATTAGAAGATGGAAATAAATATATCGTTTTAAAACAAGCAATCTATCACGACGAAAATTACTTCACAGCTGCTAGAATTAGTGATGATGAAGCAAATATTTATGAAGAATTTCATTTATTACATGAAGTTAATGAAAACGGAGAGACATTTATTGAAACTGTAACAGATGATAACCTAGTTCAATTATTATTAAAATATTTTGATAAAGAGTAGAAATACTCTTTTTTTATTCACTAAAATATCACAAAAATTACATTTTATTTTCATATTATTTGTGATATAATGAAAATGGTGATGGTATGCAACGCAAGACATTTAAAACACTTGATGAACAAATAGAAATTTTAGAAAATAAAGGACTAAAAATTAATGACTATTACGAAGCAAAAAAAATTCTATTTAGAGAAAATTATTTTTTTATAAATGGGTATAGACACTTATTAATGAAACAAAATGGTAAAAGTCAATTTATTGAAGGTTCAACATTTGAAGAATTATATTCGATATTTATATTTGATAGAAAAATGAGAAATATCATGTTTAAGTATATATTAGTAATCGAAAATAATATCAAATCAATTACAAGTTATCAATTATCTAAAAAATATGGTTATCGTGAAAAAGAATATTTAAATGCTAAAAACTTTAGGAATGATAGTTTAAAAGCATCACAAGTTAATGATGTTATTAGTAAAATGAAAAGACAAATAAACAAAAATGCAAAACAACACTCTGCAACAGCCCATTATGTAAACAATTATGGGTATATTCCATTGTGGGTATCAGTAAAAGTTTTATCATTTGGTATAATTTCTGAATTATATACCATTTTAAAAGAAGAAGATAGAAGTGAAATAGCAGATTTTTACAATCTTAGTCCAAAAACATTAGAAATATATTTATCGATTTTAGCTAATTACAGAAATTTATGTGCTCATGAAGATATATTATATGACCATACAACACAAAGAAAAATTCCAGATAGCAGATTTCATGTTAAACTTGATATTCCAAAGGTAGAAGAAGAATATATTTATGGTAAGAATGATTTATATTCGGTTGTAATAATATTAAAACAAATGTTAAGCGACAGAGAATTTACTGATTTTATAAATGAAATAGGTTATGAAATCGATATATTAGAAGGAAAGTTATTCTCAGTAGAAACAAAAAAAATCTTAAACAGAATAGGTTTTCCAAATAATTGGCGAGATATTTTAGATATAGAATGAGGTGCTAAAATGAAAAAAATATTAAATATAACAATACCAATAATTACTTTTTTTATAGGTATTATAGGAACGTATCTTGTTTGTAAGTTGAATTTAACAGGCGAAACTGTAGTTACTTCAAAAACGGTTAATGAGGTTAGTATAACTGAAACTAATACAATTAAAGATTCAGTTGAAAAAGTATATAATTCAGTTGTTACAGTAGAATCATATTCTTATGGTATGAAAAAAAGCTTAGGAACAGGAATAGTTTACAAAACAGACGAAAAATATGGCTACGTTTTAACAAATAATCATGTTATAAGTGGTTCATCAAGTTTTAAAATTACTACCACAAATGGAGATGAAGTAGAAGCAACACTACTTGGTAGTGATGAATATGTTGATGCTGCAGTTTTAAGAATAGATGCTAAATATGTAATTTCAACAGCTGAATTTGGTGATAGTACTAAACTTGAAATAGGAGATACAGTATTTACAGTGGGAACTCCAGTTTCAAAAGAATACGCAGGAACAGTTACTAAAGGAATTGTATCAGGAAAAGAAAGAACAGTAACAACAACCCTAGACAGTGGTGGTAGTTTCATGTTAGATGTAATTCAAACTAATGCAGCTATAAATCCAGGTAATAGTGGTGGGCCACTATGCAATATAAATGGTGAAATTGTTGGTATAAATACATTAAAACTAGTTGAAAATGAAGTAGAAGGAATGGGCTTTGCAATTCCAATTGAAATGGTAACAGCAGTATTAGATAGACTAGAAAATAATGAAAAAATAACTAGACCATTATTGGGGGTTTCATTAGCGGATATAAATAATGATTATTATTTAAGAAGAAATAATATTTACATTGATAGTTCAATAAAGAATGGAACAGTAGTTTTTCAAGTTGAAAACAACAGTACGGCAAGCGAAATAGGACTTAAAAAAGGTGATGTCATTTTAAAAATTGATAATATCGAAATAAAAAATACAACCCATTTTAAATATCTTTTGTATAAACACCAAGTTGGTGATAAAGTAAAAATTGAATATTTTAGTGATAATGAAACAAAAGCAATTGAAGTAACATTAAATAATGGATTAAATGATTAAAGACACGGTTGTGTCTTTTTTTATATAATGTTATAATTTAAATGAGGTGATTTCAAGTGTTAAAAAAGTCAAGCGCTATTGATAGATTATTAAGAGAAAATCCTAATTTGGGCGAAAGAAGATTTGGATTACCAGATATAGGAAAAAGAGAAGATAATGATTTTTTTAATCCAACAGTTCAAAGTATAGCTGATGCAATCGATTTTTATGGTTATGAAGTAAGAGATGAATTAATAACTGTTATAAAAGATATAGACTTGGGCGGAGGAAATCCAGTTAAATTTAAACCATTCCCACTAGCTGTTGAAAGGATGCAAGAAAGTTTAAAAAATAATTTAATGTATCAGTATCCTTATACTGAAGGTGATGATAGAATAAGAAAAATTTTATTAGATTATGTAGAAAGTATAGGTTTTATAAACAAAGAACCATATTCATATGAAGATATTGATGAATATGGTTTGAGTATCCATAATTTAACATTTCTACCTTCTACATCTATAGCATTTAATATGATTGTAAATATAATTTCTAAACCAGGAGATGTAATAATAATACCAGGGCCTAATTATGGCTTATTTACAATTAGAGCAGAAAGAGCAGGAGCGGAGGTTGAAATATTACCATTAAATAAAGATGATGATTTTAAAATAAATCCTAAAAAATTAGCTGAAAAAATAGATGAAATCAATAATTCTCTTCAACTTGTTTATAATAGAAGAAAAGGGTATGTTCCAAGAGTAGTAGCTTTTTTAAATGCTAATCCTAACAACCCAACTGGAAAAATAATGAGTGAAAAAGATGCCCAATTACTTGAACAAATAGCTAGTGTTTGCAAAGAAAGAGGAGTATTTATAATAGATGATTTGGTATATCGTGATTTATCATTTGACAACAATGTTGCAAAACCAATATCAACTATACCTGGATATTTTAGAAATACAATATCACTATTCGGTTTATCAAAAAGTTATGGAATGGCATCTCTGAGAGCTGGATTTGTAGTAGCCGATGAAATAATTATAAGAGAAGTAATAAATCGAATATTTCAATCAATGGATTCTTCGCCAAGTATAGTAGGAGAAGCCCTAGCAGGAGCATTTAATAAAACCGAAGAAAGAGAAAAAGTATATAAGAAATATTTTGATGAATTAAGAGATATATATAAATACAAATATAATCTAATTGTTGCTTTAGTAGATGGAATTAATAAAGTAGATGATAAATACAAAGAAAAAATAAAGAAAGAAATAACTAATACAATCAAAGATGATGAATTAAGTAAAAAAATATTAAAAGGATTACCATATGTTACTTTCCCTTCTAATCTAAAACCCGATGCAGGATTCTTTGCTATTTTAGATTTTACAAAAATCAAAGGAATGAAATATAAAGGTTATTCTATAAATACAGAAAGAGATTTACTTAAATTTTTCTATAAAACATGTCGAATTAGATTTTTAGTTGGTCAATCTATTTCATGGCCATATGAAGATGAATTAGTAGGAAGAATAACATTTTCTCTAGAAGATGAACTATTAATTAAATCATTTACTAAAATGAATGAAGTATTATCAAAACTTACTAAAACAGAAGATTATATAATAAGAAAAAATAGATTAGAAGACCAAGAACAAATGGCTCACATAAAAATAGATGGTTGGAGAAATGCCTATGATAAAATAGTATCATCAAAATATTTAAACCAATTAAATTATGAAGAACAAACAAAGCGATATATAGCTTCATTTGATGAGTATAAAGATTTAGTATTAGTTGCAGTAAAAGATGGTGAGGTTTTAGGATATTCATGTTATAATCCTAATAATGAAGAATATGATTCAGAATTAGTAAGTTTATACATAAAACCAAATTATTTAAATAAAGGAATAGGTTCTAGTTTGTTTATCGAAACAGCTAAATTGTTATATGAAAAAAATTGTAAAAACACAATTGTATGGTGTTTTAAAGACAATTTAAAAGCAATAAAATTTTATGAAAATTTAGGTGGAAAAATAATTCTAGAAAAGAGGGCTTTAATCGGAGATGAAAGTTATGATGAAGTAGCATTCTATTTTGATTTAAAAACCCTAAACGAGAATCCCTTTTAAATAAAATATTGGTTCAAAACAATAAAAACACTATTATTTTTGGTGTTTTTTTGATATAATGTATAGGTAATAGTGTTGAAAGGAACGTTGATTATGAATTTTTTAAAAAAACTATTTGATCACGAATATAAACAATTAAACCGTTTTGAAGAAATTGCTAATCAAGTTATGGCATTAGATGAAGAGATGTCTAAATTAACTGATGAACAATTAAAAGAAAAAACAGTAGAATTTAAAGAAAGATTAAAAAATGAATCATTAGATAATCTTATAGTTGAAGCATTTGCAGTGGCAAGAGAGGCTGCATACCGTGTTATAGGGGAAAAACCATACTATGTACAAATTATTGGTGGTTTAGCTATTCACTATGGTAACATTGCTGAGATGAAAACAGGTGAAGGAAAAACATTAACTTCAACTATGCCAGCATACTTAAATGCTCTAACAGGTAATGGAGTTCATATCATAACTGTTAATGAATACTTAGCGAATCGTGACGCTAATTGGATGGGAAATATTTACAGATTTTTAGGATTAACAGTTGGGGTAAATTTAAGAGAACTAACACCTTCTGAAAAAAAACAAGCATATGATTGTGATATCTTATATTCAACAAATAATGAAATAGGATTTGATTATCTAAGAGATAATATGGTTGTTAGAAAAGAAGATAGAGTTCAAAGACATTTAAATTTTGCCATTATTGATGAAGTTGACTCAGTTTTAATCGATGAAGCAAGAACTCCACTTATTATATCTGGTGGACAAATGCAATCAGCTAATTTATACATAAGTGCAGATAGATTTGCTAAAACATTAAAAGAAAATAACGGATATATGTACGATGAAAAAACTAAAGCTGTTACTTTAGATGAAAAGGGTGTAAGTGAAGCTGAAAAATGTTTTTCTATAAGTAACCTTTATGATTTAGAAAATACTACTTTAGTTCATTATATTAACCAAGCATTAAAAGCTAATTTTGCTATGAAAAGAGATTTTGATTATGTAGTAAGTGATGGCAAAATTGTAATAGTTGACCCATTTACTGGAAGATTAATGCAAGGAAGAGCATATTCTGATGGCCTACACCAAGCAATTGAAGCAAAAGAAGGTGTACAAATCAATGAAGAAACAAAGACATTAGCTACAATTACATTCCAAAATTTATTTAGAATGTATGATAAACTATCAGGTATGACAGGTACTGCAAAAACAGAAGAAGAAGAATTTAGAGACATTTATAACATGTATGTTATTGAAATTCCAACTAATAAACCAGTTATAAGAATTGATGAACCAGATTTAATTTTTGCGACTAAAAAAGGAAAATATAAAGCAATTATCAATGAAATAAAAGAAAGACACGAAAAAGGACAACCAATATTAGTCGGAACAGTTGCAGTAGAAACAAGTGAATTATTAAGTTCAATGCTTAAAAAAGAACATATTCCTCATTTTGTATTGAATGCTAAAAATCATGAAAAAGAAGCAGAAATAATTGCTAACGCAGGACAAATAGGTTCTGTTACAATTGCAACTAATATGGCTGGTCGTGGTACTGATATTAAATTAGGTGAAGGTGTTAGAGAATTAGGCGGATTATGTGTTTTAGGAACTGAAAGACATGAGTCTAGAAGAATTGATAACCAATTAAGAGGACGTTCAGGTCGACAAGGTGATCCAGGTTTCTCACAATTCTATGTTTCTTTTGAAGATGAATTGATGGTTAGATTCGGTACAGATAGAGCTAAAATGATGTTACAAAGAGTAGGATTTACTGAGGATGCATCTATTCAATTTAAAATGATTTCAAAATCAATTGAATCAGCTCAAAAAAGTGTTGAAGGAAATAACTTTGACTTAAGAAAACACTTATTAGAATATGATAATGTTGTTAACGAACAAAGAGAAATAATTTATGAAAAACGAAATGAAATTTTAGATAGTGATTCAATAAGACAAACTATTCTTAAAACAATTAATAACTATATTACAACATTAGTTGAAAGCCATGAAGAATTACTTGGTCAAGACTTAAATGAAATTTTAGAGTTAGTTAATGGTAAATTAGTTAAAAACAAAATAACACTAGATGACGTTTCTAACATTTCAAGACAAGAAGTAATCAATTTTATATATAATAGAGTAATTATGGAATATGAAGAAAAGATGAGTGATTATCCAGAAGAAGTTACTAACGAATTTGAAAAAGCAATTTCTCTTCGTGTTATAGATACACATTGGATGGACCACATCAATACAATGGCTTTATTAAGAGAAGGAATTCAATTAAGAAGTTATGCTCAAGAAAATCCATTAAGAGCTTATACAAACGAAGGCTTTGAATTATTTGAAGATATGTTAGATGTTATCGACAAAGAAATTACTATGTTTTTGATTAATGCTGAAATCAGACAAAATACAGTTAGAAAACAAGTTGTAAAAGGAAAAGCAGTTGAAGATAATAGTAAACCTAAAAAGCAACAACCTAAGAAAGTAAATAAAATTGGACGCAATGATCCATGTCCATGTGGCTCAGGACGCAAGTATAAAGTTTGTTGCGGTAAATAATACTAAGAACCCTTGTAAAATAAGACTTTACGAGGGTTTTTATAATTCAACATTTTGAGTAATTTTTATCAAAAAAAGGCGTTTAGATACGTTTTAGATACGTTTTTTTGATCAAATCATAGATTAAAATAAAATAAATATGTTATAATTATTATAGGGTGATAGAGAATGGAATATGATGCTCTAATTAGTAGTATTAGTAATATATCATTATCAAAGGAAGAAGAAAAAAAAGAATATATTCCTCAATTTATAGAATTATATGGAAATCCAGAATCAGAACAAATCGTTGCAGAAGATCCATATTATTTAAATAAGATGAGAGTAACTATGGAACAATTAAAATTAATTAGAGGACAATATTCATCTAATAAAGATTTTTATATTGCAGTTTCAAAGATGTTTGCTCAAACTTATATTCCATTAATGATACAAGAATATGGAATAACAAATGAAGAATTAGTATCCAAATTGCTTAATATAGCAAATGGTAATTGGATAAAAATTTTTGATAGAGGTGAAGCACAAGCGTATGCTGAAAGCTTTGGAGATAGAATTAATGGAGATGTCGGTGCTTTTAAATACCATGATATGGTTTGCTTTACGCCTGATGCTGAAAGTAAACAAGCAGAAGTATCTGTTGAAGAAAGTGTAATGAATGCCACGAGAATGTTATCTTCAATGATACATGAAACAATGCATTTAGTCATTGATGTTACAAAAGAAGAACATTTTAGTTATGGAGATGAATCTAAATTAACAAGTGGTGGTTCTATATTAAATGAGGGACTTGTAGAAATGCATGCGTTAGATTTTGCTAAAAAACATAATTTAGTTCATTTACCTGCATTATATTATTTAAATGATGTAAAAATGTGTAGAACGTTAAAAGAATTATATGGTGAGGAAGAATTTGAAAGGTTAGCTTTCACAGGAACTTATGAAGAAATGATTCCAAGAGAATTGTTAGAACAATATAAAATGGCTGAAAGAATTAGATATTTTTCTAGAAAAGGCTATATTGTAGATCCTACTCAAATAGATATATCAGAAGAATCAAGAAAAACACTATAATAATAAATCAATTATTTTAGATACATTTTTAGATACGCTTAAACTGCTATGTTAGAAAATTAGATATAACTTTATTACAATTTTTGAGTAAACTATTCAACTTTTTGAGTAAGAAAGTCCACTTTAAAAGGAAAAAATTACATGGTAGTTTTAAATGGACGCCATGTGGCTCAGGGAAAAAATATAAACAATGTTGTGGTAAATAAACTCACAAACCCGCATAAAATAAGGGATTGCGGGTTTTTCTATGATTACAATATTTAGGTGATTTTAAGTATGTCTTTTATTCTAGATAAGTTTTAGATAAGCAATTAAATCTTTGCAAATCCTTGTAAAATAAGGTTAAACGCATATTAAAAAATAATTTTCAAATTGAATATAAAACGTATCTAAAAATTATCTAAATTGTAATTTATTACTCAAAAGTGGTAATAACCAAAATTAATAGTAGCAATATATGGTATAATTTATATAGGAGTTGATACTATGAATTTAATAGATTATTTAAATAATAGCTATAAATTTGTTTGTGATAATTCTGAAAATGTGAAAATTAATTATAGCAAGATTGATGAAATGATAGATCAAATTAGAAATTCATCGGTTGCTTATTGGCTAGATTCAAATCCGTATGGTTTAATGGATATGGATGTAGAAAGTATAGTTAATTTCTTATTTATATATCATGCAATAGGAGATTATTGTTTTTGGGGAGATCCTAAATGGGAAATCCAAACGGATTTAGGAACAATGGATGGCTCTTATGCAATAATGTATTTAATACTAAACAGGTTTAAATCAAATAATAATTTTGAAATGAGTCCTGATGAATTTAAAGAATTATTAAAAGGTAATGTAACTATTCCACTATTTGAAGATAGATATAGTAATTTAGTTGAAATGAATAATTTACTTAAAAGAAGTGGAAAATCATTTTATGAACTTATTAAAGATTTAAATGTCGATAGTCAACTTTTTGAATTTATAGTTAGTAATCTAGATTATTTCAAAGATGTATCTACATATGATGGAGAAGAAGTATTATTTTATAAAAGAGCACAGTTATTAACTTCTGATATTCTTCACGTAAGAGAAAAGAAGGAAAAAGCTGCTGTTGATTATTCTCATTTGATTGGTTGTGCGGATTATAAAATACCTCAAGTCATGAGATGTTATGGGATGCTAGAATTTAGTGATAGTCTTTCTAATAAAGTAGATAATAAAGTAGAAATTGAAGATGGCTCAATTGAGGAAATAGAAATTAGAGCAAATACATTAAAAGTAATTGATTACATTTATAAAAAATTAGATAAAAAATATTCTCGCATGGATATAAATGATTTTATTTGGTTGTTAGGTCAAGATAAATCAAAAATGACAAAACCATATCATAGGACACTTACAAAGCATTATTAGATAATTGTAATTTATTAAAATTCGTTATTTTTTAGATAAGTTCTGCTAGGTTTGCCGAGTGCTATGGAGTGCTCCCAAGTACCGAATTAACGAGCCAATTGCTCAGAAAAGCTCTCAAAATTCCTAATACAAAGGTCCTTGTGGTTCGGGAAAAATATAAGCAATGTTGCGGAAAGTAGTATAAAATAAGGGACTAAAAGGTTTTTTGAACTTTTAAAAATTTGTACATAATAAAATTTGTGCTCATAAAAATTAAAAAAACTGTTAAAATCATTGAAAAATAAGGAATGTTATCACAGAAAACGTGATAACATTTTTCTTTTGACAAATAGAAATGTAAAATTTAAAGAAAATAATATAAATTTGTTCCAAATAACATACATATATGTTATAGTTGTATGTAGAAAGGAACTAATATTTATGAATAAAGAAGAACAAATTTTAAAACTTATAGAAGATAACAATGGAGTTATTACAACTAAAGAAATTGCTCAAAATGATATTAACAGAGTGTTTTTAACTAGATTAGTTAATAAAAGACAATTGGAAAGAGTAAAAAATGGTTTATATATATTGCCTTCTACTTGGGGTGATGAATATTTTAATTTAACTTATGGAAATAATGCTGTATTTTCGTATGAAACTGCTTTATACTTTTTAAATTTATGTGAGACTGTACCAAGTACATATCATATTACAGTAAATAGAGGATATAATGGAAGTTTAAAAAATTATGATAATGTTAGATTACATTATGTAAAAAAGGAAATATTTGAAATAGGAAAGATGACTATTAAAAGTCCACAAGGACAAAATATCCTTTGTTATAATGCAGAAAGATGTATATGTGATTTATTAAGAGATAAAGATAATAAAGATATTGAAACTATAAAATATGCTATTACTGAGTATTTAAATAATAAAAAGGAAAGAGATTTACCAAAGCTTATGGAATATGCTAAAAAGTTTAATGTCGAAGATGATATAAACAAGTATTTGGAGGTGTTAATGTAGTGTTAGATGCAGAAAATTTAAAAATAAAAATTAAGACTAAAGCACATGAAAATAATTTAGAACATCAAGATATAATGCAAATGTATTTTTTTGAAAGATTATTATATCGTATATCAAAACTTAAAATATATTTCATAAAAATCTCCTTTCTTTAATATTTCAGTTAACACCATATTGAATTACCTATATTTCTACATGCTTAATCATCCGAACTCTAATATTAAAATTAGTTTCCATTATCTACAACTAAATTAATAAATAATTATATGGCAGACATTCAAAAATACGCACTCGAAGTGCCTGTTATAATCCGTCTTTACCGATGTTTGTTATAATAACAAAAAACATAAAAAAATCAAAATTCTAACTTTGAAATCTTTATGTTTAACATTATACATGATATAATTAATATGAGGTTGATATTATGAAAACTATTTTTTTAACAAGCAATACTAAACACTATCACAAAATAAATAATAAAAAAGTAGCTAACGAAATTGATAATATAAACGGTATAGTAGAACAAATAAAAAACTTGTTGGAAAAACAAGAAACAATTTTATATATAGCTGCAAGTCCTGATGATTTTAAAAAAAACGAAGAATACTCAAATCTTATTTTTGAAGGATTTAATTTATCAGGAGTAAAATTTGCTAATAATTTAGTATTAGATTCTAGAACAATAGAACAAGCGCGTGAATACATTTCAAAGGCAGATTTAATATTTTTAAGTGGTGGGGATACTTACATTGAAAATGAATTTTTTAAAAAAATCAGGTTAAAAGAATTATTAAGTTGCTATAACGGAATAATTGTAGGTCAAAGTGCTGGGGCTATTAATTTAGCAGAACACGCGTATAATAGTCCAGAAGAAGGCATTGATTCAGAACCTATTTATTTTGAAGGACTTGGTTTAAGTCAAATCAATGTTGAACCTCACTTTGAATTGAATAGTTCCAATTTTGATGATTATGAAATTTATCAAAGAAATCATTTATTAAATGAATCAAAAAAAAGAAAAATTTATGCTTTATGTGATGGTTCACATATATTAGAAACCGATGAACAAATAATAGTTTATGGAGAGTCATACTTAATAAGCGATGGAGCAATTACTAAATTATGCTCTAATGAAGAATATAAAAATATTACGCCAACACAAACATTAAAACTTTAATAAAATGGAGGTGATTAAATTGTTTGGACCAAGAGAATTAGATATTAAAAATACATATAATCCAAATTTACAAGATATAAGAGAATCTTCTTTACGAACATATGGTGAGGCTAATTCTTTTTATAGAAAAGAAGAATTATATATGAAAGATGTTGAAAGAAGAATTTTATCAAAAGAACTTTCAAAAGAAGAAGATATATATGATGAATGCCATGCGATTGCATCAGATTTAGCTAAATGTTGTGAAATGTACTTAAAAGCAATATATATATTTGAACATAATATTCCTGGAAATAAAATTGATGATATTTGGGAAAAATTAAAAAATCAGGAGTACAAAACGGATAGTAATGGGAACCTAATTTATATAACTTCATTTGGGGTATATACATTTGTTAAGTATGATTTAAATGGTGAACCAATCAAAGATAAAGATGGTAAGTTAGTATATTTTGATGCTGATAATAACACTTATAATGAAAACAATAGGGGTTCCAAAATAAAAAGGAGTGGACATCAATTAGACAGATTAATAGAATTACTATCGCCATCTTCAAATCTATTATTGGAAACAAGAATGTTAACAATTCCAATGGGTTCAACTGAGAATAATAGTTCTATATCTATATTAGATTTATTATTAGAAAAAGGTGTGCTACAAAGAGATAATCAAATTTCGGAAGAAGAATATACTAGTTGGATTTTAAAACATAAAAAAACATTTGAAGAAGCCAGATATTCAGGCCAAAAACAATATGATGTTAATGTTGAGTTTTTATACCACTTAGCTACCCAAATTAGAGCGGTAGCTCAATTTATAATAGAACCTAAAAATGAACAAAAATTTTCTATAACTGATGATGAAATTTCTAAATTACCAAACGAAATTAAACAATTTATATCATTTCATTCACATTTGATGTCTGAAGAATTAATTAAGTTAATTGCCAACAATGAAGAAGCTAAAAATAAAATAATTACATTATTTTCAAATAAATATGTACTACCACAAACTATCAGTTCTATAGACTTTTATAAAATGATTAAATTAATGAGTAATCAAGAAATCTTATATTGTTCATATTTGTATTATATGTTGAGTAATTATGATACCCTAACACTTGAATCATTTGACGATGAGACTAAAAAAGAAGAGAAAAAAATCCTTGAAATAGCAGAAATATTTAAATTATTAGGAATGTCACCTAGTCAAACTATTAAATTTATTATACAATTAAAAGAAACATTTAAAGATAAAATAACAATTGGAAATGAAAGTTTTTGGAAATTATTTAAAGTTTTAAGAAATAAATTTAATTATAAAATCTATAATTATAATATTGTTCGTAATAAACTTAATCATTACCCAGATTATGACATTAATAATGACAAATTCAAGTTTTAATAACCTAATAATTTAAATATAAAATGAAAGATGATATTATGATAAAACAAGATATAATAAAAAAAGAAAAGAAATAAGAAAAAAGTATTATCTAACTAGTGGATTATTTGTTACAACTATTCTAGGTAGTTTAGGATTATTATTCATTTATTTAACTGGTATATTTGAAGTGACTACTTATGATGAATTCTTTCAAATATTTTCTAAGAATGAAATAATCATAATTTTTGGAATATTTTTCCTTTTTATTACTTTATATTGTTGGTTTTCATTTATTATAAATGTTTTAATAAAACCAAAAAAAGAAATATTATTATTAATTGATAATCATACTTTTATTAACAAAAAAGGGAAAATTTTCTATATTGATAAATATGATAAAAAAATAAACAAATATTACTATGTTCTTAAAACACACAACTATATTTATGAGATATTAGAAGAATATAGTGGGAATATTAAAAATTTTTCATTAAAAGAAAAAAGAGCTATTGGTTAAATTTTTATTCACCAATAGGTAATTTTGAAAATTTATTTTTATTACCAATCGTTTATGTCATATTAATACCAAGCATTTTAAGCTTTATCATGTCTAAGGGTGAACAAAAAATATTTGGAATTATATTTAGTATAGTACCGATTTATATAATTATGTATGATTTAATATACAAAATAAAATTAAAAAAATCATCAAATAATGAAGTAGACGACATAAATTTACTTAAATCATATTTAACATAAAAAAACATTTTAGCTATTATTTTTGCTTTAGGAATATGTTTATTTGTAATTAAAAATAAATAATTATAGGAGTGATATTTTGAAAAAATTATATTTAAAAGAGCCTACAATGGAAGAAAAAAAGGAAATTAAAGAAATGGTAGAGGAATTTTTCAAAGCAAATGATGAATATCCGTTCGAAGGAGTAAGTAATTTTAAAAAAGTTCAAACTTCGTATGAAGAATTTCTTGAAGAAGTAACTTTAAATAAGCATATCGATAGAATAAAGCCTGATTTTGCTAATCAAACAACATATATTTTAATTGATGAAGATGGGCATATTTATGGATGTGCTAATGTAAGACATGAATTAAAAGGGAAACTTTATGAAATTGGTGGTAATGTAGGATATGCTATTAGACCAAGTGAAAGACATAAAGGATATGGGACTTTACAATTAAGATTACTTTTAGAAAAAATGAATGAATTAGGAATTGAAAATGCACTTGTAACTTGTCGTGAAAACAACACTGTTTCAAAAAAAACTATGGAAAGTTTTATAGGAAATAGTCTATCACTTGTACCATCTATGTATGAAGGTATTATGGAATATAGATATTTAATAGATGTAAAAGAAAATATAAAATTTGAAAAATTTATGAATGGAGGACATCAAGAGAAAAATAAAAGAGCAGGAACGGAAAATACAGCAGGAATAGTAGGATTAGGTAAAGCGGCAGAACTTGCAGATGAAGGATTAGAAGAACATATAAAAAAGATGAAAGAATTGAGAAATTATTATTTAGAAAGAGTTACAAAAGAAATACCAAACATAAGAATAAATGGACCATTAAATGCAAGATTGCCAGGAAATATGAACATGTCATTTGAAAATATAAATGGTAATGATTTATTACTTGAACTAGATAATGCTGGGATATGTGCATCAAGTGGCTCAGCATGTACATCAAAAGACCCTACACCATCACATGTTTTAACAGCGATAGGTTTAGATGAAAAAC
>ERZ780157.2157-NODE-2157-length-18963-cov-2.520256_pt1 | contig 18963 bp, 18 predicted proteins | sample MGYA00511169_ERZ780157 | MGnify/ENA primary metagenome ERZ780157 (study PRJEB29588, sample SAMEA1965149) | human gut metagenome | biome: human gut; feature: human-associated habitat; material: faeces | place: Denmark | collected 2008/2010 ... | reverse complement strand
TTGCCGTCGCGCAAATCGACCGAGCACCAGATTGGCGCTTTTGTGAGTTCGCGGTCAAGCCATTCACGTTTTCTGAGCGGAATCTTTTCCGGGATCGGGTATTTCATCATTTTCATTTCCATTTCTTTATCCGGGCAGAGATTTGTATTCTCTGCTTTTCAGTTCAGTCTATGATTTTCATAAAACAGTAATATATACCCGGTTTTCGTGAAAGCGAAAGAAAAAAATCATAAAAATCTCTTATTTTTATTCCCCGGCGCCAAAAAATCCGGCGGAAGACTTTCCATGTGAAAAATCTTCCGCCGGAATCTGTAAAGACAGTTTTCTGCTGTTTATATTTCTATGAGATAAAGCCCGAAAGAGTCCGGCTCTACCAGAATTCTGACTTTTCCGTCGTTCAGTGTTGCTTTCGGAGAAGGGGAGAGAGTCTGAACTGATTTAATATTGTTCAGCGAAAGAACGGCATCCGCCTTTTTCCGTCTTTCATATTTATTTCATACCGTTAAATTCTGCTGCCCCACGATATTGACTGGACACGGGAAAAATGCTGTTCATTTTTTCAGTAAAAACATAAAAAACGCCTTGTCTTCAGAGTGAAATCCAAGGCGTTTTTTGTGGATGCGGACTTTACCGGAGGAGAAAGGAATTTTTTTCCTTTTCAAAAAGTTTCATGAAATCCTGATTGGCAATTGCATTCTTCTGCTGCCAGATTCCGAATTTGAATTCCTTGAAATCCGGATTCAAGGTAAAAGTAACGTTATTCGCCCATGAATTGCCGAGATACAGATTTGCATCTTTAACGCCGCCCATGTCGAATGCCAGAAACGACGGCCCGAATCCTTTATCTTTGTCAGAACCGTCCAGGACTTTGTCGCTGAAAATGATGTACTGATCATCCGCATTCAGCGCGTAAGGGGAGTTCTGCTGTTCAAGTTTTCGCGTGGCAGTCTGCGCCTGGCGGTTGTAGACATCATTCCAGACGGTGACGCCGTTCTTCGTAAGCAGGCGCGAAATTACCAGCTCCGCCCTGATTCTGATGCTCCTGACCGGTTCAAGCTGTTTTTCCGGTTGACGGAATGAGAACCAGAGAACCGGTGAACCTTTCTTCATATAGACATCGAAAATGACTTTGGCTCCGTCGAAGTTCAGCGTCACCGTGGCTCCGGCGGAATCCGGTTTGGCCCATGTTCTGAAGCTTTCCTCATTCGGCTGGAGGTCTCTCTCCCTGATTCCGTTCACCGTTATCGAAAGAAAGTTGATCGGCGCCCGTCCGAACCCCCACTCCTGGCGCGGTGCGGAAATGTTCATGAACGTTTGCATCTTTCCGTTTTTATCCGGCTGATACTGAAGGAGATTGAACTGGTAGAAATTCTTGTCGTTCACAATTTCCGCCTGCTGATTACAGGCAAAATCCCTTGCTTTCCAACCGCTGTATTGTTTCTGCTTGACTGTAACCGCGTTTTGCGCACAAAGTGTTCCCGCGAGGATTCCTGCTGCCAGAATGCTCAATTTCTTTTTCATTTTTTCATCTCCCTGCTGTTTTTAATTTAAAAAAAGATTTGCAAAACATGAAGGATCTGAAAAAATGTCTTCCGATCCTTCCTGCTTCGAATGTTCCCTTGTTCAATCGTTCTGCCGTTTTATTCTCCCTTGCCGAGAAATTTAAGCAGTCCGTACATCGGCAGATTATGATTGTTGCCGAGCGTCATGGCTGTTGAACTGTATTCCTTCGGTTCGGAATTTTTATTGGTTACGATATTGACCATCCATGTGTCATAGGCTCGTGGCGATTTGACTTTCAGGTCTTCGTATGGAATGAAGAACTCCAGTGTCCAGCCTTTTTCCGTTGTGTCGACCGCCGATTGGAAACCGGGGCTCTTCCAGTATCCGTTGTATGGCTTGTCCACGGGAACAAGCTGTTTCGTGCCGGAATGCCGTTTGTTGAACGGATCGACCGCGTAATGGAAATAGTCCTCTTTCTTCGTTCCGGGAGAAACAAAAATTTCGACATTGGAATTGTTCCAGATGGACTTGTTCTCATCGGCAAGCGGCGGATCAGGGGAAACGACCAGTCCGTAGATGCCTTTTTTATCCCATGCAAGCTTGATATCGGACGGATATTCCGGTTTTTCGCTGCTCCCGCGCGGGTCAAGCGTCGGCATGGATTTCACTCTGTTCCAGACTTCGTCCGGTTTGCCGTCCACAGTGATTTTTTCGGTGGAAAGCAATTGATGTGCACCGTAAAGCGGGCGGGCATAGGCATGACGGTTCCGTTGGGACTCAAATGCCTTTTTCCACGGAAAGGCGAATACTCTGAAGCGTTTCATTTCGATTGAATCCGGCGGGATAGAGCTCTCCGCTTTCTTCAAAAGAGATTCCAGTTCATTGATCACCGTTACAGGATAAAGCGGATTACGCTCCTTCTGCGGGACAAAATATTTCATGTAACTGTCAAACAGCACCTTATGGAACTGTTTCAGATACGCTCCGGCTTCTTTTCCGTAGAAGGGTTCCCAATGTTCCGCGATGGCGGCGTCAACATTGAAACCGGGGTTCCACATGCCGCGGACGCCTGCGTAATTGGCGTAATAGTAATAAAATTCCAATCCGCCGTACTGATCGAAAAAGAGTTCTGTATTGCCGAGAGTTTTTCCCAGCACCTTCGGGACATCCGCGATCAGCTGCGGGGCGATCGCGCGGGCAAACGGATTGCCCGGCACATTATAGAGCCAGAGTGAAACGACCGGACGTCTGCCGAGTGCGTTGTACCATTCGTTCATGTTTTCCTGCCACTTTGCGGCAATTTCCCTGTTGCGCGTCCATGCGGGAAAATCGAAAATGCAGACCCGGAGCTCGACGTTGTCCGGCAGAGTCCATTTCGGATTCAACGGAGCGCGGGTATAGTTGGAGTAGGGAAGAAGAACCAGTTTCTTTCCGGGAAGTTCCTTTTTGAGCCGGTTTCCGAGATATTGATAGAAACGCCCGTAAATATCGCTGTAGGAAAATCCGCGCCTGATGTTTTCCTGCGTGATCAGATTTTCCTTCTTCACAACCGGATTGTTGATCATATCCGGAAGCGGCACCTCGGAATCGCACTGTCCGAACGGAATATATGTATTGTTGACATTGCTCCAGCCATCGTTTTCTTTTCCGTTCGAGGCATAATATTTTTTGAGTGAATCCACAAGAAGATCCGCGAATTCGAGTTTCGTCACATCAAAATAGTTGCCGATGTGCTGTTTCTCGTTATAATACTGATTTCCGTTCGGGGCGCGATAAAAAATGGTCTCCTTTTTTTCCGGGTATGCCGCCAGGAATTTTTCCGGGCGCGGATTATGCCCCGCCCAGAAGGGAGAGGTCCGCGCAAGCCGCCATGCCTCTGTGAACTGAAGATCCCCGTCGGTCAACGGACCCAGAAGTTCAATCCATTCTTTTTTGATCTTCTTTTCTCCTCCCCATCCGTAAAGACTCCAGATGAACCACTGTTCTGACCGGTTCCGGAAACGCGGATAATCCGTATAGGCAACCGGCGCGATATCCAGATTTCTCACCTGCGGATGAAGTGAGCCGTACTTGCCCGGATAGTAGTAACGGCATCCGAAGAACCGTTCCAGAAAATCATATGCGCCCCAGAGCGTGCCCCGCTGTGCTCCCGCCCGGTCAAGCGGGCTTTTGTTGAATTCCCTGTCGAGGGAGGAGTCGTTTCCGGCGATTGCAACCCCCTCCGGAAAGGTTTTGATGAGAAATCCTTCCCGCGGCAGCTTCGAGACATCAATTCCGAGCTGTTTTGTCAATGCGCTTTCCCCGATCAGAAGGCGATACGGATATTTTTTCGCCTTTTCGAGTTCGGAGATATCGAACACTTCAGGTTTCTGTCCGGTGGATTTTTCAATTTCCCGGATCAGGGTATCCACTGCGGACCGGATTCCTTTCTGATTCGGATAACGCAGATGTTTTTCGGCATTTTTATCGAAAACGATTGCAAAATTGAGCCTGCCGTCTTTCACCAGTTCCAGATTTTGATGTTGAAGCGGCGTCTGAAATTCCACCGGGTTCAGTGCCGGATTTCTGACATCGTAAGCCGACATGTTCAACAGCAACGCTCCGAGCGCAGCGCACAAGATTTTTTTCATATGGTCTTATTCCTTTCGGTTATTTACTGGAAACTAAAACGGACCGTAATCATAAGTGTTGCCATAAATCGGATACCAGGACATCGCTTTGCCGACTACATTCCATGGCAGTCTCGGAGGATGAGCAACAGCGGCATGAATCCCGTCCTGTCCGACATGACCATCAACATAAGTAATATTTGCTTTCCGGGAATGACGTAATGCCAAATGGTCGAACGTGGCTTGTGCAAACGAATAATGGCCGCTCAGATTGTTCGTTTTTGAGAATCTGGAATCGGCAAGCATGATCGTTCCGGATGCCGCTCTCAGTTTTCCGGTTTTTACCGGTGCGGCAACCGTGCGCTCCACGCCCCAGTAAGAACTGTCGACTTCATAATTCGTTTTTCCGAAAAGATCGCTGTTATATCCGTAGTGAACAACATCTGCGGAGAAAGTTCCCTCGTTCTGGTATGCGGAAAGCGTGGGACATGCAAACGGTCCCGGCCGCTTCAACCCCGGCCATCCTGAAGCGTTGATCCCGTTCTTGACGCTGTTTCCCATATACTGCCCTACCGCGCCGATCCATGTTGTTTTCGGAATATCCCATGAATAAGTGCCGGACAAAGCTATTGTGGTAGGGTAACAGTCATGATAATCGCCGGTATATACGCTGAAAGCAGTTCCGATCTGTTTCAGGTTTCCCGTACATTGAATTGCTCTGGCTTTTTCCCGCGCCTTGTTCAAAGCCGGCAAAAGCATTGCGGCAAGAATTGCGATGACCGAAATTACGATCAGAAACTCGATCAAGGTGAATCGATCCCATTTGAATTTCATACTTTCCAATCTCCTTCTGGTTATATCATTGCCATCCATTTTTCCTCCTTTTCTTTTGTCTCCTGCGGCGGAATGTAAGCTCCTCCGGTGGATTCCCTGTTGCAAAGTGTTCGCTCGAAAACAAGCCGGCAGGGTGTATAACGGTCCTCCGTAAGGCGTTTGGCGGTGAGATAACCGATCCGGTCCATGTCAATCGAAAACGCGCTGACCTGCGGGGATGTCCGTAAATAATATTGAGGCTCATCATTGTTCAACAGAATCTTCACGTTTTCCGGAATTCCGAGAGTCTGATAGATGTTCCCCTTTTCCGTGAAATAATGCTCCGGGTTATCCGCAAACAAGGCGTCGAAATGCGTCTTCTCCCAGATGTTCCGGATTGCATTCGCGACATTTCTGCCATAGTGTGGTTTCCCGTAGAATATATCGTAATCCAGTTCAAGCCGTTCCAGCCCCAGGCAATCCGCTGCTTCACGGTAGCCGAGCGGTTTCTCGTTATATGCGTCATTATAATACCAATTTGCGTTCAGAATTTTCCGGCATCCCAGAGTATAAAGAAAATGCACCGCGTCCGAAGCAACTTTTTTCGTATCGACCACGGCGTCGATCCAATTTTCGAAACAGTGGTCCCACGGACTCTTTACATGGCTGAAATACCGGATAATCCCGACTCTTGCTTTCCGCTTCAGCAATGCATCGAATGCAGGATAATACCAGTGATTGAATATCATGACTCTGGAATCCTCCCCGATATGTTCCAATGCCTTCCAGTCGATGTCGGAATTATTGTTGGTTCTGGAAAACGGAACCGTTTCAACGCGCCATCCGGCTTCCGATGCGGCACGGATCGCACCGTAGAAAGCCTGTGAAAAAGTGATGAACACCGGATCATTGTTCGGGCGGATGTAACCCGGATACGGAATCAGGAAAGAGATGACCTTGTCCGCATTGGATTTTCCGGGGGGGCGGCGGATGAAAGTCCCTTTGGATTTGATGCGTTCAAGATAACCTTCCTCCTCCAGGCGCTTCAAAGACTGACGGACCGTACCGCGGGCAACGGCATATTGCGCGGACAGCTCGAATTCTGTCGGCAGTTTTTCCCCCGCTGCATATTCCCCTGTGGCAATACGCTGTTTCAGCTCATTGAATATCTGGTCGCGTTTCATTGGTTTCTCTCTGCAAAAAATCGTTATGTACAGTATATGTTCATTTCTTAATTATAAACAGAAATTAATTTTTGTCAATAGGGAAACGGAATTTTTTTGGAAAAAATCAGGAAAAAAGTGCGTCTTGAGGGATCTTATAATATCGAAACAGGTATTAACAGATGGAAGCAGATAAAATGAGCTCAAAGATGATCGAACGGAGTTTTCGCAAATCACGCCAATCGGAGTGTAACAAACTGGCGCAATCCGCAAAATCGGGAGTGTAACAAGAGAGTGTAACTCGCACGCGTAAAGCGTAAAGTGTAACATGTGACACTGGCACTCTGATGTACATGAAAAGCCCGGCGCAATGTCCGGGCTCTGTTCAGGGTTATTTGTTTGACTCGGCGATCCGGCGAAGTGCCTCGGGATTTCGCCAGATGCACTCGACGCGGCGCTGCTTCTCCTTGACGTGGCCGGGGCCCTGAAGACCGCTCGCACGCGTCCGTCCGGCGGCACAGCATACGACGTCAACCGTCTGCATCTCCCAGCCCGCATCACGCAAGGGCGCATAGAGAGGAGTGTCGTAACCGCTCAGGACCACCGCGCCGTCGTAGGCGATCAGAGTCCGGATCAGCTCCTCGTGATCGCGATCGTGGAGCTCATGCTCGTAACCGCACGCCGGAAAATTTCCACTCCCTCAATATGGGCAGCTATCTGGACAACCGCTATCAGAATATACAGGTATGCGGCTGGGAATCCTTCAACAGCAAACCGCGCGAGGACGATATGATCGCTCTGACACACATCATGCGCGATCCTGCCGGCTTCCGCGAGAAATGGATCAAACCCTATGGACAGAAAGGAGTCAAACTCTATCCTTACGCACAACCGGGCGGAATCAGCCAGTATGACGCGGAATTCGATTACTGGCTGCCGACATGGAAACGTATGCCGGGATATATTCAGCCGGCGATGAAAATGGGAGTTCAGACACAGACACATCTCTGCTGCGGCAGAGGAATCGCAGACCTCATGGCTTACCGGACGGACAAGCTGTTCCGGGACTTCCCGGAACTTGGCGGAATCTATTATGATATTTGCGATGTCAAAACCTGCGGAAATACGGCACATGGGTGCGGCGGCACCGATGCATTCGGAAAACCTTATCTATCTTCCACCGCAATGCAGCTCCGCCATTATCTGATGCGAATTTACAAGGTCGCGCACAAACACGGCAAACGGGTCTTCAACCATGCCCATAATTACTTCAATCCGGTCGCCCATAATTTCTCAGATATCTGGTATCCCGGGGAAAACGAAGTATGGCTCTACGGCATGAATCCCGACCACTATTACTGCGAGGCGCCGCTTGATGAATATCAATGCGCATGGAATCCGCAAATCCGGGGAACGGCGGTTCTCCGCTGTACACAGGTCACGCGTGTTCTCACTTTCATGAAAAAACTCACTCCCAGACGCAAAGAACTGTCTTCGCCGGAGATTTCCGAACGTTCCCTTGCTTCCGCACTTCTCCACGACTTCGGTACAGATTCCGACTGGATCAATCACGGTGTGATTCAGAAATGGTGGGGCATCAAAGAGAAACTTAACTTCGACAAGGCGAAGTTCCACGGATACTGGTTCGACAACGCAGCCAGATCCGCGTCAGAGAAAGTGTATGTCTCCTGGTATGAACTGGAAGCGCCTTCAGAATATTCCCGTCTGCTTGTGATCGGAAATCTCGGACGTTCTCCACAGAAGGCGGCACTTGCCCTGAATCTGAAAGAACTTGGTCTTGAAGGAAAGACGCCGGAAATGAAAGAACTCTGGAGCAACAGGAAAATCAGTGCCGGAGAGCTCAACAGCCATATCATCCCCGGCAATCATTTTCTGTTGATCGGAATCCGGTAAGACACGCATCATCCCCGGCGGCCGAAACGGCGTTCGATCTCTTTGGTGGAGATATTCAGGATCGTCGGACGGCCGTGGGGGCATGTGAAAGGCTGTTCGCACAGAGTAAGCTGTTTCAGCAGGGCAACCGCCTCCTCAACCGTCAGCTTGTCATTCGCCTTGACCGCCGCTTTGCAGGCACTCATGGCAACCGTCTCCAGATCGGTCCGCGACGTCGCGGAACTGCCGCTGTCAATCGCGCGGGAAAGCATGTCCTTGAAGGTGTTTCCCGCGTTATCCTGAGACAATGCGGCAGGAATCGCGTTCAGCTTGATCGTATTCTGCCCGAACAGCTCAATCTCATATCCCACCTTCTCCACAAACTCCGCGTTTTTGGAAAGAAACACCATGTCCGAACGGGAAAGATCAATGGTCACGGGAATCAGCAGGCGCTGCGACAAGTTGCCGTCCACCCCTTTCAGGATACGTTCGAAAAGCACCCGTTCGTGCGCCGCATGCTGGTCGATCAGAATCAAACCGTCCGCCTTTTCCGCGAGAATGTAAGTGTCGGAGAAAATCCCGATCAGGCGAAGCCCCAGCGGTTCCGCCTTCTCTTCCACGGACGGCGCCTGTTCCGCAACCGCCGGAGCCTCGTCACGTTCCAGCTTCAACTCTTCCCGCCGCTCCTCCTGAGGCGTTGCAAAACCGGGCAAAGACGCCGCAGTCGCAAGAACCGGTTTCAGAAGTGAAGGCGTATAATCCACAAACGCATTCGCCATCACCCGGTCGATGCCGGAAAAATCCGGTTCACGGTGAAACTCGAACGGCACTGCGGGAATCTCTGGAAACGGCGCAGGTGAGACGCTTCCGGCATCCGGAGAACCTGCCGGCGCCGCAGCGTTATAATTGCCCAGATCAATGATCGCAGTCTCCGCGGCACGCAATGCGGCGCCGACTGCGGAACGGACCGCACCCGTGACCTCGTAGTCACTGGAAAAACGCACCTCGCGCTTCGCCGGATGCACATTCACATCCACCAGTGCCGGGTTCAGAGAAAGGAAAAGAATACACGGCTGATAACGCCCTTTGTCGAGAGTCGGCCCGCACCCCTCGCGGATTCCGCGATAGACCGCCTGCGATTCGATCGGACGCCCATTCACGAACACCCGTTGTTCAAGGCGGGTCGGGCGCGTGAAAGAGCGTCTGGCAATGAACCCGGTCACATTGATCCCGCGCTCACTTTTGGAAACGGGGATCATTGCGTCCGCATAATCGCGCCCGAACAGTTCACGGATGCGCGGGATCAGGTCCTTCGCCGCCGGGCTTGTGATAAACGGACGCCCGTCGAATGTCAATTCAAAGCTGATTTCCGGATGCGCCAGCGAAATATTCGTGATCATCTCGCTGATATGCTTCTCCTCGGTAGCCTGGCTCCGCAGGAATTTCCGTCTCGCCGGGGTATTGAAGAACAAATCGCGCACGACGACCTCCGTTCCGGGCGCACAGCCGAACGGCGCGGAGGAAACCATTTTCCCGCCGTTGATGACAACTTCAAATCCCTCTGCCGTATCGCGGCGGCGCGTGCGGAGCGTCACTTTCGAGACGGAGGCAATACTCGGCATCGCCTCACCGCGGAACCCGAAAGATGAAATCGCATAGAGATCCTTTTCGGTTTTGATCTTACTCGTCGCATGCGCCTCAAAACAGAGAATCGCATCATCGGGGTCCATCCCCTCGCCGTCGTCAACGACCGAGATCAACTGTTCCCCCGCTTTCCGTATCGTCACTGCGATCCTGAGCGCTCCCGCATCCAGAGAATTTTCAAGGAGTTCCTTCAGTACCGAAGCCGGACGCTCCACCACCTCGCCCGCGGCGATTTTATTGTAAATCTGTTCCGTCAGAAGCTGTATCTTGCTCATTTGTCCGCCTGTGATCCGTGAAATGATTTTTCGCGCGCCTGATCAATGATCTTCCGGAATCCCTCCTGATTGCGGATATTGTCGAAATTCGGATCGCCGGAAAGCGGCAGAATCCGTTCCCCCAGCATATCATAGGCTTTCTTGAAATATTCGATCGCCTTCTCCGTATTCCCCGCCATCGAATGAATCCCGGAAAGATTCAGTGCGGCGATTGAGGACGCCGGTTCCATCCGCAGACCTTTTTCCGCAGTCGTGATCGCCTCGCGGAATTTTCTCTGCTTCGCCAGCGCCGCGCCGAGATTGTTGTAGACCGAAGTGTCGTTCGGGCGCAGGAACGCCTGACGCCGGAACACCATTTCGGCGTCTTTGTATTTCCCCTGCATGTAAAGAACGCTGCCGAGCATGGAAAGAAGTTTCGGGTTCGTATGATGAAACACCAGAGCGGTCCGCAACACATCCTCCGCCTGATCGAACTCTCCGTTGTCACAGTAATCAGCCGCCTGCTGCAAGGTCGAATCCACACGCGGGATCGAACTTCTTTCACCGTAATCGCCCTCCATAACCATGTTTCCGCTGTATTTGAACGGGCTCAGCTCCATACGGAGCTGCTGTTCCTCCATCGGCAGGATCGCAGCTTCCTGCGCACGCTTTTTCGCCGCGCGGCGGTTGCTGATCACCAGCGTGCAGAGAATCACGATCGCCAGAAAAATAATCAGCGGCGCAAGCTGTTTCGTCAGCGGTATCTGCGGTTTCAGCATCGGGAATCCTCCCCGCGTCTGAGCAGATGGCAGGCGCAATAGTGCGAAGCGCCGACTTTGCGGAACTCCGGCACGATGTTGCGGCAGCGTTCCTGTTCCGCCGCGGATGCTTCCGCATACAGGGCGCAACGTCCGGAAAAGCGGCATCCGGCAGGGAAATTCGCCGGGGAAGGCACCGAACCGGGAATCGTGGACAGGCGCCCCTTTTCTTTGCCGAGGACAGGTACAGCCGAAAGAAGCGCTTTCGTATAAGGATGCGCCGGTGAGTCGATCAGCTCACGCACCGGAGCATATTCCGCGATCCGTCCCGCATACATGACGGCGACATGATCCGCTGTTTCCGATACAATTCCGAGATTGTGGGTCACAAGGATGATCGACATTCCCATCTGTCTGCGCAACTCCAGAAGCAGATCCAGTATCTGCGCCTGAATCGTCACATCCAGCGCGGTTGTGGGTTCATCCGCCACCAGCACCGACGGACGGCTCGCAATCGCCATTGCGATCATGACTCTCTGCTGCATTCCGCCGGAAAGCTCATGCGGGTACCGCGAAACCCGGTCGCGGGGCTCCGGTATCCCGACCCGGCGCAGGAGCTCGACCGCCTCCGCCCAGGGATCGGCGACGTCGGGACGGTGCAGGGAAACCGCTTCGGCAATCTGTTCGCCGACACGGAATACCGGATTCAGCGAAACCGACGGCTCCTGAAAAATGTAGGCGATCTCGCCGCCGCGGATCTTCCGCAGTTCCCTTCCGGAAAGCTTCAATACATCCACAACGGCGCCGTCGCGCTTCTGCAACATCACTTTTCCTGCTGCAATCCGCGCGGGCGGCTCCGGCAGAAGACGCGCCAGCGCCATGCATGAGACGCTCTTTCCGCATCCGCTCTCCCCGACCAGCGCGAGAATTTCCCCCTTTTCCAGCGAAAAAGAAACATCCGTGACGGTCGGCTGAATTCCGCCTTCCATCTGAAATTCGATTGTCAAACCTTCTACCTTCAAAATCGCCATGAACGGCTCCCAATGCTATGACTGTTTTGCGAGATAATCCCTGAGCTTCAGCAGGACCGAGCGGATGGCATCGCTGTCCACGACCTTCGCCGCCTTGTCCAGCCTGAACAGGAAACGCGACCGCTTCTCCGTCTCCTCCCACCGGTCCAGAATCCGTGTAATCCGCAAAGGAAAAATCTGAACGAACTGCGACTGCTTGAACTGATACGCCCCCAGCATCACCGGATCGCATGTGCCGACAACCCCCGCTTCCTCAAAAGCCTCTTTCGCCGCGGATTCATACGTCGTCATATTCTTCTCGATGTTTCCTTTCGGCAGCATCCACGCACCGCCTCCGCTCGGTGTCACCAGCATGACCCGGACCGTTCCATCGTCCTCCACCAGATACGGCACCGTACCGGACCGCAGATTTTTGTCGAAAGCCATCTTTCCGCTCTTTTCCGCCTTTTTTGCGGTCTTGAGAATTTTCTTCTCCGCCTTTTGTACAGACTTCTTCCCGCCGGCGGAATTCTTCTTCCCCTTCACCGGCATTGATTTCAGCAGAACAGCCCCGGATACACGTTTCATCGAAAAATCCTTACTGTTTCTTTTCCGCAGCTTCCCGGCAGATATCCTTGAGCTGGACACCTGAGATTTTCAGGCTCGGCGTATAGACGGGACTCTCGAAAGAGTCGCGTTTCCCGCTCAGGATATCTCCAAGCGCCTCCCCCTGATCCTTTGCCGCGATCCAAAGTCCCCACGTGCGCCCGTCGATCTCGGCACAGTCGCCGATCGCATAAATATCGGGAAGCGAAGTCCTGAACCGGTGATCCACAATGATCGCCTTGTTCACCTTGAGCCCGCAGTCGGCGGCGGGATGAATCTGCGAACGGATTCCGGCGGAAAAAAGCAGCAGCCCGGTATCCATGGAAGAACCGTCGGAAAAAGTCACTTTCACGGAATCCGGCGCCATTCCTTTCTCCACATTCACGGCGGAAATGCCGAGACGGAAATGAAGTCCCGTCCCTCCGAGCTTTTCCAGAAGGATCGCAGACTCCGTCTCATCCAACTGACGCGGCAGAAGCCGGTCCATGAACTCGACGACCGTGACATCCAGTCCGCGTTCCCTCAAAGCCCATGCAGCTTCCAGCCCGAGCAGACCGCCCCCGATCACAAGTGCCTCCTTTACGATCCGCGACCTGTCAATGATCCGGTCGGCGTCCTCCATCGTGCGGAGAGTGAAAACATCCACATTCTCCACGCCTTTCACCGGCGGGACAAATGCCTTTGCCCCGCTCGCAAGTATCAGTATATCATAGGAATAAGCCTCTCCTGCAGAAGTGAAAATTTCTTTTCCCGCAGGATCGATCCTTTCGATATTCTCACCGAGATGAGGCTCTATTCCCTGTGATCTCATGGCATCGCCGGAAGCCAGAATCAGTTTTTCCCGCGCAACTTTGCCGGCGACATAATCGGGAAGACGCATTTTCGCATAGAGCCCGCAGGCGTCATGATCAAAGATCAGCACCTCCGCCTCCGGCATATTCTGCTTCAGTCTTCTGGCGGCGGTGTATCCAGCCTGACCGGCTCCGAAAATGATGATTTTCATAGAAAAGCTCCTCTTGAAATTATAATATCACATGGAAATATAAGACGCTTCCGTCCAGCATCAAGTTCCAAACACAAAAAAGGTGAAAAAAAGAGACAAGCACCATTGAGAAAGTAAAGAGACACAAAAAACTGAAAAAAATCCGTCTTTTTTAACGCAAAGGTATTGACAAAAAGAAATTTCAGAATATAATTAATAACAAAAGCAACAAGTTGCATGAGATATATTCCGTATTAAAGCAACAAGTTGCATCATTAATGAAATGATAGGAAACAGGTGCAGATGATAAGCATGGGAGATGTTGCCAGACAGGCAGGCGTTGCCAAGTCTACCGTGTCGCGGATACTCAGCGGCAACGGCAGTTTTTGCCCGGAAACCTGCACGAAAGTGTTTGACGCCTGTGAAAAACTCAACTACAAACTCAACCCGAACATTCAGGACCTTGTTCTGAAAGGACGGGGAGGAGCAACCCGCAACATCGCAGTTCTCATGGTGGAAGCCACGTTTGCCAACCCTGCCTACTCCTACTGGATTGATGCACTCGGCGGAGAAATCAGCAGCCGGCATTATCATCTGATGCTGGTGAAACTCTCCGGCACGGAAAGTTCCGTTTATGAATTTCCGTCCGTTCTCCGCGATGAACGCGTTGACGGCATTTTCATCACCGGAATGCTGACTCTGCCCCTGATGAAGGAGGTGCGCCGCCTGAATCTTCCAGTCATAGTAATCGGAAATTACGATCCGTCTCTGCTTTCCGGATGCGGAAACATCACCACGGATCCGGAAAATTATCTGCGCAGGATTCTCACGCAGTTCAAGGCGCGGGGAGTCCGCAGACTGGCTTATGTTGACGAGGGGCAGGACAGTTTCTTTGAAAATGAATTGTTCGCCGCTTACCGGAAGCTCCTGCCGGAATTCGGCATGACGTTTTCCCCGGACCGTTGCTACTTCGGGAAAGGCAGGGCGACCGGAATGTTTGATCTCATGCTGCCGGTCTTTGCCGCATCCGAAATCCCGTTCGACGGAGTATTCTGTCCGGACATGCGTATCGCCAGAGAAATTCACACTCTCTGCTGTATGCGCAGGGGATTTGAAAAACGTCACCCGATGCTGCCGCTCGGCACAATTCAAAAACCGGAAACCCCGATCCTGCCGGAAGATACGATTTTCGGAGATATTCATTATGGCGATTTCGCCGCTCAAGCGCTTGACGACATGATTGCCATAATTGCAGCCCATAACCAGAAGACCGGAGAAACATCCGGTAAACAAAAATCAAAAAAAGGAGGTCCCCGATGAAAAGAACAAGTATAAATGGTTTTACCTTGATAGAGCTTCTCATCGTTATTGCAATTATTGCAATTCTGGCGGGTATGCTGCTTCCGGCACTGAACAGCGCCCGCGAGAAAGCACGCGCCATCGCATGCCTGAACAACATGAAACAGTTGGGACTGGGCATTACGCTGTATGTGAATGACTATCAGGATTATTTCCCGTGTTTCGGAGGAGGCGGCCCAATGGATCAGCACGGCGGGAAGACCTGCCTTGCAGCCCATAAAAGCCAGTCCTACATCGGATCAATTGCGAACTATATCGGCGTCGCCACGGCAGGGGAATGCCGGCAGCTCCGTGGGCTCTCTGGATGTCCTGCCGACTCAAAACGTGCCGGTAGCCAAATGTCCGTCACAATCTGAAGCGCCATTGAAAGAGTCGGTCGCCGGAGGCAAAGGAGGGCTCTCCTATGCGACAAACGCACATCTGACGGGAAAAGGGGGTACAACGGAAAATCTTCAACTGAAAATGACAGCCATCGTGGTTCAGCCAACCAAACTGTTCCTGCTTGTGGAAGCCTCCGGCGCCTCCCCGCAACCCCGTATGGTTTTTAATACGGCAGGGTTATCTCGCCAGAGCCGGATACCGCCATCCCGGAAACAGCGGAATGGAAGCCGCAGTCTCCGCAAATTCAGCAGTAAAGGGCGGAATGAATATTACTTATGCTGACGGACATGCCGCCAATCTTCGCGGAGAAAACATTCTCTCCACGCCCTATCTCCAGACCGGTGACTGGACAAAACTCGGACATTGGAACCCGATCAATAAGAACTTCAGGCAGAATTAAGCTGTCCTTACGTAACCCAACAAGGAGATTTCCATGGTAAAAATACTGACACTATTAACTCTGCCCCTGTTCGGGATCTGCGCCTCATTCGCGAATGACGGTTTTGACATCGTCAGTAACGGGCAGGCAAAGACTGAAATCGTTCTGCCCGTCCGTGCCAACCGGATTGAGAAATATGCCGCAGGAGAACTGAGTGAGCATATCCGGAAAAGCACCGGAGTCCTTCTTCCCATCGTAAGAGAAAACAGACTCAAAGGGGATATGCCCCGCATCTATCTGGGGAAAACCCGGTTCGCTTTACAGCACGGGATCGACGCCGGCGGACTGCCGCCCAATGCCTATCTGAAAAAAGTTTCGCCGCAGGCAGTCATCCTCGCCGGGCGCGACGGCAACGGCACCCTGCCGCAGGATGACAGGACACCGATGGGAACGTTGTTCGCGGTTTACGACTTTCTGGAAAACAATCTCGGAGTGCGCTGGCTCTGGCCGGGAGACACCGGCACGGTAATTCCCCCAAAGACTACATTCTCTGCGGGAAAGAATGAAAATAAAAAACATATTCCGCAGTTGATTCATTCACGCATCCGCGAAGCAAGCCTCGGCAATCCCAGGGGACTGCTGACGGATGAAGAGTTCCGGAATGCCAAACTGGAGCGTCAGATCTGGATGCGCCGCCAGCGTTTCGCCCGCGGAGAATCATTCCAGTATGGACACGGTTTTGAACTTTACTGGAAACGTTTCGGAAAAACCCGTCCGGACTTCTTCGCCCTGCGTCCCGACGGAACACGCACACCTTACGACAAACGGTACGATCTCGTGCAGATGTGTGTCTCCAATCCCGCGCTTCACAAACAGATCATCGACGACTGGCTGAACGGACGTCAGTCCTTCCCCGGAGAATTCATCAACGGATGCGAAAACGACCGCCGTTTCGAGGATGGGCACTGTCTCTGCCCGAACTGTCTCGCATGGGATGCGGACCCCGCCAAAACCGACCGGACGCAATATTGGACCAAAGACGGAAAGACCAATATCCCGCATGACCCTCCCCCGCCGGACAATCTTTCCGACCGTTATGCGAAATTCTGGCTCGCCCTGCAGGCAGAAGGCGCAAAGCACCGTCCCAATCCGGTCGTGATCGGCTATGCCTATTTCACCTATTCCAATCCGCCGGTGAAAACCAGACTCAACCCGAATATTCTGGTGGGAATCGTCCAGAATTTCGATTATCCGCTCGACGCGGAAAAACGTGATGCGTTTCGCAGGCAGTGGGAGGGGGGGCATAAAACGGGAGCCAGTCTTTACCTGCGCCCCAACTACTTTCTCGCAGGATACACCCTGCCCTACATTTTCGCACACCAATTCGCGGAGGATTACAAGTTCGCCTATCAGCGCGGCATGAAAGGGACAGACTTCGACAGCCTCAATGGAATGTTCGGGACGCAGGGGCCGAATCTCTACATGCTGGCACGCCTCAACGTTGAACCGGAAAAGGATGCGGACGCCATTCTCGATGAATACTATCAGGGATTCGGCGCCGCTGCGGGTAAAATACGCGAATACTTCAGTTTCTGGGAAAGACAGACATTGAAAAGAGATTCCGCATTCAGCAGAAAATATCCGGAAGGGGGCTGGAATCCGATGGGATACAGCGGCAACAAGCTCTATTCCCTGGCTGATGTCGCACACGCAGGAACTCTCCTTGACGATGCGGAAAAAGCGGTCAGGAACTCACCCGGAGATCTCGAACGTGTCAAGTTTCTCAAAAAGGGACTCAGGCATACCGAACTCACGCTGAAAGCAATGAATGCATTCGATGAGTGGAAGAATGACCGTCCGAACCAGAAAAAGAAGAAAGCCTTCCGCGCCATACTGAAAGAACTGGACAGCTACCGCCATGAAATCCGCAATGACCAGGTGGTAAACATCGTATTCATTCAACAGCTTGACTGGTGGATGGGATGGCGGGGAGACTAAAAAACGGAAAATGCCGGATATGCAGAAATGGCATACCGGCGATTTTACAGTCATTCGCAGGTAATCCGAACCAGAAATAAATTCAAGGAGAAGAACAGCATGAAGAAAATATGCATCGCAATGATCGCCGCCACCGGTCTTGCCTACGGATCGAACGCGGCGGAAAACCTGATCCGGAACGGATCATTTGAAGATGAAACCCGCGACTGGAACTTTCTCTCCATGCACGGAATCGTCAGAAACCTTGAACGCTCCACAGTGGTGCAGGACGGCGACGAAGGGTTGACCATGCGGTTTGAAAAACCGGCGGACAAACTCCTGAACGGAAAGTACGGTGCCTGGGGCAGAATCCATAAAACAGTTCAAGTCACTCCGGGAAAAAACTATCTGGTCCGAGCCTATGTCCATGCGGACAAAGGATTCTCCGGCGTTCTCTCCATGCTTGTGAAAGCCGGAGAAGGCACAGGCACGATTCAAGTCTTTGCCGATGCCGCCCGTCAGGGCAAATGGCAAGTCATGCAGGGGGAATTCATCCCGACCTCTCAACAATGCCGGGTTTTCCTGAACGCAATGGGAGACAGGGGCGAAGTCACATTTGACAATGTATCGCTGTATGAGGTCGCTGCGGATACCGGCATTGTCAGAAATGCCGACTTCATGCGCGGTCTGAATCACTGGACATTCTCATCTCCCTCCGGCAAGGTCGAGGGAAACGCGGAGAACAAAACCTTTCTCATGAAGGCGGTCGAAGCCGGAAGCCGGACACCCGCATGGGGACGTCTGCACCAGACCGGTATCGTTCTGGTCCCCGGCAGAAAATATGTGCTGGAATTTACGGTGGAAACTTCACCCGGGCTCACAGGAGAATTCGCGGTATGGCTCAAGGACTCCTCCGGCAATCTCGTTGCAAAAAGCTGTCCGCCCACCGGAGGCAAGCCGCAGTCATTCTCCTGTCCGTTCACCGCAAAGGAACCGAAGGCGACGCTCTACCTGAACATGATTTCCAATCAGGGAACGGCGCGCTTCTCAAATCTCGCGATCAAAGAACAGCACTGACTGCACTCCGGGTAACTGTCGGCTTATACTCCCTCCCGGCAGTTACCCTTCTTCTAAAATACATAAAGAAAAAATACATTTGGAAAGTCACAATCATGCGCAGAAATCTAAGTCCTCAGAAAATGTTTCTGGAAATGGCGAAGAACAACCATCCGCGTTATGCCTTCGACGGACGGAAACATTTTACCGAGTGGAAAGCGGAAGCCAGACCGGAAGTCCTGTCAACATTGGGAAAGTTCCCCGAACAGGTCAACCCCGAAGCGGAACTGATTGCCGAATGGGTGGAAGACTCCGTCAGGAAACAGAAATATCTCATCAATACGGCGGAATATATCTCTGCGGAATTGATCGTGGCATATCCGGAAACAATGGAGGCGGGCACAAAACGTCCAGCCATTTTATGTTGTCATGGTCACGGCCCTTACGGTAAGGAACCGGTCATGGGCAACCGTTCCACGCCGGAACTGGAGCAGACCGTCAGGCAGTTCAATTATGACTACGGGCACCGGATGGCAAAAGCTGGATTCATTACATTTGCTATTGACTGGATTGGAT
>ERZ780157.2152-NODE-2152-length-18985-cov-10.087956_pt1 | contig 18985 bp, 17 predicted proteins | sample MGYA00511169_ERZ780157 | MGnify/ENA primary metagenome ERZ780157 (study PRJEB29588, sample SAMEA1965149) | human gut metagenome | biome: human gut; feature: human-associated habitat; material: faeces | place: Denmark | collected 2008/2010 ... | reverse complement strand
ATATTTTGAATTTTTTTAAATATATGCTATAATAATGTCAAATAGGCTATGAAAGGAAAACAAAATGAACGATAAGCATCTTAAAAATAAAAAATTATTTAAAATACTAGGGATAAGTTTTTCAATAATTGGTTTAGTATGTGTAATTATTGGTATGGTAAGTTTCTTCAAAGGATTCAACAATATGGAAGCTCCTAAATTATTCTATTTTTGCTTTATAGGTATTCCTTTTTTAGGAATTGGTATTAATTTATTCACATTAGGTTTTAAAGGTGAAATTTTAAAATATATCAAAAATGTGGTTGATGCCGTAAAAGATGACTCTGGAAATAATACAAACTCTATTGTATGTAGTTGTGGAACTAGTAATGATAAAAATAGCAAATACTGTAAAAATTGTGGTAAGCCATTATATACTGTATGCCCTAATTGTGGTGCTAATTGTCCAATAGATAGTAAGTATTGCAATAACTGTGGAAGCAAGCTTTAATGATTAAAAAAGTGGTTTTGAAACCACTTTTTTATTATTGGGCATTATTCTAAAATAAATTAATGTTAAGTTTGCATAAAAGACCAAATTATGATAAAATAATATAAATTGTTTATCAATTTGGAGGATTTATGACAGAAATTAAGAAACAGTATGGCATTTGGACTGGCATTGCGATGGTTGTAGGTACCGTAATTGGTTCAGGTGTTTTTTTAAAAGCAGGAGGAGTACTAAAACTTGCAGGAGGGAATTTAAAACTATCAATTTTGGCCTGGTTTATTGGTGGTTTAATTATGATAACATCAAGTTTTTGTTTTGCAGTATTTGCAACAAAAGTAACAAAATATAATGGGGTTGTTGATTATGTTGAAGTAGCTAGTAATGAAAAAATAGGATATAGCTTAGCTTGGATGATCACTTCATTCTATTATCCAATCGTTGCCTCAATTGTTGCATTATTTGCGGGATCTTATTTTTTTAAGATGATTGGCTTAAATATCGGCCTAACTGATTGGCAAAACTTTTTATTTGCATTTGGAATTATTACTTTGGTTGTTATAATGAACTACTTATCACCAATCATTGCTTCAAAATTTCAGATTTCCGCAACCGTAGTTAAATTAATACCGATTTTATTAATTGCTATAGGTGGTTTATTTGCATCTTTAATAGTAGGTAATGACTATGGTATTATTAATGCATTTAAAAATAATGCAGAGGGATATGAATTGAATTTTGGAGAAGCTGTTAAAAAAACTGCCTTTGCATATGAAGGATGGGTTTGCGCAACTGCCATTAATGCAGAGTTAAAAGATAGCAAGAAAAACTTACCCAAGGCATTAGTTGGTGGTACGATTGCAATTTTAGTTTTTTATATTGTTTATTATGTTTCACTTTCTGCAATCCTAGGTAATGAAGCAAATATAATTCAAGATGAAAAGGCACCAATTGTGGCTTTCCAAAAAATGTTTGGAACAATCGGTGGTTCAATCTTTACTTTCTTTATTATGATTTCATGCCTTGGAACTGTTAATGGTGTTACAATGGGATGTTGCCGCGGTATGTATACGATGTCTTGCCGTGGCCAGGGTATAGCTCCAGAAAAATTTTCTAAAATTGGTAAAAACAAAAATATTTCATTTCTTTCTTGCATATATGGATATGGATGTATCCTACTAATGTTATTAGTATGGTATCTTGCAATGCACAACGTTTGGATATTTGGTCACCTAGGAAGTATGGACGAAATAATTTGTGCCATAATATATGCAATTTACATTACTATGTATATTTTTATAATGAAAAACTTCAAGGAATTAAATGTTGTTAAAAGATTTATTTTACCGGGTTTAGCTATAATTGGTTCTTTATTCTTCACCATTTGTGGAACTGGTTTATATCAATTGATAACAACAGGAAAAACCAATAGCTTGATTGACTTTTTAGTTTTCTTGGTTCTTTTTATTATATTAATGTTACCATCATTATTTTTCTATCATAAAGATGGTAAAAAAGAGACTATTGATGATTAAAAACTTAAGATAAAATTCTTAAGTTTTTTTGTTTTTGAAATGATATTTTATTTATAAATAAATAGACAAAAATTGGAAAATAAGTTATAATAAATAAAGATGAGGCAAAAATTATGCATTTTATAAAACATTTTATAACAATTACAAAACATCGTCATAAAGTATTAGTGTATTGCTTTAGATGTGGTCTATATCGCCAAGGATTAGTTCATGATTTGTCAAAATATAGTTTTACGGAATTTATTCCGGGTGCTAAGTATTGTACAGGAAGCAGAAGCCCAATATATTTTGAAAGACAAGATAAAGGCTATAGCCTTGCTTGGCTTCACCACAAAGGTAGAAATAAACATCATCCTGAATATTGGATTGACATGAATAAAGATACAAGAATATATGAACCTATTATTATGCCTGATCGATATATTGCGGAAAGTTTTTGTGACCGATTAGCAGCTAGTAAAACCTATAATAAGAAAAATTTCCAAACTATTATGGTTAAGGAATATTTTGAACGTGAAAGAAATACACTACCTATGCATAGTGTCACACGTGAAAAACTTTCAATGTTAATTGATATGTATATAGAAAAAGGTGAAAAAGCAACCTTTAAATTTATTAAAAATAATATGCGAAATAATAGGAAGAAGGAAAATAATGAAAAATAAAAAATTACTTCTAGGAGTAATGTTGTTTGGTTGGACAGTGTTAACAATTCTTATTTTAACATTTGCTATGCCCGTTTCTAAAAAAATTCAAAGGAAAATAATTGCGGCAGTACGAAAAAAGCGTAACATTGAAATTGTTAAATTAGAAGATGTCAATGTTAATTTACGTGAAATGTATTTATCTAATCAAAGATATGTGGTAAAGTATGATGTTTATCCTAGTGATGCCGAAGACTTAGATTTAGAGTTTGTTGCTCTTGATAAAAATATTAAAGTAGAAAAAACCGATAAAAATGGAATGATATATATTGAAGCTCTTGATAAAAACACAATGCTTTATACTAGTACATTTACGATTGTTTCCAAAAATCATGATTTCAAAAAAGTTGTTGAAGTTAATTTTGGTAGGAAATATCCGGATGGCATTGAATTTAATTTCATCAATAAATTTAATGAATTATCAAATCAATTAACCACAAATGTTAATATTCCCTTCTTTACGACTTATAACATTCTTGGTGAATCTAGTGAAAATCAAGTAGAAATAAATTATGATGATTCTTACTTGAAAAAAATTAGCAACAATGAATATTTACCAATAAAAGAAGGTAAAACCACCATTGTCGCAACAACCGTAAATGGTAAAACGTCTGCTATTGATGTTGATATTTTGGAGAATGATTCCAATGTTGAATATATCAACACTATAAAATTAATAGATTTAGGAAACAAGTGTGAAGTAAACAGCGAAAGTGAATTTGTTGTTGGGTCCACTTATGGTATTGAATTATACCAAGATGATAAAAAGGTTGTAACAAATTATACAATCGAATCAGAAAATCCCCAAAAAGTTAGAGTTAATAGATATGACCAAATTAATTTTGCTTCACCAGGGATTACTAAAATAAAAGTTATTTTGCCAAATGGTTTTGAGTATATACAAGAACTAAAAACTAAAAATCATTTAGAATTACCACGCATTGCCGAACCACAATTAAACGAAAACAATACATTAGAATTATTAAATGGGAATGAAGTTAATTTTACTTTTAATTTTCCATGGAATTCTACTTATCGTAAATATAGTTTAGATTATGATCATTCAATGCTTTATATTGCTTTTGATAAAGCCGGTAATGTTGCAAGAATAACTCCTCTGAAAGTAGGAAATACCAAAATTACCCTTAAAATAAATGATGGTTACGAACAATTAGTCGGAGATTATGAAGTAGTAGTATTGGATAACCCTCATGATTTAAGAACAGAAAAAAATAAAATAAGTGTTTTTGTTAATAAATTTGGACACATGATGTTCTTTATTATTGAAGCAACACTATCAATCTTTTTTCTAAAGTGTTTTAAAGTAAACAATTTTGTATTGCGCTATATCTTATTTATCGTAATTCATCTTAGTATAGGCTTATTTCTAGCAAGCATTACTGAGTATATTCAAACCTTTATGCCAAATAGAAGAGGTTGCATAGAAGATGCTACTTTAGACATGATATTCTATATGGCAACATCGATTATAATTTTAATAACAATAGAAATAATAAAATTTATAAAGTATAAAAAAGGAGTAGCCTATGAACATAACTAAATTTGAAAAAGTATCATTAAGTGCTTTTAAAAACGCTTGTAATGATTTAGGATTTAACTTAAATAATATTGAAGAAATTTATCAAAACATTCAACTTCCTAAAAGAGCTACAAAAGGGTCTGCCGGATATGATTTTCATTTACCGTTTGCAATTAATTTGAAAAAAGGAGATACAATCATTATTCCAACTGGAATAAGATGTAAAATGAATCAAGATTTAGTTTTACAAATATATCCTAGAAGCAGTTTAGGATTTAAATATCAACTTACCCTAGATAATACCGTAGGCATTATTGATAGCGATTATTATTATGCTTTAAATGAAGGCCACATAATGATTAAAATTACTAACCACAGCATTCAAAATAAAACTTTAGAATTAGAACATGGTAAAGCTTTTGCACAAGGGGTTTTTGTTAAATTTTATAAAACTATTAATGATGAAGCTAAACTTACTAGAAGTGGTGGAATGGGTAGTACTAATCTATAAATTGTTGTATGTAAATTTGAAAAAGTTTACATACTAAATTGTAATTAGAAATGCAACAAAATATTACTTAATTTAATAAGTAATCAATATAAGGATTTTCAAGTCCTAAGGTCTCAATGAGTCTAAAATAAGATTCATTGAGATTTTTTAATGTCTCTGCTGCTGATTTATTCTTTAAAAGTTTTCGATTATTATAATTTATTTTATTAGTTGCTTTTAATATTTTCTTATCACTAATGTTAGAAAAATTTGTTCCTTTAGGAAAATACTTTCTCATCATTCTATTACCATTTTCGTTAGAACCACGTTCCCATGAATGATAGGGGTTGGCATAATATATTTTAGTTCTATAACCATCTCCTAATATAGATTTCTCCATTCCTATAAAATCTCTAAATTCAGTACCATTATCAAATGTAATTGATTTAAAAATATTACTAAATTCTTTCTTCCCAATTTTATTTTCTAATGAATCGAGTAAACTAACAACATTTTTCATTTGCCTATTTTCAAGTTTAAAACTTAAATATAATCTAGTTTTTCGTTCAATGATAGTGAAAAGACAACTTTTAGATATACCTTTAGAACCAATGATTAAATCTCCTTCCCAGTGACCAAATTCTTCACGTGAATTAGCTTTAGCTCCTCTAAATGAAATATTATCGCCTTTTACCATCATTTTCTGAACTTTCTTAGCTATTTTTGTATGTTTTCTAGGATTAATCGTACCACGCTTTAATTTGATTATTTTTTTGTGAAAATAGTTATAAATGCTTTTTTCACAAAGTGGGAAAGGCTTACTATGCTTTTGTTCGTATAAACATAAAGCAGTTAAAGGATCAGCACCAGAATTAAGTAATTGAGTTAGTTCAATTAATTCGACTGAAGTAGGTTTTAGTTTATACTTGTAATGAGATCTTTTTTGATTTTTTTGATAAGTGCCATCACCAAAAGAAGCACGATAACGAGATATAGGAGAACCATTCAAAGGATGAAATTCTTTGTATGTACCACGCTTTATTTCTCTAGATATAGTGCTTTTATTAACTCCGATTATTTTAGCAATATAAGCAATGGTAATTTTTTCACCATTGTAAGATTTGTCATTTTTTAATAGAAGTAATTTTTCAATATTAATTCTATCAGCTATAGATAGATGATTAAAATGACTTTTTCTAAATGATTGCTTAATATTAGAATTTGTAGTATAATTAAGATGTTCCATGTTGGTAGCCCTTTCTGTTTTTTTGCAATTAAAGAATAGCATATTAACATGGACATTTCAAGTAAATTATCTTATACCAGGTATGATGCCTGGTATTTTATTTTGTTGCATTTGATGTTACAATTTGCCCTGTAATCAGTAGTGACAAAAAGTGTATCAAATAGGTAGACAAAAAATGCAAAAAATGATATAATATACAAGTCGATAGGTGATTTCTATGAAATGGTCAATTCAACAACTTAGAAAGTTACCAACTCCATATCATTTTAGTGATACAATTGATTTTTCGGAATGGATCAAATCAGTTGATGATATCATAAGTATTGATAAAGTTGAGGTAACTGGTGATATTTCAAAAATTGATGAAGAAACTTTTAGATTTGTTTATCAGTTTGTGGCAAATATGGAGTTGCAATGTGCTCTTACTTTAAGACCTGTTCCATATGTTATTGATTTAACATGTGATGAAGTTTATAGTAAGGTTGATTCTGATGATTATTTTTTGATTGAAAAAAATACAGTTGATTTAGATGAAATGGTTTGGACTAACATACTATTGGAAAAACCAATCAATGTTACTTTACCAAATGCACATGAAATTCTAAAAAGTGAAGGCGTTGTATTAGACGATACAGAGGGTCAAGACATCGACGACGAAGAAGTTCTTTTCTATTCAAATGGTATAGAAGAGGATAAAAATTAGAAAGAGGTGTTTTTATGGGCGCTATAGCTCAACAACGTCGTGTTTCTAAAACTCGTAAACTTAAACGTCGTACTCATTATAAACTAGAAGTACCTGGAATGGTAGTTTGCCCAAATTGTGGTGAATTAAAATTGTCTCACCGCGTTTGCCCAGTATGTGGTCATTATAATGGTAAACAAGTTAAGGAAATCAAAGTTAAGGAAGACAGCGAAAACTAGTGCAAACTAGTAAAACAACTTGAAGACGCATCACGGGATGCGTTTTTCTTTTAGGAGGAAGTTTTTATGGAAAAACCATACAATCATATTTCAGTATTATTAAACGAATCAATCCAACAATTGAATATTAAAAAAAATGGTGTTTATGTTGATTGCACACTTGGGGGCGGTGGCCATTCTTCGGAAATTTTAAAAAGAATACCTAATGGGCATCTTTATGCTTTTGATCAAGATAGTTTTGCAATTAATACTGCCGATGAAAAATTAAAAAAAATAGCTAGTAACTATACCTTAATTAATGAAAATTTTGTAAACATTAAAGTAGCACTAGAAGAAGAAAATGTTTATGGTGTTGATGGTATTTTATACGACTTAGGTGTTTCAAGTTTTCAATTAGACATCCCTGAACGTGGGTTTAGTTATCGTTTTGATGGCCCACTAGATATGCGAATGGATCAAACAGCTGAACTTGATGCATATACAGTTGTTAATACCTATGATGAAAAATCTTTAGTAAGAATTCTATTTGAATATGGCGAAGAAAAATTTGCAAGGTTGATTGCACGTAAAATTGTTTCTGAAAGAGAAAAAAAGCCAATTGAAACAACCCTTGAATTAGTTGAAATAATTAAAAAGGCCTTACCTGCTTCAGCACTTAGAAATTCATCACACCCTGCTAAACAAACTTTTCAAGCAATAAGAATTGAAGTTAACCATGAACTAGATATTCTAAAGAAAGCATTAGAAGATGGCTTATCACTCTTAAATAAAAATGGTAGAATGGTAGTTATTACTTTTCATTCTTTAGAAGATCGTATAGTTAAGAAGTTATTTAAAGAAAAAACCACCTTACAACTTCCAAAAGACCTTCCATATATTCCAGAAGGTTATGAAATTGAATTTAAATTGATAAATAGTAAAGTAATTTTGCCATCCGAAAGTGAAATATCTAATAATCTTCGCTCTCATAGTGCAAAAATGCGTGTTATTGAAAAAATATAAAAAACAGCAGCAAAATTAATATTTGATTTTGCTGCAATTTTATTTAGAAGAACTTTATTTGATAACTAATGAGTTTTTCATCGTTTGGATTTAAGTTTATTAAATAGCGTTTATTTGTAAAAACATTATCGTGATCACTAGGATCAGCACATCCAATCCATGGTTCAATACAAATAAAATTAGCGTGAACATGATTTGGAGTCCAAATGCCAAGCATTGGGAAGTCATTAAATTCAAAAGATACGCCATGTGTTTTGTCTTTGTTAACTAAATGAATGCGATGAGTTGCTAAATTGTCAAATACTAAGGCATCATTTTGATAATCATCATAGTTAAGAGGTAATTCTTTTAAATTATCGAAATGTCTAGCAACCGTATTAAAATCAATTGTACCATTAGTTAGATTTACTGCTGGACAATCATATGTACCTGCCTCATCAAAAATAAATTTATAGTCTTCAAACTTTTCATCTGCTGATAGTGGAACTTTAAAGCCTGGATGAAGTCCAAGATTAAATGGCATTATTTCATTTGAAAGATTTTTTACTAAAATATAACTTTTTAGTGTGCTTCCATGAATTTGATAAGTAATAGTTACTTTAAAACTAAATGGATAAATGCTTAAATCTTCACTAGTAGATTCATAACTAAAAGTAGCTGAAGATGTCTCAATTCTATCTAATGTAAAATCACGATCACGTAAGAAACCATGTTTTTTCATTGGATAGCCTACGTTATTGAATAAGGCTACATTTTCCTTAATAGTGCCAATATTAGGAAACAAAATTGGTGCTGATCTATTCCAGTATTTGGGATTAGAATCATGTAAATAATCTGTTCCCATATATTTTACTGCTTTAATTTCTGCACCGTGATTAGAAATTTCTACGCTTAGATTTTGATTTGTAATTGTGTAATTCATAGTTTCACCTCGATAGTATTATAGCATAAAAGTAGTAAAAAGACAAAAATTATGTTATAATTAATTTACAATAAAAAGAAAAAGAGGAATAGTCATGAAAAGTAAAAAAGAAAGAAAAGAAAAAAGACAATCAATTTTTAAAGAATTTATAGCTTTTATAAATAAAGGAAATGCTATTGCCCTTGCTATTGGTGTCATTTTAGGTGGAGCTTTTAACGCAATTGTTACTGCCATCAATAAAAATATCATTTCACCAATTATTGCATTATGCCTTGGCGATACTGACTTGACAAATTCTTTACAAACTGTTTTAAAATATCGTACTGCTGATGCAACCGATGTTGCTAATGGTCTTGCTACAACCGTAGGTGAACAAATTCCTGGAATTGTAATTTCATGGGGTGCATTCATTCAATCAGTAATTGATTTCCTATTAATTGCTATGATTTTATTCGCAATGGTAAAAATAACTTCATCAATTGTTAATAAAGCAAAAGCTGCAGGTGAAAAACTTGTAAAGAAAAATAAAGAAGATGAACCAGTTGAAGAAACTCCTGAAGTAGTTGAACCAGCTGTAGTTGAAGTACCACAAGACATCGAATTATTAACAGAAATCAGAGATTTATTAAAAGAAAATAAAGAAAAGAATGAATAGTAAATAAAGTCTTGCATTTGCAAGGCTTTTTCATAACTAAAAAAGGCGAAAAGTAAAAAAAATTTAACAAATTATTTTACTTAAAAATCTATATTTGTTATAATATGTTTAGATATGTACATCATATCAAAAAAATAAGGAGATAAACAATGAAAAAAGTATTTTTTAGCTTATTAGCTGCATTACTTCTTGTTTCTTTAGTTGCTTGTACAACAAAAGAAAAAGAAAATGATGGTTGGAACAAAGACTACAAAGTAGCTATGGTAACAGACTACGGAGATATTACTGACCAATCTTTCAACCAAGCAACATATGAAGGTGCAAAAGCATGGTGTGAAGAAAATAAAGTTCACTTCACATACAAAAAACCTGTTAGTGACTCTGACGCAGATAGAATTGCTGCTACAGAAAAAGCAATTGATGAAGGTTATAATGTAATCGTTATGCCTGGTTATGCATTTGCTCCAACTATTCAAGAAGTTGCTGGTAAAAATCCAAACGTTAAATTTATTGCTCTAGACGTTTCAAAAGGTGATTTCGCTGGTGATTACGAATTACCATCTAACGTTTACTGTGCAGTATACCAAGAAGAATTAGCTGGTTACATGGCTGGTTACGCTGCTGTTAAAGAAGGATACAAGAAACTTGGATTCTTAGGCGGTATGAGTGTTCCTGCTGTTGTTCGTTTTGGTTATGGATTTGTTCAAGGTTGCAATGCTGCTGCTACTGAAACTAATACAACTATTGAAATTAAATATGCTTACGCAAAACAATTCTTTGGTGATGCTGAAATTACAGCTGTTATGGATACATGGTATGGTGACGGTGTTGAAGTAGTATTTGCTTGCGGTGGTGGTGTTTATACATCTGCATGTGAAGCTGCACAAAAAACTAATGGTAAAGTTATCGGTGTTGACACTGACCAATCTTATATCATCAATGAAAAATATGCTAAAGGTATGTGTATTACATCTGCTATGAAAGGTTTAGCTGTAACAGTTAAAACACAACTTTCAAAAACTATTTTAGAAGGAAAATTTGAATCTAAGATTGAAACTTTAGGTTTAGTTTCTGCAACTGATTTAGCAAGCAACTATGTACAATTACCTACTGCAACATGGTCAATGACTAAATTTACAGTTGAAGACTATAAGACATTAGTTGGAAAATTATATAACAAAGAAATTACTGTTAAATCTGCAACAAGCGCTGATGAAGTAAATTTCAATGAAATCCCTAATGTAAAATATTTAGGTAACCTTAAATAATTGAAAACTATTATTATAGAAGGTGGGTATACCACCTTCTTTTTCTTAAAAGAGTATAACAAGGAGATATTATATGGAAAATAATTATGCAATTGAAATGCTGCATATAACAAAAGAATTTCCGGGAATTAAGGCAAATGATGATGTTACTATACAGTTAAAAAAAGGTGAAATTCATGCATTATTAGGCGAAAATGGTGCTGGTAAATCTACTTTGATGTCTATTTTATTTGGTTTATATCAACCTGATAGTGGAACAATAAAGAAAGATGGTAAAGAAGTAAAAATTACTGATCCGAATGTCGCAACTAGTTTGCATATTGGTATGGTACATCAACATTTTAAACTTGTTGAGGTGTATAGTGTATTAGATAATATCATTTTAGGTGATGAACCAATTAAAGAATATAACTTTTCTGCCAAAAATAAAGTTCTTAATGGATTCTTAAAAGGTTTTTCTAAAACTATGACTTTTTTAAATAAGCATATTTTTAAAGTTATTGATCGTAAAAAAGCATATGATCAAGTTGTTAAATTATCAAATCAATATGGATTATTTATCGAGCCTAATGCCAAAGTTCAAGATATTACTGTTGGTATGCAACAACGTGTTGAAATTTTAAAAATGTTGTATAGAGAAAATGATGTTCTAATCTTTGACGAACCAACTGCCGTTTTAACTCCACAAGAAATTTCCGAATTAATGGAAATTATGAAAAAACTTGCATCTGAGGGGAAATCAATTTTATTCATTACTCATAAACTTAACGAAATAAAAGAAGTTGCTGATCGTTGTACTGTTTTAAGAAAAGGTAGATGTATTGGTACTGTTGATGTTGCAAATGTTACTAAAGAAGAATTATCAGAAATGATGGTTGGCCGAAAAGTACAACTAATTGTTGATAAAACAGAAGCTAAACCAAAAGATGTTGTCCTAAAAGTAGAAAATCTTGTTATGATAGATAAACTACATAAAACAAATGCGGTAAACAATGTTTCATTTGACGTTAGAAAAGGTGAAATTGTTTGTATAGCTGGTATTGATGGCAATGGTCAAACTGATTTAGTTTATGGTATTACCGGGCTTGAACCAATTAAATCTGGTAAAGTATATTTAAATAATGTAGATATTACTAATTTATCAATTAGAAAAAGAAACAAGGTAGGACTTGCACACATACCAGAAGATAGACATAGACATGGATTAGTTTTGGATTATTCATTAGAACAAAATTTAGTATTACAAAATTATTTTGAAGATCGATTTCAAAAAGCAGGATTTATTAAATTTAAGAATATTCGTAAATATGCGGATGATTTGATTGAAAAATTTGATATTAGATCAGGTCAAGGTTCAATAACGGTCGCTAGAAGTATGTCTGGTGGTAACCAACAAAAAGCTATTGTAGCTCGTGAAATAGACCGAAATACTGATTTGTTAATAGCTGTTCAACCTACTCGTGGTCTTGATGTTGGTGCTATTGAAAACATTCATAGTAGATTAGTTGAACTACGTGATGCTGATAAAGCTGTTTTATTAGTTTCACTTGAACTAGATGAAGTTATGAGTTTATCTGATAGAATACTAGTTATGCATAAAGGTGAAATTGTTGGCGAATTTAATCCTAAAGAAGTTACTGCGCAAGAATTAGGCTTGTATATGGCTGGTGCGAAAAAACAAAATATCAATAAGGTAGGAAACAACAATGAATGATAATAAACAACCTACAAATTTAAATAATACAGAAGTAGTTAATAACGATAAACGAGAAATGAAAGTTGAAAATAACAATAATTCATTTATCCGCTTCTTAAAAAAATCTGCTGTTCAGTCAATAATAGCATCTTTATTGTGTGCCATAATTGGATTATTTATTGGATATTTGGTTTTACTTATTATAAAACCAGGTCAAGCTAATAAAAACTTTATTAACTTAATCAAAGGCTTTATGTATTCTTCCAATAAGCAAAGAAGATTAAAATATTTGGGTACTACATTGACAAAAACAGCACCATTAATCCTAACTGGTTTATCAGTTCTGTTTGCTTATAAAGCTGGTTTATTTAATATTGGTGCAGCTGGTCAATACACTATGGGTGTTGTTACCGCTTTATATTGTGCCCTTGTATTAAATCTACCATGGTATATTAGCACATTATTAGCAACTATTGTTGGTGGTATATGGGGTTCATTGACAGGTATCCTTAAAGCATATTTAAATGTTAATGAAGTTATATCTAGCATAATGTTGAACTGGATTGGTCTATATTTAGGTAACTTGATTATGGATAATCCAGCATCTTGGGATAGTGTTAAATCTGAAACGTGGTCTTTATTTGATGCTAAACATGCAAATGCTTCAGTGAGACTACCAAATTTGGGCCTTGATAAAGTATTTGGCGGTAACCAATATGTTGGTATTGGCGTTATTATTGCCATAGTAGTCGCAATTATTATTTATATTGTCTTGAATAAAACAACTTTTGGATATGAATTGAAAGCCACTGGTTTCAATCGCAATGCCGCAAAGTATTCAGGTATGCATGAAAAAAGAAACATTATCTTGACAATGGCAATTGCGGGTGGACTTGCTGGTTTATCAGGTGCAACATTATATCTTACTGGTATAATGCCTTGGTATAATCCTGCTAATTTACCTTCGATGGGCTTTGATGGTATTTCAGCTGCCTTTTTAGGTGGTCTTAATCCATTTGGTACTATTATTTCTTCATTCTTCATTACATTCATTATTGAAGGTGGTGGAAATTTAGATACTACTTATTATAGTCCTGAAATTGCAACATTAATTACGTCAATAATTATTTATTTATGTGCATTTGTACTATTTATAAAAACATTTATTACTAAACGAGTTAACAAAAAAATTGAACAAACTGCTAAGAAGGAGGAAAAATAAGTATGAATATATTAATACAATATACATTAATTTATGCTGCAACTCTTTCTTTGGTTGCTCTTGGTGGTATGTTTGCGGAAAGAAGTGGTGTAATAAACTTAGGGCTTGAAGGATGTATGGTAATTGGTGCTTTAGGTGGCGCCTTAATTATGCAATATCTACCAACAAATTTGAATGCCTTCTTGGTAATTGTAATTGTTTTTGGAATAAGTATGCTATCTGGTATTCTTTATTCACTATTACTTGCTGTAGCTTCAGTTACATTTAAGTCTGATCAAACAATTACAGGTACTGCCCTTAATATATTGGCACCTGCTTTTGCAACCGTTATTGTTAAAGCACTTACACTTGCAAGAGATGGTAAAGCTGCTCCACGTTTGGATTACATTGATTTACAAAAGAAATTTATATTTAATATTGGTAAACTTGAGCTAAACTGGTTCATTGTAGTAACAGTATTATTAGTTATTATTTCTTACATAATACTTTATAAAACTAAATTTGGTTTAAGATTAATGTCTTGTGGTGAACATCCACAAGCTGCCGCATCAGTTGGTATAAATGTAATAAAAATGCGCTATATTGGTGTAATTATCTCAGGTGCTTTAGGCGGACTTGGTGGTATAGCATTTATTGCTTCAGCTAATTCAACATGGTCATTTAATAATGGAGTTGCCGGATTTGGATTCTTAGCCCTTGCGGTTATGATATTTGGAAAATGGAAACCAATAAGCATTTTCTTAGGTGCATTATTATTTGGATTCTTTAGAGCATTAGGTGCAGTTTATACAAGCTTTGATTGGTTACAAGCCTTAAATATGAATCCAAGTATTTATAAAATGTTACCATATATAGTATGCTTAATCGTTTTAGGATTTACATCAAGAAAATCATACGCACCGAAAGCCGAGGGTATACCATATGAGCCTGGACAACGCTAATCATCGAAAAATAATTGACGTTAAAAACTGGAAGGGTAAGAAACATTACGAATGGTTTATTAAATACCCAGCTCATTATTATGGTATTACTAAAAAAATTAAAATAACTAATTTAATAAAGTATCTTGAAAATGAAAAAAATAACAATAACAAAAATTCATTTTTCATTACAATGTTGTACTTTGTTACTACCGCATTAAATAATATTGAAGAAATGCGTTTAAGAGTAGAAAATAGCGAAGTTGTTTTATATGATGTAGTTAATCCGGCCTATACTGTAATGACTGGTGATGGCGTATTTGATAATTGCGATAGTTTATATGATAAAAATTATGATAAATTTTATGAACTTGCAAAAATAGCAATTGACAAACGGAATAAGCATATTGATGAAGATGCAAGCTATAATGATTTATCTAAATTTGATCAATATTATATTACTTCACTTCCATGGATAGATTTTGATAGTATGATTCACCCAATGCCAAACGATGATAGTAGTTATGTACCACGAATTTGTTGGGGTAAATACTATCAAATAGATAACGAATACTACATTGATTTTAATATTCAAGTAAGCCATGCTTTAGTAGATGGTTACCCACTTTCTTTAGCCTTTTTAGAAATTGAGAAATATCTAAATTCACCAAAGAAATATATTGATGAAAGCAGAGAAAACGCCTAGTGATAGGCGTTTTTTTTATATCAAGAATAAAGATATTTGTTCTTAAAAATATTATATTTCATAAAATGAATTGGTGATAACTTTGCTAGTAAAAAAAAGAATAATATTTACATATATAATTATTGGTATTGCTTTTTTAGCACTATTTTTACGCCTTACTTATGTAAAAACTTACAAAAGTAAAGAATATTATGAAAAAGCTTTAGATTTATGGACTAGAAATGCTCCTATTGAAGGTAGAAGAGGCAATATTTATGATCGAAATGGTAATTTAATTGTTGGAAGTAAGTTAACACCTACAATTGTTGCAATTCCAAGACAAATAAAAAATAAGGCTACAACAGCTAAAAAAATCGCGGATATTGTTGATTGTACAACAAATGATATTTTAAAGCATCTTAATAAAGCTGTATCAGTCGAAATAATTAAACCAGAAGCTCAAAAAATATCTGTTGAACAAGCTATTGAAATCGCTAAATTAAATCTTGATGGGATTTACATCGTTGGTGATTCATCAAGATATTATCCATATCCGACATGTTTAGCACAAGTAATAGGCATTGTTGGTATTGATAATCAAGGAATATCGGGTATTGAATATATTTATGATCAATATTTGAAAGGGAAAAAAGGAGCATTACAAATTTTTACTGATGCTCATGGTGCCGCAATGGATGATTTGAGTGGTTATTATAAAAACGCTTCTAGCGGGCTTGATATTTATCTTACAATTGATTTAAATATTCAACTTTCATTAGAGCGTGTAATGGACAATGCTTATAATAGATATGAAGCAGATGATGTTGTAGGTCTGGCTATAAATCCAATGACTAGCGAAATATACGCAATGGCATCAAGACCAACTTTTGATTTAGAAAATTATAAAGATTATTCGCAAGAAATATTTAATAGAAATCTTCCCATCTGGAAATCTTATGAACCTGGTTCAACTTTCAAAATATGTACTTTTGCGGCAGGGTTAGAAGAAAAAGTGTTTAGAATTGATGAAAAATTCTATGATCCAGGATATATGATTGTAGATGGTACCAGAATTAGAGATTGGAAAAAGGGTGGTCATGGGGATGAAACCTTTTTACAGGTATTGGAAAACTCATGTAACCCTGGTTTTATGACTATTGGTTTAAGACTTGGTAAAGAAAAACTATTTGAATATATTAGAAAGTTTGGCTATGGTAGTAAAACTGGTATCGACTTATTAGGAGAAAGTAAAGGAATACTATTTGACACCAATAAAATTGGCAATGTTGAACTTGCCACCGCATCATTTGGACAAGGTAATTCAACTACGCCATTACAAATTTTGAATGCCGCAAGCGCAGCAGTTAATGGTGGAAATTTGCATAAGCCATACATTTTACATGCGATAGGAAAACAAAATAATTTCATTATTGAAAATAAACCATCTTTAATAAGGCGGGTAATAAGTGAGGAAACTTCAAAAATTGTTGCGAATGCATTAGAATCGGTTGTCGCAAAAGGCACAGGTAGAGCATGTTATATAGATGGTTATCGAATTGGTGGTAAAACAGGAACTGCGCAAATCGCCGAAAATGGTCATTATCTTAGTAATAAATTTATTTTGTCTTTTCTTGCAATAGCCCCAATGGATGATCCTAAAATCGGTGTTTACTTAGCTATTCAAAATCCTCATAACGCAATTCAGTATGGCGGTACAACTGTTGGACCACTTGTAAAAGAAATTATGAGTGAATCATTGTCTTTTCTAAATGTCAAAAAAAATTATGAAGGAATTTCCTATCAACCAAGATTATGGGTTGATAAACCGTTATACAAAATTCCTGAATATATTGGTATGAATAAAAAAGATGTTAAATATAACCCATATTATAATTTTATTATTGAAGGAACTGGTGATATTATTATTGGGCAAATGCCGGAAGCTGGTGAATCAATAATAGAAGGTGGAACAGTTATTTTATATACATAAAAAAGGGGAGGGATAACATGTATATATCAGATTATTTCTTTCAATTCTATCAAATTGATAAACATGATATTATCGATCATTTTGTAACAAAAATTTGTAATAATAGTGCAGATGTTATAGATGGTAGTATTTTTGTTGCAATAAAAGGTTATTCAAATAATGGAATAAATTTTATTGAAGATGCTATAAATAATGGGGCTAAAACAATTATTTATGATGATACTAATTATATTGAACCTAGTTACAAAGATATCAATTTAATTTATGTTAAATCTGCAAAAGTTGAACTTGCTAGATTATTAAAGTGGTATTACCAGTTTTATCCAAAATCTAAAATAATTGGAATTACTGGTACTAATGGCAAAACGACAACGAGCAGTATTGTATATGAATCATTAAAGACAATTAATAAAAAAGTATTGTGGGTTGGTACTGGTGGTATAAAGTCATCGATAAATAAAATTGAAAAAGTGATTGAATCTACTAATACAACGCCAGATATTGTTAAAATATATCGCTATATTTATAAAAATTATTATGATTATGTAATCATGGAAGTAAGTAGTCAAGGAATAGCAGAAGGTAGAGTATTAGGAATTCATTTTAATGTTGTTACTTTAACAAATATAACTCAAGATCATCTTGATTACCATAATACAATGGATAACTATGCCTTTACTAAAGCAAGAATTGCTTTTAATTTAACTGAAGAAGACTTCTTAATTGTCAATAACGATGCAAATTATGCCTCTTTATTTGAAAATGCTTCTTTAGCAAAACTAAAAACTTATAATAGTGGTTTAAAATCCAATAAATGTACATTAACTGGTAAGATAATTGATAAGAGTTTTGAAAATATGAAAATAGCAATTTGGAAAAACAAAGAATGCTTTGAAATTGTTACAAAACTAATCGGTAACTTTAATTTAGACAATATTTTAGCCGCATACTTAATTCTTGATAGTTTAGGCGTAAATAAAGAAATAATTATTAAGTGTATTGAAGACTTTAAACCCGTAGCAGGAAGAATGAACTATTTTGATTTAAATGTAAATAATAAACATCTTAATGTAATAGTCGACTATGCTCATACACCTGATGGTATAAGGCAAGTAATTCAGTATTTTAAAGAATTTACTACCAATAAAATTATTGTTGTAGTAGGGTGTGGAGGCAATCGTGATAAAGATAAACGTCATAAAATTGGGAATATAGCGACTGAGTTAGCAGATGAGGTATATTTTACTGAAGATAATTCCAGAAATGAAGACGTAAATGAAATAATTTCACAAATAATTAGTACAACCAATCAAAAAAATTATAAAATAATAACTAATAGGCAGTTAGCAATTGAACGAGCAATTTCAAATAGCAAAGAAAATGATACTATATTGATATTAGGAAAGGGAGCAGAACGATACATAGTTAGCGAAAATATCATTAACTTTTCGGATATTGAATATGTAAAATCGTTAAATAATAAGAATGAATAGTTATTTTGCTTTATTAATATTAATAATTATAGGCTTATTATTAGGAATTTGTACATTTCATACTACTATTCCCTTACTGTATCATTTTAAATTTGGGCAATCTATTAGAAAAGAAGGACCAAAAAGACATAATTTAAAATCAGGCACCCCAACTCTTGTTATACAAATTGGTTACAAATTCGCAATAATTTAAAACAAAGGAACTTTTG
>ERZ780157.2150-NODE-2150-length-18996-cov-3.018637_pt1 | contig 18996 bp, 28 predicted proteins | sample MGYA00511169_ERZ780157 | MGnify/ENA primary metagenome ERZ780157 (study PRJEB29588, sample SAMEA1965149) | human gut metagenome | biome: human gut; feature: human-associated habitat; material: faeces | place: Denmark | collected 2008/2010 ... | reverse complement strand
GTTCTTTTTTAGCGATTCGGAAGTGTTTCGTAGTCGCTTACTTTTTTATGGGAAAAGGAGAAGAAAATGTGGAATTTATGGAAGGAAAAGAGTGACAAGAAGCAAGAGGAGGTAAAGCGAAAAGAAGAACAAGGGGAAGCAGATTCCCTTCTCGCCAAGTGCCGCGCGCAGCGACCAGCCGGCGCCTCCGTTCATCATGTTCCCGTCGATGCCCGCTGTGCCCGCCGTACCCTCGTTCGCCGTCCCGCGTCGTCGCATGAACCGGAGTTTCATCACGAGTTTGGAGGAGGAGGACGAGTCGAAGGGGGCGTCGGGCAGCAGCTACGACGAGAAGTCGTTCGTGCTGTACCGGAGCAAGCAGAAGATGATGCTGAAGACGGGCGACGTGTACGACGTGCGGGTTGCGACGACGCTTCACCTCGTAGTTCGTGATCGACACGTTCTTCAAGGAGATGATGGACGGCATCGACATGGAGGACATTCGCAATATCCTCAACCAGAACAGCAAGAACATGAACAGTCACTACCGCGCGCTGTTCAGAGAGACGCTGGAGAAGGGCATTCTCACCAGCGACAAGAACACGGTGCGTGTGTGTGGGTGATGTGATGGACAGATGACGTTCGCGAACTGCGGGTACATGGTGACGCAGTCGTTCCAGCAGTACTGCTCGCTGCTCTTCCAGTCGTACATCGACAACGAGAAGTACTGCGAGAAGGCCGCGGACGGGGCCACGCACCACAGCTACCCGCCCCAGTTCGTGCGGATGAACTGCGACAACGGGCGCCAGTACATGACGAACATCGTGTACGCGCTGGCGTCGACGCACAAGGCGGATGTGATGGTGCGTGCTGAACAACAGCCTGACCTCTAGTCGTTCAACTTCGAGAAGAACCTGCTGATCGAGGGCACACCGCTGTGCTACCGTAAGTACCTCTTCGGTCTGTTCCCCTCCACGCTGCACATCAAGCCCGCGCTGCAGGTGCTGCCGAAGAAGAAGACGATGGCGCCGTCGCGGTACGAGTCGTACGATGACCTTCTGACGGACGACCCGTACATGTCGCTGCTGGACCCGGAGGCGATCATGAACGAGGAGGAGGACGAGGGCAGCGACGAGATGAACTTCGACTCGATGGACGACAACTACATGAACCGGAGCGACCGCGGGGGCAACAGCGACGGCGAGGGCGAGAACGCGGCGGCGAACGAGAAGGAAGACGACGAGGTGATGGAGGGTGACATCGTGGTGGTGACGCTTCCCGCGGAGAACATGGCGCACATGATGCAGACGAAGGCGGTACTGCGCTACCCGCGGTCCATCTCGCTGCAGAAGCTGCCCGAGGCGCCGAAGATGAAGGAGAAGGAGCGTCGCGCGGTGGTGGTGAAGATGTACGGGAAGGAGCGCGTCGGTGTGTGGCGGGATGTGTGACGCGTAGTTGATCATCCGCTACTTGGACAAGGAGGAGGTGGAGAGTCGTCACTCGCTGCGCGCGTCGCGTCACTCCATCGATCTGAGCGACACGATCCACATGGCGACGTCGGAGCGCGAGGTGAAAAAGCGCTGCAAGTACCAGCTGCTGGCGCGCAGCCTGCACTCGTGCGCGCGCTCGCAGGTGCGCAAGTGGGTGGACGAGGACGACCAGAAGTTCCTGCTGATGAAGTGCGTGAACGATGTGGGCGTGAGGTGTGTGTGTGAGGACTAGTACCTGAACGAGCGCAACGAGAAGGCGAAGAAGGAGGAGCACCCGTCTGACTGCGTCGCTGGCGTCACGTGTAGACACCCGCTGTTCATCCTGTTCGAGGACGCGCCGGCAATCATCCGTCGGCGCAACGCGAACATCCTCTCGCTGCTCAACGTGCAGGACAAGACGTACGCCTTCCCGCTGTTCGTGATCCTCACGGAGAAGATCCACGCGCGCGTGCCGCCGCCCACGAACGACATCATGATGCTGGGTGGACTGAGCATGAATGTGATTATGAGCGGCGCGATCCGACCGCGCAGCGACGGGCGCAGTCACATCGAGCAGTACTTCGACAGCGTGATGGAGAAGAGCTTCAAGCTGCCGTACCCGAACTCGGACATCACGCTGCAGAACGACATCATGGTGATCGAGGTGCCGGTGCCGGTGGACACCAAGTTCAAGTACTCGTTCGAGAAGAAGATGGAGGAGGACGAGAAGAACGCGATGCGCCAGAAGCACATCAAGGAGCTCGAGTTCTTCCTCCGCGCGAACCACTGCTACTGTTCCGACGTGCAGCACGTGCGATATCTGGACATGAAGCGCATCAAGTACTGGCTGCCGGTGGTTCGGATGGCGTACGCGCTGCAGGCGGCGAAGGGTCTGCAGTACGTGAAGGAGAGCGAGATCTACGACGTGTACTCGAAGGCGCACGACTCGATCGTGCACACGGGCAAGCCGATCTATGTGAGCGAGAACAGCGGCGACACGCCGTACGCGGTGATCGACCGCAAGAACATCGAATACGCGCTGAAGGTGGCGTTCAACACGCAGAAGGAAACGCAGCCGGACTCGTCGCAGGAGGTGAGGGAATGGTCGGGGCGTGAGGGATAGATCCGGTGTAAGAACGAGAGCGAGAAGCGCCTCATCCACAACGGCTCGTTCATCTCGCCCAACAACATCACCGTCGGCTTCGACGACGTGGGCAGTCTGGAGAACGTGAAGGCGAAGCTGCGCGTACGCCTCGCTCTGTCGTCTGAGCCCTAGGAGACGATCATTCTGCCGCTGCGCCGCCCCGAGATCTTCGCGCAGTCGTCGCTGCTGAAGTCCTGCAAGGGCCTGCTGCTGTTCGGACCGCCGGGCACGGGCAAGACGATGCTCGCGAAGGCGCTGGCGCGCGAGAGCGGCGCGAACTTTTTGTCGATCGCGACGTCGACGATCTTCAACAAGTACGTGGGCGACAGCGAGCAGAACACGCGCGCGATCTTCACGCTGGCGTCGCGCCTGTCGCCGTGCGTGATCTTCATCGACGAGATCGACTCGCTGCTGAGCGCGCGCGAGAGCGGCGGCAGCAACGAGGAGTTCACGCGGAAGGTGAAGAACGAGTTCATGTCCAGCTGGGACGGTCTGATGACGGACGAGAACCTGCGCGTGGTGGTGATCGGATGCACGAACCGCCCGTTCGACCTGGACGACGCGGTGCTGCGTCGCTTCTCGCGCAAGCTGCTGGTGGACCTGCCGGACGCGGAGCAGCGCGAGAAGATCCTGAAGGTGATTCTGCGCAAGGAGAAGGTGAGCAGCGACGTGGACCTGAAGGCCATTGCGAGCGACGCGATGACGAAGGGCTTCTCCGGCAGCGACCTGTACAACCTGTGCCAGACGGCGGCGTACATGCCGGTGCGCGAGCTGATGGAGAAGGAGGAGAAGAACCTGACGGTGGACCACTCGCCGAAGGTGGACGCGTTCGGCATGCTGTCGCTGGAGGACGACGATGACAGCCACATGGAGGTGGAGGAGGAGAAGGAGGTGAAGGTGAGACCTTTGACGATGAAGGACTTCGAGAAGGCGTCGAAGGAGGTGGGGGCTGAAGGGGCGAGTGATGCGTAGATCACGTTCAGTTTCGAGGAGAGCAACGCGGCGATCAAGGCGATTCGCGAGTGGAACGAGAAGTATGGAGACAACGGGTCGAGAAAGACCGATGATCTGTCGTATTACATCTAAGTGTTGCTTGTGTTTGTTGGAGAGAGGGGCCGTCTGCCGCCGTTTTGCGCGTTCGGCGGGTTGAAGGATGGAGGACAGGGCGGAAAAGCCACGGGAATCCGTCCATCGAATCGATTGGCGCACGGATTCATTCTTCTCGCACCACCCCTTCAAGCCATCCTTTCTTCTTCTTCCGACAAGATTCGGTCGTTCAAAGAGTACATGTCACGGATGTTCTCCGGAACATTCGGCTCCATTCGTTCGTTTAGTTTGAAACGAGGAGGGAGCGATCTTATCTTTTCCTGTCTTCCGAGGTAGCGGTGGAGTCCTCGCCTGACGGTTGTAGAGTAAACAGCTCTTGGCCGCACTGTGGTCTGTGCAATAAGAAGATCACGTTGGACAAAGAGATTTTCATGTGCGTGTTGTCGACGCGCCTCGCTCATGCGTAGGTTCGGCGACACCCCATTTTGCTCCGAGAATTGTCGGTCGATCGCGATCTCTGCGGCAAAGAGTCTTTTAGCGAACTGACGCGATTTTCCTGCAGTCTTCTGCTTCATTGATTGTTTCTATACCACTGTTACCCTAATCCGTACCTTGTTCATTGTAATTGCACTCCTTTTCGTTGTTGGTTGGATACGCGTGATGGCTGGGAGCGGGCTGAGGGGTTGGTTGGGTCATTCCCCAAGTGTCGCATTTGAGTCGCGTAGAAGACTTGAAACTGTATCTTCACTCAAAAGGTAGAAGAAAATCCTTCAAGGGAGCCGTTCCTAGCCGAATGGATGGAAACGGAGAAACGGGTGCGTCCAATGAGAAGCCGCCCTCTGTTCGCCCTTCATTCTTTTTTATGCTTCAGTCGTTTGCAAGGAACCACAAGGTGATTACGACACTCGGCGTGTGCGGAGTGGCCGGAAGCACTCTTCTCCTTAAGGAGGACAACCGGTTTGCGGGAAAGGGGAATGGCTCACGCGCAGCGTGCGTTTTCATGACTCGATCAATCGGGTAAATCGAACAGTCTATTTCGGGGGCATCGTCGGCGTCGTTATCTACGACTACTGGAAGTCGTTCCGCAAAGTGACGGAGGGGACGGAGGAATACAAGAGAGTGGAGCACGAAGTGAATACACGCAACGCACAACGCGTTTTCCGTCTCTGCGAGTGATTGTCGCGAGCTGTCTTCATTTCTAGTCATTTGGGCGGCTACTTCGCCAAGTTTGGTCAGATGGCCTCCACGATGAAGACCCAGATTCCAGAAGAATACACATCCGTTCTGGTGAAGTGCCAGGTGAGTCCCTCTCCCGTTCGTCATGGCTAGGACAATTTGTCCCCTATTCCCTTTAGTGACTTTAATCGTGTGATCAAGGAGGACTTGGGCGCGGATGCCAAGACCCTCTTCTCCGAAGTGGACGACACGCCCGTCGGCTGTGCGTCGCTCGCTCAGGTGCACCGCGGAAAGCTGAAGACGGGCGAGGAGGTGGCGATCAAGGTGCAGTACCCCACGGTGGCCGCGGACACGCAGGTGGATCTGCGAAACATGGAGTTCGCGACGAAGGTGTGCGAGCGCATCTTCCCCCGCTTCCAGTACTCCGTATGGAAAACGGCGGCGCATCACGCGTAGTGGTTCGTCCCGAAGGTGCGACAGACGGTGGAGCGCGAGTTCAACTTCTTGCAGGAGGCGGAGAACATGGAGGACTGTCGGAAGTTCTTTTCCTCCAACCCGTCCATTTACGTGCCGAAGCCGTACATGCCGCTGTGCTCGAAGCGCATCGTGGTGATGGAGTACATCGACGGCGTGAAGATGAGCAATCTCGACGCGATCGACGCGATGGGGTTCGATCGGAAGGAGATTGGCCAGCTGTGCATCAGGGCGTTCAGCGAAATGATATTTGGCTTCCACAAGCTGCACATGGATCCGCATTCTGGAAACATGTTGGTGCGGAACATTCCCGGGACCGACAAGCCGCAGCTGGTGCTGATCGACCACGGCATGTACATGCACTTCCGCGAGGGCTTCAACAAGGACTTCCAGCAATTGTGGTTGGCGATGATCACGCAGGACAAGGAGAAGGTGAGGGAGTGTTGCAAGCCGTGGCACCTGGAGGACTCGTCGGAGTTGCTGATGCTGATGTTCACGGGACGCGGAAGTCACCCGGGAAGGAAGTGAGCTCGTGTGCTTGTGGTGAGGAGTAGACTGGGTGAGACGATGACGAAGGAGGAGGCGGAGAGGTTCCGCCAGGAGATGCAGGAGAAGATGATGAAGATGAGCAAGACGGAGATCGCGGACCGGATGAAGAAGATGCAGGAGATGATGAAGAACCTCCCGATCGAGCTCGCTGCCGTGTTCCGCGTGCAGATGATGGTGAGCTGTGTTCCTGTGCGTTGATCGTAGTTGATTGGTCTTTTACAGTCCCTCGGCGTGTCCGAGAACGAGCGGTTGAACGAGATGACGTATTCTGCCGTGAGGTGGGTGAATTCCCGTGCGCGTGATGCGTAGGTACTCGTTTGGGGACCAGGACACCTCCTACATTCAAATGCTGAAGTGGAGGTTGTATTTGTTGCTTTTGCGGTTGCGTTTGTGGTGGGGTGATTTGATGGTGGAGTTCTACTACCGTCGCTATCTGAAGATGGATGGGTCGTTTCATGCCCCTGCTTTGTGTGTTTGTTGGAAATCGTTGTTTTCGCTTTCTGTAGGTGCTTCATTACGTCAATGACTCCTTGACCTCAATTCAAGAATCAAACCACACCTCTCCAACAAACACTCCAAAACGCCTAATTCTTAGGAATAGGAAGAGGGGTGATTCCGGACTGGAAGTGACGAAGTCTAAGTTCAGCACCTCTGGAGACGCACACAGGCGGAATCTCGTGTCTCGCGTCGTACACAGCCTTGCAAGCCTTTACAGTATAGTTGATGTGAGAGTCGTTCAGCTGGTTACGAGGCACAGCGAAACGCACGAGGTTCAGCACGCCCTTCTGCTCCTCCTTCGTCTTCTGGTCGTACTCGAAGGCGAACGGACCCAGCTCGCACGCGCGAATACCGTAGTTGCGGAGCAGCTCGATGCAGAAACCAACACCGGGGAAGGCGAGCGGCGTCATGTAAGGAATGCCCTCGAAGAACTGGTCCATGTCCAGGTACACGGCGTGACCGCCCGAAGGAAGCACCACGGGCAGACCCTCCTTGGCGAAGCCCTCAGCGAGACGACGCACCTGGTCGATTCTGCGCTTCAGGTACGTGACCTTCTGCACCTCGAAGAGACCCACGGCGCAGCACATCACGTCGCGACCGCTCAGTCCACCGTACGAGTCGTTACCGTACTGCAGAATCTGCTGCTCCTTGATGCGCGTGCCGATCTGCACCTTCTCCGTCGAGAACTTCTTGGAGAACACGCCCTGGTCTCTGAAGGCCAGCAGACCGCCGATGTTCACCAGACCGTCCTTCTTCAGCGACATGGTGAAGCAGTCGCAGTACTGGAAGCACTCCTTCACGATGCGGGGGATGCTCCAGGTCTTGTAGGGCTCCTCGAACTCCTGGATGAAGCGCGCGTTCTCCACGCAGCGGCAGGGGCGATGAACTGAAAGCCCGTGAGCACGTCGAACAGTTCCGTATCGTACTTGCGGCAGATGGCGTGCACCTCCTTGATGTTGGCGAGGGACACGGGCTGACCGGCGGCCGTGTTGTTGGTGATGGTGAGCAGCACAATGGGGATTCTCTCCACGCCGTACTCCTTGATCACCTCCTCCAGGCGCTCCGTGTCCATGTTGCCCTTCCAGGGGTTCTCCGTCCAGATCTTCTCCACGGGGAACGGGTCGTGGAGGTTCTTGGCGAACAGGTTCATCGGCTGGAAGAGGTTGTTGCGAGCGTTGCCCTCCGTCGTGTCGAAGAAGCCGTTGGAAGGAATGATGTACTTGACCTTGTCGCCCGTGCGCTCGTACAGCACAGTGTGGAGCGATCTGTAGAGGAGGTTCTCAGCGCAACGACCCTGCGGGCAGATGAAGAAGTTGGGGCGCTCCAGCTGGAACACACCGCCGTTCACGAAACCGCCCTCGTAGGGGGTGAGGAGCTCGTTGATCAGCTCCTCGTTGCTCGCCTCGTCGGTGAGCACCTTGTACACCAGTCTTCTCTGCTCGTCACCGCGCTCGAAGAGATCGCGAGCGGCGTCGAGGAGGCAGTAGTAGCCGTGGTTTCTGCCGTAAGCCTCGTCACCACGCATCAGAGCGCACCACTGCACATCGGTCATCGAGGAGGATCCGGAATCCGAAAGGTAATCCACCGTGATCATGGGAGAGGGGAAGGAGAACATGTTGTACTCCGTTCTCTTCAGAATCTCGCTACGCTCCTCCACGGTGCAGTCACTACGCGTTAGATACCGTCTGGACCCCCTACCGAGTGTTACGGACAACGTACTGGTAGGCGGTGGGGACGGCGCAGTCGAGCTCAGCAGCAGGGACAAAGGGCATAATGAGAAAGCTTACAGAAATAAAAAAATGTGTGTTTCCATCTAAGACATCATGGTGGTAACCGTGGTAACCCGAGCATGAATGGATACGCCCCCATTGCTGGTGCGAAATAGCCGGAGTTAGGGGGCAATTGTCGCGCATTCTTATTTAGGGTCCGTCATCACTCTTCATGATTCTGTGTTCTTCTTCTAGAAAGACGGCGAGGGACCGCACTCACCACGTCCTTTCCATCCGTCGGGGTCATATCCTATTTACGAAGGAGATGCGATCCATGTGTCCATCCCCGTACAGTCGCGATCCACGCACTGAAACTGTTTGAGTTCCATCCGGTGTCACCGGATCCACACCCAATTCCATAGGAAGGCGGAATCAGCCGAACGGAAGCTAGAATCACAGAGCGCAATGCACTGGAAATGGGAACAAACACCGCGATGGATTCACTCCATGAAAGAGAAGGACACGTACAATGCTCCCTCTTTGCGTCATTGGATAGAGTCAAGGGGAAGAAGGTATTTCGCTATGGAAACTTCGACCAGTAGCGTGTTTTGGGGTGCGATCACCGATAGCTATTACGGGTACCGGTCTGCCGCGCTGAGTCGACAAAACGAAGAACGGAATGTACAAATCGTCGCTCCGCCTCTCCCTGTAGATTTGGAATGATCCTCGCTTATTGCTGATGAAGAAGAAGTACTTCAAAAAGAGGGACGTGCTGGACATCGGGTGCAACGCGGGCTACTTCACTATCTCCCTGGCCGAGCATTTCCGTCCCCGCATGATCGTGGGCATCGATATTGACGGAATCCTCGTCCAGAAGGCTCGGAAAGTGTTGCAAGCGCGTGCCGTGGAGTTGAGTGGGAGATGCGATTCCCCCTAACGCTCTAGACCCCGTTCCGCAGCAGCGCGTGGAGGAGCAGCCTCAGAACGACTTCTCGGACGACAGCGACAGCGACTCGAAGCAGTCCTCAGACCTGCTTTCGTTCAAGCACTACCACTTCAAAGACAACACCCTGTACAATACGGAATCGCTTCCCGACGTCCTGACGGACGGTTTCTTCCGGTCCTTTCCGAACAACGTCTTCTTCAAGCAGGAGGACTTTCTTCACGACACGCACTACGGCGATGTCTACGACACCATCACCTGGTATTGTCCGTTTCCCGCGATCACGTCTAGCTTCTCGGTGACAAAGTGGATCCAACTGAATTGGGGCGACGACGGTCTGCTGTATCTTCTGCTGAAGGCCTACTCCCTGCTGAAGCCGCACGGCTTGCTGATCATCGAATACCAGTCGTGGTCCTCCTATCACAAGAAGAGAGCGTATTGCGATGCGATCGCGCGCGTGTTCCCGACGCTCCAGCTCCGTCCCGAGCACATTCCGACCATCTTGCAGCGAATCGGCATGCAGCTGCTTTCCAACCGGAAGCCCATTTCCAACATGAACATTCCGCCGCACATCACGAAGGGCTTCAACCGCAACATCGCCGTGCTGCGGAAGACTGGCGAAGAGCTTCCGCTCGACTTTCGTGAGGTCACGGTGGAGAATCTGCGTGAGCGGTTTGATGTGGGTCGTTTAGTGGAGGGGTTGAGTGGGGAGGGGGAGAAGAGTGAGGGGGAAGTGGAGAAGAATGAAGGTGAATCAGAGAAGAATGAAGGTGAATCAGAGAAGAGGGACGGTGAATCAGAGAAGAACGAAGGTAATTCAGATGAAAATGACAGCGAAGCATAACCCACTTGTTTCCTCACAAACACGCAAACAACAACAGCTCTTCTTTGTTTCGGGAGCCGGATTCGAAGATGGATTCAGGGCGACACTATCCCCCGTTCCGTAGTTTTCGGCGACGTATGTAGCGCTCGCACATCGCCTCTTCACAATGCTGTTCGACAGTTCCGTAAACAGCTCGTTGACGCCCTCCCCCGTTTTGGCGGACGTGAACACGGCCGTTGCGCCAATCGACTCCGCATACCGCAGGACGCGCTGCTTATCCAGCCCGCGGCTCATATCCATCTTGTTGCACGCTACAAACACGGAGACTACCCCTTACAATAAAAAGGAAACGGTACACTCGCGACCAACGTTGTTGTTGTTGAGTTCCTTCAGCCAGTTGTCCAGCGTATCCATACTATCCGGCTTCGACGCGTCAAACACTAAAATCGCTACGGCATGAGCGGCGAGAACGACACGTACCTCCATCCACATCTTTATAGTACAAAGCACTCATCGATCGGAACACCTCCTGACCTATTGCTCACCGACAGCGACACCAATTCCAACCGGCAGTATCCCAAATCTTCATCGTGTTACTCACTCCGCCACAGGTCAGTGTCTTCATGAGAAATGATGCGCCAATCGTAGTTGCGGAGTGTTCAGAAAAACGACCACGAACATAACGAATGGAAAGACATGTCTTTCCCACATCTACTCCTGATGCGAAGAAGCGCACGGCGTACCCGGAGGTCCAATCACAACTACCTTCGATTCGATGGAATTCATTCTGAGGGAACGATTAGTGTGATTCTCTGTCGGAACACAAACAGCACCAACTTGCATTCCATTCTTCCTTGCGCGTGACGCTCGTCCAGGGAAACGCACTCGCAGGCAACAACAGTTTCGAATTGGTTGGCATGTTCTTCACACCACTGACCCGCTATTCGATTCCATCCCTGTGCAGATGCATCGCCTCATCCTCATGGCCCATGGAGGCGGTTGTTCTGAGGGGCATCTGCTTGTTCCTTCTTTTATGGGTAGAACGGGGTTTTCGTGACGCAGTGGAGCAGCTTGCCACAATGAAGGAGAAGAGAGTCGTCTTGGAGGGTAGATGGTGCGTTCTCTTCGAAATGAATAGTGAAACCATCAGTCACAAACGAGCAACTCAAGGAAGTGGCTTCTGTACTGAAGGATAACGGCGATTGTGGAGTGGAACGCCTTATCCTTTATGGTGATTGCTATTGATTTGCATCAGGCTCAGAGAACCAGCTGGATGCTGCAAAGGTTCAAACCCTGGCGTCACTGTTGCAGACGCCCTCCTTCCAATCCCTTGTGGATTTCAATGTGACGAGTTGTTATTGTGGTACAGACTCACTGAACAGACACGTCCCTGACTCCTGCTCTTCTTCACGACGTGATGGCTTCTCTCGATGAAAGCAACATTCACTTGCGCTACTTTGAACTGGACTGTTCTCTATTTCCACTGGCCTCATTTCAAGTTAATCCGTCGCTTCACGGCGCTCTTGACGCCCTTCCGTCCTTCCCTTCTCCGTTACGGCAGTGCAAGGAACTCTGCCTGGATTGTACGTGTCTTCGCCTTCATCGTCACCCAAAGCGGACCAGCTGCAGTCCTCCTCTGTGCAAACCCTTCTCACACTACTCGAGCAGGACGTGCTCCAGCATCTAGAATCACTTCATCTCCGAGGAAGCAATTCTGTCCACTCCTGATGCATAGAGAATCTGCTGAAGGACGACGATGTGAAGATGCTGCTCCCCTCGCTGGATAAGCACTGCCCCTCATTGCGCACGCTAGGGCTGTCTTGTATGCATAACGAATATTCTGTCAGATAGACAATCCCATCACTGAAGAGGGGATGAATGCGTTGAAGTCCTTCTTCGATGACGGTCGTTTGGCGTCCCTCTCCGAACTGCAAGTGCTGTGTAGGCGTGGAGAGTCGTTTTGATTGTAGTTCCTTCCTTTCAGGGGAAAGTGGAAATGAACGACCTGCAGCGCGCCTTTTGTCAGGGATTCGAGCCGTTGGACAAGCACATTTCTGAGTTTGGAGTGTTCTTTCGACATGGAGAGGAGGAGGATGAGGACGACTTGAGCGCGTTTTTGGACGACGGTGATGACGACCAACATCACCTGTCGATTTCCCTTTAGAATCGTGTAATGATGGCAGTCAGAAATCAGCACTATTTTTGCCATCCTTTGTTGAAAACAAGAATACTCCCCTTGGGTTTGCAACGAATGCAGCGACAAGAAAAGGTAGATAGAGAGACAGTAGCAGTGCCTCGTCCCGGCTCATGTGCAGGTTTGTCCGTTCCTCATTCGCGTGTTCATTCGCAAGAATGATAGTTTCAGGTGGGCTGTTGGACATCGAGCCTTCTCACGAAATAGAGAGAGCGAGTTTTCTCCTAGAGGCGACGTTCCCAGGAACTGTGAGATCAATATCCACACATGGTTGGAATGAGGTCGCTTCGTGGTAACGTATAGGAAGGACGCGTCGTTGAAAGAGCTGTGCGCGCTGATCAAGCGAGTGAATGAGGATGCGCGAAGGAGAAATGCGACGCTTGAGTTCTCGTCATGGTATGTGATAAACGCGCCGTGTGATGCGTAGCTACTTCGTGAAGGACGGGAAGTTCCAGTTCCGTCGTCTGGGAGAGGTGTGCGCAGCGAAGCCGGGACGATCGGACCGCACCACGCTCGGAGAATGCCGTTTTCAGCCCGGAGACCACTTGTGCGTCGTGATTCGTGATCGCGACTTCTAACCATGTACATGTTTTACTATATATCACAGAGGGCTGTTTGTTGGAAGGGATATACTCATGGAGGATTGTTTGCTGGAAGGGATATAGATTCTGGGACGAAATGAATCCGTTTGATAACGACGATAAAGGAAGCGAAAGGAGTGTGAGCATCTCTTCATCCACGTCTTCTTCGGGAGACTCCGATGAAGTGAATCGACTCATGCAGGCTCTCATCCCCAAAGATGAAATCAAGAAAGAATCCGAACCACTAGCAGAGAAGGAGAGTGGAATTGAAAAGAGTATGGCGCGGATTGAGACGATTCGGAAGAGTATTCGTTTGATGGAAGACTCGAATTGCGCACTGGAGAAGCTGATACACCAATACGAGATCGAGTCCCAACAGGAGGAGCGAGTGCGACTCCAGCACGTGATCGCCGAGCGAATCCAGCGATCGAATCGTGTTGCAGCGAGCAGTCGTGTACAATGAGTCCGTCTGTGTGATCTGTAGCTGTCCCTTCAAACCCTAAAACTGGAGTACAACAATCAGGTAAGGGAAAACGCGTCCTCCAGTGTGTACAAGTAGTGCTGAATGCTGAGTGTCACGTAGTCTCTATGTCCAGTCGTATGCCGCCATCACGCACAACTTCGTCAAGTACATTACGGAATACCAGCAACTCCAAAAGCGCTATGAAAAGCTCCTCGAGAAGAACTACTCGCATCCCTCCTTCTTTGAAGAAGAGAGTCCTCGTGAATCGGACTCTCCCTCCGTGCATGTGGTATCTCGCTGTGCACTACAGTTACCGATAGCACGCGAAAACGACAGTGCAGCACCAGCTCGTTGAGGCGTGTATGGAGAGCCAGATGCAGTATCGAGTGGCTGGAACGGGGACTGATAATGAATAGGAAATCAAACGCATTCAGGAGAGTATGAAGGAAATCCAGCAGATGTTCCTCGATCTCGCTCTCCTGGTGGATGAACAGGACGAAATGATTGACAGCATCCAAATCAATGTATTCATGACGTGTTTGTGATGAACGGTAGATTGACACGACGACGGAGCGAACGCACCGCACGGAGCATGAATTGCGAGGCGCGATCGTGCGCATGAAGAAGATGCGAAAGCTGAAGTGCTGTGTTGTTTCCACGATTGTCGTTTTGCTGGTGATTGCGGGAATGTGTGGTATTCTATTCGTCAAGGCGGTTCTATCGTCTGTTTCTTACAGAAGGAGGGATTCCCCTCTTCAAACGATACACACGGCGGTATAGGACGCAGAGAGCATCACTCTCCACGAAGGGACACCGCAACAGGAAAAGCAATGGAGGAGAACGAGCGAGTGCAACGAATCCATCCAAAAATCGGGGGCATTTTCAGCGGTCATTTGGTTTGATCACTATTTGATTAAGAATGCCCGCAAGAGATTTTACGAAGCAAGAACGCACTCTGTTCTACGCGAATGTTGCGATTATCGCATGCTCTGTCCTCCTCTCCTCCTTCTTCTCGAAGGTGCTTGCTCCTCTCCCTTCTCATCCTGTAGAAGACGGTGCGAAGCTTTGTGGTCGGAATGGCGCAGACCACGTATGGGTTTCCGCTGGCGTGTTACCTGTAGCATTTCTCGGAATGCCGTGTGGATTGGTTTCCTGGGCATGTTCCTCATGCTCATGGGCGCGCAGTTCTGCAGAGGATGGAGCGTTTCTGTATCGGTTTGATTCGCTGTTCACGCCTAGTATTTGATTATCCAGATCCTGATTCTTTTGTGGATCGTTGGTATGATGGGAATGTGCTATGTCTTCGCTGCCTTCATCCCGTCCTTCGGCGATCTCACCGACCCCGACTACAAGCAGTTCTTCGTTTCCGCGAGTGAGAGCATATTGTCGTTCCTGCAGAACAACAAGGACCTGCAGTCCCTGTACCCCTACTTGGAAGAGAATCTCGGCTTCTGCGGCTTGTACAGTTTCTCCGATGTGCTGGGTGCTGACTGCGCCTTCTCCAGCAAGACGGCGTGCACGGAGCCGAAGGACACCTTCCTTTCCTTGATTGTGTCCGCCTTCGCTCTTCTTTTCAAGAGCTGCGGCAACAGCTTCATCGTTCTCCTCGTCGTCGAGATCGTCTTCCTTGTGCTGATTATCATCGCCAACAAGTCGAGCAAGGACGAAATCCGCGCGGCGAACCCGCAGGCTCCCCTCATCCCGTCCTATCAGCAGCCCTATCCCATGTACCAGGGTCACGCTGCCAATGGCAGCGAAGTAGCAAAGCCCGTGTCGGCTGTGGTGCAGATGTCTAGTGTATAGTATTCCTTCCGTGTTTTTTGGAATCACTGGAATCCAGCGCCTCTGGATCTCACAAATCCGCGATGAATTCACTGAGCTGGATTGGTGCAGGCTTCATTCAAGTCGGTCTCGTCTTTCTTTTGAACTGTAGCCGCAAAAGTTGCCCGTGGTGAGCATCGTTCAGAGCTGCTTCTTCGTGAACAAGGGAACGCATGCATTGCTCACGACAAAGGACGGGTGCTATCTCGCGCGACTGCGGGATAGCTGGAAGTGCGAGCATCTCTTCCATCAGAACGACTCTCCCATTCATATCGTAAAGCAGGTGCCTTGCGAGAACGCGATCCGTATCCTGTGCATTTACTCCAACTTCGCTTCGCTGCTTGAAATCAAAAGCACGAAGAACGAGTTCTCCACTTCCATTCTGAAGAACTACTACAACTATTCACATCCCATTGTTTGCCGTACTCCGCTTCTCCTTTCGTTTCACTGTAGTGGCTGCCCTGGAAGACTACTTCCTCATGGCTGATGAGGAAAGCACGATTCTGCTCCAATCCTATGACGCAAGCACCCCCAAGTTCTCAATTCAGTACAGCGCCGTGGAGGAATCAAGCTCGATCAAGTCCAGCAGTAAGCAGCTTCGTCGCATTCGCAAGGTTGGCTTCGACACGACATACCACAGGGACTATTTCGCCTTCATCTCTTCGGAGATTTGCTGCGTGTACGACGTGAATGATCCAGACAGGCCCGTGAATTGCGTCACCATTCGCAACTGCTCCTGCTCGGATGCGCATCGCAACGACCCGAATCGCTTTCGCTCGTTCGCGTTCAGCGGCAACGGCACGATGCTGCTTCTCACGGACAGAGAGCTGTTTAAGTGGGACTACTGCAAGAACCAGAGCGAGGACCCAGAACTGGTGCGACTGTACAGCATCACCAAGAGGGTCACTCTCAATGATGTCGCCTGGTCGTCCTCCGGCAACCTGATCGGTAGTTCTCGTTCTTCTCCCTGACGTCTAGAAACCCTCTCCACGGAGGGCGTTTCACTATTCACCCTCATCCAGCAAGAAGACGAGAATCTGCGAGATCGTCCCAACGAAAGCGTCGTTCTTCTCCGCAAGATCGATCTGACGCGAGCCATCGCCTTCGACTCCATCATCGACCCCGTCACCAAGCGATATGACATCTGTGGAATCCCCCACTTTTGATGACACGTAGTGGTGTGCTGTGGAAGTCCTCGTCTCATGCAATACACGATCCACATCCCAACCAGCACGATGAAACTCCGAAAGAAACGCCAGATGAGTTACAGCAGTCACAAGAACGACCTTCTCTCGACCGCGTCGCTGTCAAACCGGGTTGAAACGCTCCCGGGAAGTGACATGTGAGAGTGCGTGGCGCGCGTGAGGCAATAGAATGAACGACTTGGAGGACGTGGTGAGCAGTCTGAGTGTGCGCGACTCCAACTCGGGACTGACCCTCATTCGTTACAACCTGCAGAAGTGCGTGCTGGTGGTGGGCTACACGGTTCTGCACACGCGTGTCGATGTGACGGTGTCGTTCAAAGCGGAGAGCGAGACGGGTCTGACGGACGGCGATCACGTGATCAAGAACGCGTCACGCAGCACGCTGGGCAGCGTGGCCCATCAGATGAACGCGATTCTGTACGAGGGACTCACGATCGACGGTAAGGGGTGGATCGAGGGGTGAAAAACAGTGAAGCCGGTGGAATCGAACCCGCGACTCGACAGCGTGATGGACTACGTGCTGCTGCGCGTTCACACCATCGTGCGCGACACCATCACCTCCATCACCACCAACGAAACCAAGCACGTGCTCAAGGCGCAGAACCACATTCGCACCGTCCTCACGCGCATCCTCGTAAGCGCGATGCTCGTCCGTGAGGCGTAGAAGGTGTTCGACGACGTGAACAACGCGATGCCCGAGGTCCACACGACGCCACGCGACACGATCGACGCGAGTGAGGGCTGTGTGGTGGAGAACGACGACAAACTGATCGAGGCGCCGAGTCTCTTCTTCGCAGTGATGTGGTAGGGCTTGTGGGGCGCCCCAACGATTAGCAACGACGTGATGATCCGCGTGACGAACGACCGGGTTCTGAACGGCGTGGATTTGGGCGCGTACCCTCCGCGGTCGTACTTCGGGTACAAGAACGTAGTGTTGGGAGTGGGGCTGGACGGTAGATCGAGAAGCAGAACGACAGCGAGAGCGGCGTGGACGAGTCGCAGAAGGGTGGTGCGTGTGCCCACTGCAGCGTGGTGCACTCGTGAGTGTTGTGTGTGGGGTTGAGGGGTAGTGAGAACTCGCCGTGCCTGTTCCAGCACTCTCCCATCATCGTGCTGGACTACACGCAGCACTCGCTGCTCACCCTCCTCGCCGAAGCCATCGTCCTGCCCACGCTTCCCGCCACCTCCACCGCCGACGCGATCACGCAGATGGCGACGGCGACGCAGCAGACGATTCGCAACCTCCAGTTCACACACAACCCCGCGCTCTCCTTCGATGTGAACCGCCGCATCGTCCTGCTCAAGCTCTTCAACGCGCTCTTCACGCACACATCCACCAAGGCCAGCAACGGCGCCGTCTTCTTCGTCCGCAGCCTCCTCAATCGCTGCTGGAACAGCGTAGTGAAGTGTGTAGCAGAGAGCGCGCCCAGCTCGTCAGAGGGCGTGGAGACACAGCGACTCCCGCTCTGTTCGATTTGTCACGAGCCGCTGCGGGGTTTGTTCGTGGTGTGTCAGTTCTGCAGACATGTGTTTCACGTGGGTCACTACAGAGAGTGGTTCGCAGTGAACGAGAAGTGTCCTGTGGTGGGGTGTGAGCATTGTTGTAATCATAGTCAAACGGCGAGTTTGAGTGCGTAAGGGTGTTTGTTGGAAAGAGGAGCATTGATTTGGATGGGAGATTGGACTAACGGAAGAAGCGTCGGAGCGCGCCGATGTCTGTGGGTGAGAGGGATGAAGTGAGTACTGCTTGTGATGGTGACGTGATCCTTGTAGTCGAATGCCTGTGGAAGAACCACATCGGTGAGACTGGGCATGTCTAAATGTCACTTCATAGTGGATGAGAATCACTCTCAAGAGTGATGTGATGAGGATTCCAGAATGTGGAACTACAACGATCAAATTCGCTTGTCGTGTATGTTGTGTATGTTGTGAGTGTTGTGAGTTTGGGTAAATCTAGTCAATCAATTCACATTCATTTCAGCACTTCGCATGATCAGTGTGCTTGCAGCATCATTCTTAAACACAAATGCATCTTCACCCAATTGAATGGAGGTCAATTCAGGCAAGTCTAGTCAATCACTCACATCACAATCACTCACTCTCAAACACAACAAAAGAACAACCCTGGAATGCACAATAACCAAAGAGGAGGGATTTGAGAGAAGGCATGTCTATTCGTCACTCATTGTGAATGAGAATACTCTTCAACTCCAATATCGAAGCACGACAGAAACAACCAGTCATATATTCCAAATCACCCATTTCAATCACTTCCAACGCATCCACATTCTCAATCTCAATAACAGTGTAATCAGAGAAGGAATAACGACCCATCTTCAACGACTTCAACTTGGGACAGTTCTTCAAATAGAATTGACCATTTGGATCATAACCATCACCTCTCTCGTTCTTCGTGAAGCTGTTCTCTCCAATCTCCACACTCTCCAACTCATTCAATCCAATCAACTTCACTTCTTCCACATACGCGAAACAATCATTTCCAATCTCCAATCGCTTCAGCTTCGAGAACCCAGACAAATCCAATCCAGTAATACCAGAATCACTCACTCCATCATCGACGACAATTTCGGTTACATCCGTACTCAGAGACAGGAACTGATTGACAGACGTAACATTCGCATTTGGGTTGTGTTTCGGAAGTCTGGGATGATCAGCCAACGCTCCAATGTCTATTCATCACTTCGTTCACATATCACGCTACTTGAACAATGAAGAGTGAAATAGTTGTCAAATGCATTCTTAGGGAGATCCACATCGGTGAGATTGGGCATGTCTAAACATCATTTCATAACCGATGAGAATCACTCTCGAGAGTGATGTGACGAGGATACATGAATGTGAAATAACCGCCAGTGAGTGAAGCGAGTTTGGGCAAGTCTAGTAACTCAATTCACACTCAT
>ERZ780157.2148-NODE-2148-length-19020-cov-3.492012_pt1 | contig 19020 bp, 17 predicted proteins | sample MGYA00511169_ERZ780157 | MGnify/ENA primary metagenome ERZ780157 (study PRJEB29588, sample SAMEA1965149) | human gut metagenome | biome: human gut; feature: human-associated habitat; material: faeces | place: Denmark | collected 2008/2010 ... | reverse complement strand
GGAAATCAAAGTCTCTTACGTGCAAGCACGACGATTCATTGATTTTCATACATTGATCCTGAATAGTTACATTAAGATTATAATAAGAACTGCCACACGAAAAGGTGTGGCAGTTTTGTTAGAAAAGTCATTAACTTTCCATCAGATATTTTTCATTGATCGCTAATACTTTTTCCATGGCATTGCGTCCCGGAGCTCCGATCGTATTTCGTTTCTCTACGCAGGTTTTCATGGAAATTGCCTCATAAATATCTTCCTCAAATACCGGTGAGATCTTTTTGTAATCTTCTAGTGGAAGGTCATCCAGAGAAATGTTTTTGTCAATGCAAAGGAGCACAAGCTGGCCGATGATACCGTGTGCATCGCGGAACGGAACTCCGTGGTTGACAAGATAATCGGCGGCATCCGTCGCATTGGTAAAGCCGTTTTTCGCACTGGCTTCCATATTTTCTTTCTTAAATTTCATCGTGTCGATCATGCCGTTAAAGAGAGAAATACATCCTTTCACGGTGTCGATTGCATCAAAGGTGAACTCTTTGTCTTCCTGCATGTCCTTATTGTAGGCAAGAGGGATGCCCTTCATCGTCGTAAGCATGCTGATGAGAGCACCATAGACACGTCCGGTCTTTCCGCGGATCAATTCTGCGATATCCGGATTCTTCTTCTGTGGCATGATACTGCTTCCGGTTGAATACGAATCATCGATGTCTACAAACTGGTATTCATTGGAATTCCAGACAATGATCTCTTCGCAAAAACGGCTCAGATGCATCATAATCGTAGAAAGTGCACTGAGAAGTTCGATCAGGTAATCACGGTCGGAAACAGAATCCATGCTGTTTAATGTAGGACCATCAAAATTAAGCAGGGAAGCGGTATATTCACGGTCAAGCGGATAGGTTGTCCCGGCAAGAGCACCGGCACCGAGCGGACAGTAATTCATACGGTCATAGATGTCACGCAGACGGCTGCGGTCGCGGCGGAACATTTCAAAATATGCGCCAAAATGATGCGCCAGAGTGACCGGCTGCGCTTTTTGCAGATGTGTAAAGCCCGGCATAAAAGTATCCACATTTTCCTTCATAATGCGGTGAATCGTCACAAGAAGTTCTTTCAAAAGATCGTTGATTTCGACAATCTCATCGCGGGTGTACAATTTCATATCCAATGCTACCTGGTCATTGCGGCTGCGTCCGGTATGAAGTTTTTTGCCGGGATCGCCGATACGTTCGATCAGATGTGCTTCGACAAAACTGTGAATGTCTTCGTGTTCTGCGGTAAATTCCAATTTACCGGATTCGATATCCTCCAAAATGCTTTTCAATCCGCCGATAATCGTCTCTTTTTCGTCAGCGGTAAGAATTTTCTGTTTTTCAAGCATCGTCACATGGGCGATACTTCCGAGGATATCCTGTTTATAAAATTTCTGGTCAAAAGAAAGCGAAGCATTGAAATTATGTACCAATTGATTCGTCTCTTTTGTAAAACGTCCTCCCCAAAGTTTCATGGTTCCACCATCCTTTTTAACAATAGTAATACTATGATAGCATTTTATACCAAGGAAATCAACTATTTTCAATTGTACATTGTACAGAAATTTGATATACTGGAAGCAGGAACGATACGATGAAGGAGAATGACGATGACAGGGCAGTTGAGTGATAAAAAAGAATTGACATGGCAAGAATGGGAAAAAATGGAAAACGACAGCACCGTTCTGGTAGATCTGAGAGAAGAAGTGGTCTACCATCATGGGTCGATTCCCGGAGCGGTCTGTATTCCGCTTCGCTGTTTTGCAGAAGAAAAGAAAAAATTGCCAAAGGATAAATGCATCGTGGTATTTTGCCAGCGTGGGGAAAAAAGTCTGCAAGTGGTAGAAGAACTGCGGAAAGAAGGCTGGCAGGCATACCATCTCGAAGGCGGGTTTTTGCGGTGGCTGATCGATCATGCAAAAGAGGTAAATATGGAACGGTATTCCCGCCATGTGCTTTTGGATGAAGTGGGGCAGGAAGGACAGGAAAAACTTCTGGCATCGAAAGTGCTTGTTGTCGGAGCCGGAGGACTTGGTGCGCCCGTCGCTCTGTATCTTGCGGCAGCCGGTGTCGGAACGATCGGAATCGTGGATGCGGATGTCGTGGAATTGTCCAATCTTCAGCGGCAGATCATTCATAATACGAGTCGTCTCGGACAGAAAAAGGTGGATTCTGCCAAAGAAACGATCGAACTGCTCAATCCTGATGTGACCGTAAAAACGTATGCGATGCGGCTGACACCGGAAAATATCGGGGATCTTATCGAAGAATATGATTTTGTCGTAGACGGAGTGGATAATTTTGAAACCAAATTTTTGATCAATGATGCGTGTGTGCTTGCCGGCAAACCATTTTGCCATGGCGGGATCCTGCGGTTTCAGGGACAGGTTATGACGTATGTGCCGGGGCAGGGACCATGTTACCGCTGCATTTTTGAGGAAATTCCGGAGCAGGGAAGTGTACCAAATTGCAGTGAAGCTGGCGTGATCGGCGTAATGGCGGGGATTATCGGCTGCGTGCAGGGCTTGGAAACGATAAAATATCTTCTTGGCATCGGCAGACTTTTGACCGGCCGCATGGTCGTTTTTGATGGCTTGAATCTGACATTTCGAGAGGTAAAATTTGGGAAAGCGATACCGACGTGTAAAGTCTGTGGAGAACATCCGGAGATCAAAGATGTGAAAGCGGAAGCGTGGCGATATGAAAGCCACGGAATTTGTACACTTCATTGACTTTTTCAAAAATTCTCGGTATAATAGGAAAGAATGACTAAGGGAGGATTCAGGATGACCAAAGAACGCCTGAAAGATTTGGCGGAAGTCAGTTTTTCGCAGGGACGATATACATTTACTCATTTTCTGTCCTTGGCAGAACAGGATGAGTTTTATACGATAGAACCCGAACTCCGGTATGCCGGGATTACGGTGTCCGGCGGCTGTGACGGAACCGAGCGGCAGATGATCCGTTTTGGAAATCCGGAAGAATTTGGGTATGAGGAAGAGTTTCCCATTTCCTGCATTCACTGCCGGCCGATGGCAGCCAAATTTGCAGAAAAATGTAATCACCGGGATGTCCTGGGAGCCCTTATGCACCTTGGAATCGAGCGGGAGGTAGTCGGAGATATCTGGGTAATGGAAAAAGAAAGTTATTTTTTCTGCCTGGCTTCGATGAAAGATTTTATCTGTGATAATCTTACCAAAATCCGCCATACCAATGTGGTATGTGAAGAGATGCAGGAGATTCCGCAGGCGATAAAACCTGTTCTGAAAAGGGAAGAACTGGTTCTGACTTCGCCGCGTTGTGATGCCGTGGTGGCAAAAGTGTTTTCGTTGTCACGCAGTAAAGTAATTCCATTATTCCGTGAAAAAAAGATCTTTGTCGGGGGCAGAGTGTATGAAAATAACAGCGGGATATTAAAAGAAGATGATGTGGTCAGTGTGCGGGGATATGGAAAAATCATTTACCGAGGTGTGCTGAGAGAGACGAAAAAAGGACGATATACGATAGCGGTAGATCGGTTTGTCTGAGATGGAGGATAACGATGAAGTGGAGACGAGATGCCAGAGATAAAAGACATTTTATAATAATGAGTGCCGTGGCAGCGCTGGTTCTTGTGATTGGTCTGTTTTTTGATCAAAACGGAGAACAGGCAGTGGAAACAAGCGGTACGCAGACCGTGACCGTGCGTGAAGGAGCCGTGACGGATGCCGCCGTGATGGCAGCACCGGTAAGCGAAAGTGCGGTGCAGGCAGCGGCGACACCATCTCCGGAAGACGGAATTTATACGTATCTTCAAGGACCAAAATCCTGGAAGGAACGACGGGAATGGTCCGGAAAATGGGGGAAAACATTTTATGATGGGCAATCGTTTGGTGCGTTTGGCTGTGGATTCTGCTGCATGGCAAATATTTACAGTTCACTGACGGAGTACCAATGTCTTCCGACGGATATTTACCGGTATGCAAAAAAAGTAACGTATTATCCGGGGGGAGGGGCCATCTCCTGGGAGCAGATGCGGGCGACTTTAAATTCAATAGGCTTTGAAACATCCCTGCATCACAAACCTTCAACGTACAAACAATTTTTAAAACAGGTACAGGAAGGTCGGGCGAGTCTTGTGCTTGTGAGCAGTGCGAACGACTCTTCTTATTGGAAAAATACACCGGGACATTATGTGACCCTTTTCTTATACGATAAAACAGACAACACAGTATTTTTGGCAGATTCCGGAGATCCGGAGCACAACCGCCATCGTGTCAGCTGTAAGACAATTTATAAGGCATTAAAGACGAGCAGTGATTATCATTTTATGTCTATTGACAGTTATAATAAAGAGAAGGATCAGTGGAAGCATAAAGGAATCAAAGGAAACTGGATTCGTCCTCAGACATTAGAAGATTAAGAAAGAGAGAAGATGGCATGCAGATACCGGAACAGGTACAATGGATTCTTGACAAGCTGGAAGAAAATGGGAAAGAAGGATATGTTGTCGGCGGATGTGTCAGAGACAGTGTGCTGGGACATGTGCCGAAAGATTGGGATATTACGACATCTGCAAAACCGGAAGAGGTAAAGCAGATCTTTCGCAAAACCATAGATACCGGAATCGCACATGGAACTGTAACCGTTATGGTGGAAGGAACCGGATATGAAGTGACGACATACCGTGTGGATGGAGAATATGAAGATCACCGACATCCCAAACAGGTAGAATATACGGCAAATCTGGAAGAAGATTTGAAACGCCGAGATTTTACGATCAATGCGATGGCGTACAATCCGAAAAGCGGGATGATTGATCTGTTTGGTGGCATTTCCGATCTGGAAAAAAAGGTCATTCGCTGTGTCGGAGATGCGAGACAGCGTTTTTCCGAAGATGCTCTGCGGATGCTCCGTGGTGTGCGCTTTGCCGGGCAGCTGGGATTTGATGTCGAAAAAGAGACTCTCGAGGCCATCTATGAACTGGCTCCGACGATACAAAATGTGAGCAAAGAGCGGATTCGGGTAGAGATTACAAAATTACTTTTATCCGGTCAGCCGGAAAAACTAAAACTGGCAGAAGACACCGGGCTTTGTGAATATTTTTTCCCGGAGTTTCGTAAGATGCTTCAGACGACACAAGAAAACCCGCATCATACATTTTCTGTGGGAGAGCATGCGATGCAGGCTGTCAAGCATGTTCAGAAATTATACCGGGAAATGGAAAAAGAAGAGATGAGAACAAGCATTTTTTCGCCATTTGATAAAGCCTTTGGCGATGAAAAATGCAAGACGATATTAGTATATGCGGCACTACTCCACGATGTAAGTAAGTCGGAGACCAAAACGATCGACGCGGACGGAACTGCGCATTTTTATGGACACGATGTCAAGGGAAAAGAACGGGCAAGAGAGATTCTCCGCCGGCTCCGTTTTGACAATGATACGATTCATATGGTGTCTCAGATCGTAATGTTTCACGAGCGGAGATATCAAGGGGGAAGACGTGAGATGCGCCGGCTTGTTAATCAGGCCGGAAAAGAGGTAATGTCATATCTGTTTTTGATACAGCAGGCAGATATCCTTTCGCAGAGCGATTACCGGAGAGAAGAAAAAGAACACCGGCTCCAGATGGCAAAACAGGATTATGAGAAGGTCTGTGCGCAGGGAGAAGCGGTGTGTCTCAAAGAACTTCATGTGACAGGAAAAGATTTGATCCGGCTGGGAATGAAAGCAGGACCGGAACTTGGAAAAATGTTACAGCGATTGATGGATGTCGTATTGGAAAATCCGGATAAAAATAAAAAAGAGATGCTGCTAGCACAAGCAAAAGAGTGGATAAAAAATAACGAGGGAAGGTAAAGGCTATGTTTCACAATAATCGAAAAACGATAGCGATATTTAGTTGTAATTCGCATGGGGAATATCAGCGTGAAATTTGTACCGGTGCAGCGATACAAGCTGAAAAATTAGGGTACAATCTTGCAATATTTACATGCTATGGAAATTATGGACAGAGTACTCTTTATGCGCAGGGAGAAAAAGACATTTTTTCATTGCCGGATTATGATGAGTTTTCGGGTATAATTGTAGCAGGAGATACATTTTCTATTGATGAAGCGATGGGAAATGTGCTAGAGACGTTACACGAAAAAGTAAAGTGTCCAATCGTTAGTCTTCGACAGAGGATGGCGGGTGTCAATAATCTGTTAGTGGACAATATGATATCAATGGGTGGGATGATCCGTCATTTGATTGAATGTCATGGAGCAAAAGACATTGCATTTATGACAGGGCGGAAAGGACATCCGGATGCCGAAGAACGATTATGCGGTTTTTATCAGGTGATGGAAGAGTACGGAATTTCAGTGCCGAAACACCGTGTGTATTATGGTGATTTTTGGAAAAATAAAGGAAAAGATGCCTGTGACTGGTTTATGGAAGAAGGAAAATGTCCGGATGCGATCGTCTGTGCCAATGACTATATGGCGATGGCAGTCATTGACGAACTGTATAAAAGAAATCTCAGTGTACCGCAGGATGTGATCGTGACGGGGTATGATGGAAGTAAGTCCGGAATGATATATAGCCCATCGGTAACGACAGTACGTGTGGACTTTACGGACATGGCGAAAAAAGCAGTTGCGTTAATTGATAAGCATCAAAATGATCCTTCCGTGGAAGATATTTATGTGACGGCAGAATTAAAAGCGAGAGAATCGTGTGGATGTCTTGCGGATAACCATTCTTCCATCGTGTATTACCGCTGTATGAATCATGATAATATTGTAGATCATGACAATCTTGAAATGCAGTTTTGCTTTATGAATATACAACTTGGAAGGGTAGAAAAAATTGAGGAGATCAATCCGATCATTCAGACGTATATTGACAACATTGAAGGATTTAAAAATTACCTCATCTGCCTCCGTGATGATATTATGATGGAAGACAAAGATCCTCATGGATATACGGATTGGATGGATGCTAAAATTGTATTTCATAATCGTGAGAACCAGGGAAATGTCAGCTATGAATTTGACCGTCGGCAGTTGATCCCGAAAGAGCTGGCGAGCGACGAGCCGCAATGCTATGTGTTCAGTCCGCTGCATTTTCAGGATGAATGTTACGGGTATGAGGCATACGCCTATGAAAGCCCGGAGAATGTCGGGAAACGATATATGCGTTGGAGTATGGCGATTGATGATGTCATTATGAATATTCTGGTAAAAAGTAAGATGAAGCGTGCCATCGATGAACTGGAGATCATGTACATACAGGATGTGATGACAGGATTATTTAACCGCCGCGGATTTGAAAAATATGCAAGAATTCAGTTTATGAATGCGCGAGCGAGAGACAGTGTGGTATGTGTCATTGGAATCGACATGGATGGTTTGAAACCGATCAATGATATTTACGGGCACCACGAAGGTGACTCGGCACTGCGTGCGGTAGGCTATGCGATTCAGGAAGCTGCGATAAGCGGACAGATCGGAGCGCGCATCGGCGGGGATGAATTCGAAGTATTATTCCCATGCCAGGACGAGGAAGATGTAAAAAACTGGGTACGTGTCTTTGAGCGAAGCCTTGCTAATTATAATAAAAAATTACGCAAACCATACGAGGTATATGCCAGCCTCGGTTATAAAATGGGCATCCCGGGAGCGGGAGATACATTAGAAAGTTATATGCGAGAAAGTGATGATATCATGTATCGCAATAAAGTGGCAAATAAAATGAAACGAAATCAGACATTGCGCTGATTGAATCCGGAGGATAAAGACGAATGGATATTAATAAAAAAATAGCAGAAGAATTAGAGATTAAGGTATGGCAGGTAGAGGCTGTCGTTAAGCTGGTTGACGAAGGAAATACGATTCCTTTTATCGCCCGTTACCGAAAAGAACAGCATGGGGCATTGAACGATGAACAGCTTCGTAATCTGCATGAAAGACTGATCTATCTTCGCAATCTGGAAGAGAAGAAAGAACAGGTTCTGGCAAGTATTGAAGAGCAGGGCAAATTGACAGAGGAATTAAAAGCACAGATTCTTGCAGCACAGACACAGGTTGTCGTGGATGATCTGTATCGTCCATACCGTCCGAAACGCCGTACTCGTGCAACGATTGCCAAAGAAAAAGGATTGGAAGGACTTGCTAATATTATCCTGCTTCAGATGACAGAGCAGCCATTGGAGACCGAAGCGGAAAGTTATCTTTCCGAAGAAAAAGAAGTGCAAACAGTGGAAGAGGCGATTCAGGGAGCGATGGATATCATCGCGGAATCCGTAGCCGATGATGCCGATTATCGTATGTATATCCGTAAACTTACGATGGAGGAAGGGCTTCTTGTATCTGTCGCAAAAGACGAAAAAGAAAAATCGGTTTATGAAAATTATTATGAATTCAGTGAGGCGGTAAAGAAGATCGCGGGATACCGTATTCTGGCGATTAATCGAGGAGAAAAAGAAAAATTTCTTACCGTAAAAATAGAAGCACCGGAAGAACGTATTTTGCGTTATCTGGAAAAGAAAGTGATCACGAAAGAAAATCCATATACGACGCCGTGTCTCAAGGAAGTGTTGGCTGACAGTTATAAACGTCTGATCGCACCATCGATCGAACGTGACATCCGCAATGAATTGACGGAAAAAGCAGAAGACGGTGCCATCAAAGTATTTGGAAAAAATCTTACCCAGCTTCTGATGCAGCCTCCGATCGCCGGCAAAGTGGTACTTGGCTGGGATCCGGCATTTCGTACCGGCTGTAAATTAGCTGTTGTGGATGAGACAGGAAAAGTATTGGATACGATCGTCATTTTTCCGACAGAGCCACAGAAAAAAGTAGAAGAGTCCAAACGTATCGTAAAAGGGCTGATTGATAAATACAATATTTCCCTGATTTCCGTCGGAAATGGAACGGCTTCCCGTGAGTCCGAGATGGTGATCGTGGAGATGTTAAAAGAGATTAATAAACCGGTTCAGTACGTTATTGTAAACGAGGCAGGAGCTTCGGTTTATTCGGCGAGCAAACTGGCAACAGAAGAATTTCCGAATTTTGACGTGGGACAACGTAGTGCGGTTTCGATTGCAAGACGCCTTCAGGATCCGCTTGCGGAATTGGTAAAAATCGATCCGAAATCCATCGGAGTCGGACAGTATCAGCACGATATGAACCAGAAGAAATTGAGTGAAGCATTGACGGCGGTAGTCGAAGATTGTGTAAACAATGTCGGCGTCGACCTGAATACGGCATCGGCTTCCCTGTTAGAATATATCTCCGGTATTTCCAAACCGATTGCAAAAAATATCGTAGCTTACCGCGAGGAAAATGGTAAATTTATAAGCCGCAGACAGCTTCTCAAAGTGGCGAAACTTGGACCGAAAGCGTTTGAACAGTGTGCGGGATTTATGAGGATCAGTGATGGAAAAAATCCATTGGATGCAACGAGTGTACATCCGGAATCTTATGGGGCAGCAGAGGAACTTCTTTCCCTTCTCGGATTTGGTAAAGAAGATGTCCGTGGCGGTGTAGTCGGTCTTTCTCTTTTGGCAAAAGACCGTAAATCCCTTTCCGAAAAACTTGGAATCGGTGAGATGACGCTCAATGATATCATCAAAGAATTGGAAAAACCTGGAAGAGACCCGCGCGACGAGATGCCCAAACCGGTTCTTCGTACCGATGTGCTTGAGATGAAAGATCTGAAAGAGGGAATGATCCTCAAAGGAACCGTACGCAATGTCATTGATTTTGGCGCATTTGTAGACATCGGAGTACACCAGGACGGCTTGGTACATGTTTCCAAACTGACAAATAAGAAATTCGTGAAACATCCATTGGAAGTGGTAAGTGTCGGAGACGTGGTTGAAGTAAAAGTGCTGTCAGTAGATCTGCAGAAAAAACGTATCCAACTGTCCATGATTTTATAATGATAGAAATGAGGGCTTACAGTGAGAAGGAAAATATTAGCAATCACATTGGCAAGTATGCTGGTGCTTAGCAGCTGTGGAAGCAGCGAACAGGTAAAAAAAGAAGCAACCGACATATCGCAGACAAAAGAAGAGGCAAGATACGAGAGCAAAGAAATGTCACTGCCGGATCCTTTGCAGACCGCAAATGCGTCTGCCAGCGATTATCTGGGAGCCTCTTTTGAAGGCTTTGTGGCAGATCTTCAAGGAAAACCGGCGGTATATTCCAGTGATTTTACGCTGGAAGATGACGAGTACAATGCCACGATAAGCAGATGGACACTCGATGAGAAAGGCAACTGGGAATCTGATGAATTGTGCGACGTTTCACTCAGCGAATTTTTAAATAATAAATACGAGCAGAAGGAGTGGACGCGCTGTAAAGTTCAGAATTTCCGCCGGGGCGACAATGGAAATCTGTACGCGGTTTTTGTATATTATGAAAAGGCAGATATCGAAGTGAACGGTGAAGTGACAGATGGAATCGCAGAAAAATATTCGATTCTTGAAATCGATGAAGAAAATGATTCGGTTTATGAAATCCCATTGGAAGCAGCTCCGGCAGTGAAGGAAGATTTTGGAAAACGAGAAGCCTGGGAAGTAGACTGGATCACAGATTACCACGTCTATGAAGATGGAAACATTCTTTTGATCTGCGGAGAAAGCGGAGGCGGATACGGTTACTATATCGACGGAGAGACCGGAAAAACATTAAATGATCTTGGAAGTGTCATTTCCTCCAAGACACGGTTTGCTTACGGAGAGAGCGAATTGATCTTTTATTCCAAAGGCCTCAAAAGTTTTCAGGTGCTTGGAATCCCGGATCTTGAAGAGCAAAATAAATTTGGCAGTTCTCTTGGCGATGACGTGCTTGGAAAAGAATGGTATTTTTATATGAATCCGGATGACTGGAAATTGTATCTGTTTAACGGCGATACGGTATATCAGGCAGCCAATTATCAAAATTCCGAGGAATTGGAACCATTGACCAGCGCGACGACATTTGATGATCTGGCGCAGGGGCAGGCGACGGTGATGGACTTTTTTGTCGGAGACAACGAGGATTATTATATTTGTCTTGTGGAAACCACGGAGGAATATGGTATGGAAAGTTCGAGTTACCGGATGGTTCATTATACAAAGGCATAGGGAAGAGGGGAGATAGGGAAATTATTTTTCATAATAGGTTGGGACAGAATCATACGATGTATCTCGTGGAAGAAATTTGTTCGCTAAGGCAAAACAAAGAATAGAAAGAACGAGACAGCATAAAAAAGCGATAATTATTCGCTTCGCATAGAAAATACGAGTGTCCCAATAAGGCAGAGACTCAAAAAATAAGTTGTGCACTTCCTGCTTGTTTGCATGAGGATTATCTGCAAGATAATCCTCAATGCTTTCGCACAATGCCATGCTGCAATTTTTGAGTTCTGCCTTGGAACATTTATTTGTTCTTTTGTAATAGTGTTTACACTTTAAAAATAATAGCCAATGTGATTTGTATAGCATATTAACTGATTACTCCATTTTTACTGCATGTAAGGGTAAGTGTTTTGGTAGCAACTTTACCATTCTTTTTCATCTTTGCTGTTCCTGTAGCTTTATTGCCGCTTTTAGTAGCAGATTTTGACACAAAAGTCCATTCTGCAACATAGCGGGTTACTGTGTCAGAGCAGGATGTACAAGTTGCACTAACACCGCTGTTTACTTGAAAACTAGCAGTTAAATCGTATTTCCAACACAATTTATCGGTTGAGTCATAGTATTTTGCTGTCTTAGTTGCTGATTTTGTTGTAGAATATGTAGCTATTCCATTGGCGCAAACAGTTAGTGTTTCGACACAATAACTGCCGTCGGCAAAATAAGTTGTTTGTTCTGTTACCGAAGCAGCATCTGCATAGGAAACAGGGATACTTATTCCAAGTATTAAACAGACAAGTAAAATAGAGAGTATACGTTTCATGAGAAAAACCCCTTTCTGTAATTAATTAATGATTTCTAATGGTGTAGGCTCAGCATCAGGACTTTTGGTAGGCGCTGGAGTTGAGATATCTTTTATACTCTCAACATAGTATCCGTTTCTTCGCTCATAGCTAGTGCTAAAATGGCGAATACCAAAAAATAATGACGAACCTAAAACAATAAGAACTAACACAGCAACAATAATAAATTTATTGAAGCGAGTATGTTTGAGTTTGTCAGAATAAGTGGATAAAAAAGCATCTTTGATCTCATCTGACTTTCCAAAATGATTTTCCAGATCTTTTAAAGTGGCATCTGGGTTATCAGAAGTAAATTCATAAATTGCTTTGGTTAAATCATCTAAAAAACGCTTTTTTATTTTATGTGGTCCATTATAGTTTTTCTTGACACCATTAATGTAGCGTTTCATCTCTTTCTGCGTCAACATTGTTAAGATCCTCACTTTCTTCGTTGTATAACAGTACATGTTGGATTGCTTCTGTCATCATAAAATATTCTTGAGTAAGCGCATGCAAGTATTGGATTCCCTTCTCGGTTATATGATAATAAATCCGCTTACGACGTTTTCCGACTTTCACTTCATTGTCTGTAAGATAGCCATTATCAACAAGGCGATATAGGGAGGGATACATGCTGGCTTCTTTCAACTCATATTTGTTTAAACTGCGGTCGTATAATTCGTTTTTTAATTGATAACCATACTTATCCGAGTTCTGCAACAAAGATAAAAGAAGCAAATCAATGGTTCCACGTTTTAAATTCTCTCGAATTGCGTCTGTATTCATAACTTAACCAAATCCTTAAAATGTAATATTCTGATTGTTAACAAAGAATATAATGTTAGTGTAATTGAAAAAAACAAAAATGTCAAGAACAATACCTAAAAGAAATATAAAATTTACGAGAAAAATATATTGACATACATATACTTTGCGTGATAAAGTAATGGCAAGTACAAAAGCCTGGATTGTACCAAATTAAGGGACGAGAGGAGGAAGTTTTCGTGATAAACAAAGATACACAAACACAATCAAAAAACAGAAAGAGAGGATTCTAATTATGAAAAGTGCCAAAGCAACAAATAAAATAGTATCATTACTGCTGGTTTTCCATGGACTGGATATATGAAAACAATGTAGCATTAAGGGTTATGGCAGTGATGGCAATAATATTTGCAAATGGTCAATGTTTTAGGAAGGACGCATGAGTTTGAGTTGTCCCAAAAGTTAAGGTAGGATATTTTTATTAAATTAGCAAGAGGAGTATCAAGATGAAGAAAAAATTAGTTGTTTTAGTTATGTTGTTGGCAATGTTGTCTAATATGTTTTTAAGTAACAAAGTTTCTGCGTATGCTTTTGAACTCAGAGAAGGAGACAGTATTGAGGATGATGAAGATTATGCAGATATAGAGTTTGGTGAAACGGAATTTGATGACGATGATGATAATAATGAGGTTGACAATGATGATTTGGACTATGATGATGCATTGGATATGTTGGAAGAAAATAATATCAATGCAAAGTTTAAGGTTATAGCCTCTTGGCAGGATCATTGTAATGTAGAAGTAACCCTTGAAAACAGTTTGGATGAAAAAATAGAGGATTGGAAAGTACGCTTTGATATGGAAGCTGAAGTGGAAAATATCTGGAATGCCAAGGTGGCTGATAAAGATAATTCTACTTATACAATTCAAAATGTAAATTGGAATCAGGACATTGAAGTTGGTCAGTCGGTTACATTTGGGATGACTTTGAAATGTGCTGCTGATATAGAATTTCCTGATAAAGTATTTCTTACACAGGAATGTGCCGAGGTATTGGATGAATATGAAGTTACTTGTAAGGAGTACAGTCGTTGGAGTGAAAATAAAGTTAATGGAGAGATAACAATTAAAAATTTGTCGGATAAAGTAATTTCGGATTGGAAATTAGAGTTAGAGGCAAATATAAAAATTGAACAAATTTGGAATGCAACCGTAGAAGAAAATGAAGATAATTATTTGTACTTGAATAATGCAAATTATAATGCTACAATACCAGCAAACGGTTCTGTATCATTTGGATTTATTGCAGAAGTGAATGGCGAAATGAAGATAAACGAATATTATCTATATGATATGATGGAAGTGACAGATGCGGAAACTGAAATTGAGAATGAAGTTGAGGATGGGTACGAAAGAGAAGAAGAAGAATTTGACACAGAAATGCAGTATCAGGCATATAAAGTAGTAACAGCTAAGATGTTAGCAAAATCAAAAGCTGGGAGTAATGTAAAAGATGATAAGAGTGGGTATGCGTTACCGGCATATCGCCCTAAAAAGGTAACAATTGGTGAAAATGGAATTGAATATTCCATTAAGGGAATAAAAATAGAAGAATTTAAAAGTTCTAGTGATAATAAACCTAAGACATCAAAAGCGAAGGCTGTTCAGTCATTTGCAAAATTAGGTGATAAATATTATATAGCACAGAGAAAAGGGAATGATGTACTTATTTCTACATGCAGCATTGACTCAAAAGACAAGAAAGTATTAAATTTTGACGACAATAGTACTATGAAACTAAAGGGTTTTGCACATGGTCAGACATTTGAGTTCATTCAATGTAATGGTGAAACATATATGTTGTTAGGGGCTAATGTTAGAAAAGAATTTTCACAGTCATTAGCGTTAGTGAAATATGAGGCAAAAAAGACAGTATCTGTGAAAAGTAAAAAGGGCGTAAAAAGGATTACCAAATTGGCATATGCCAATCAAAAACGTAAATATTTTGCCAGGGTGGGAAGAATTGATGCTGCATTATCTGCAGATAATAAAACATTGTGCGTTTGGTTTACTAATGATTTGAATGGGGATGATAAAGACACTATAAAAATTTCGAAAGTACAGATTGCCTGCTTTCAGATGAGTAAGATTATTCAATATTTTGAGAAAAGTAAAGCGAAGTCACTTTCGTTTCAATCCATGAAGAAAGCATGGTGCAATTATAGTTGTGAGCAAAATACAAAGAATAAGATTATCCGGCCATATGGCTCGAATCAGGGAATTGAGGTATCTAATACATATAAGGGAAAAAATGCAAAAAATAAAATGGTAAATAAAAATAAAGTATACTTTTCATCAGGTGACGAGAGCAAGAGCAAACCTTTGATAATTTGTATGATGACTTTATATAAAAAGAGTAAGTCGGATTTATCCCAAAATGGAAGTTTTCGAACACAGATGCGTGTGATACCGGAGAAAGTCAGTTTTAAAAAAAGAGAAATGGAAGGATTACATTTGTATGGCCAGGATATTTTCTTTCTAGTAGCACCAAATAATGGCGAAGGGAATGCCACAGATAAATCAAAACAGTATATATGTTCAATTCCCAAAACGTATATGAGTGAAGAAAATTATACGAAAAGGAGTAAGAAATGAGACAGCATAATAAAATAGTTAGTATTGTTTTAGCACTTTTGGTTTTTGTTATTTCTGCCGCACCGATCTGTAGTGCCACAGAGGTGAAAGGAAAGTGCGGACCGGATTGTACTTATACATTGTCAGATGATGGTGTGCTTTGCATTAGCGGGACAGGAACAATCACAAAAAAATTTAGTGAAGATGAACAGATTAACAAAGAAATTAAAAAGATTGTCATAGAAGACGGGATTGAAACTATAGGTAAAGAAAGTTTTGCGCATTTGAAGCATCAAAAGTTGGAAATAGTATTACCCGATTCATTGATAGAGATAGGGGAGCAGGCGTTTGATTATTCATTGACATCCAACATCCAATTTCCTGAAAATTTGAAAAAAATAGGGGATGACGCATTTGGGGATAATTATTTGGAACATGTTTTCCTGCCGGACTCACTGGAGGAGTTGGGAATGTATGCGTTTGCTGGCGGTAAATATATAAAAGAAGTTCGCTTCCCCATTCATATGACTACGATACCAGCGTATTCTTTTGCATCTTGTGCGGAAATTAGAACGATTGAATGGCCACAAAATTTAGAGAAAATTGATGAATATGCTTTTGCAAACTGCCAATTTGAAGAATTTAAAATACCTGATATGGTAAAAACCGTGGCTGCTACTGCGTTTGATGACTGCAGTCGGTTAAAGACGATTACGATAGGGAAGTCAGTGCGGAAAATATCGAAGAAGTATTCGAAGAAGTTCGCACCTGGTTGTTATTCCTTAAAAAAGATAGTGAATCTTTCCAAAACGGAGATTCCACTTGACACGTTAAAGGGCAAAAGAAACTGGTATGTGGGAAAGAAAAAAGTTACGAAATTAAAACCGGGAAAAACTGCAAAATCAGTTTATCAAAAGTATAAGATAAAATATATACTGGATGGGGGGAAGGTAAAAGGGAAAAAAACGAAAACATACAGATATCGCCAAAAAACAAAGTTACCGGCAAAAGCAAAGAAAAAAGGGTATACTTTTTTGGGATGGTATATATATGCAAAGAATGACTGGGAATGTTTTCCTGAGTATATACCGCCCAAATTATATGGTACGCTTAGGGCAAAGGCTATATTCAAAAAGTATACGGTGACCTCTTCAAAGGGAAGAATTAAGGTGACAGTGAAGGATGGAAGCTACGGAAAAAGGGGTTATAAAAAGAGCATTGATGCTTATTTTTACAGGTATTCCGAAAATAAAGATATGTCAGATTCTAGGGTTGTGGTATTCACGGCTCCATATGGAAGTGGTCTGTCTAAGAAATTAGAAAAAGGAAAAACCTATTATGTTCAGATTTCAAGATATTTTGAACCTTATATGGAGGACAGCGAGGATTATGAAGAACCATTTTGTGGCTGGCATTGTAAAAAAAAGATTACAATAAAATGATAAGCAATCAACAGAAAGTAACTTTAATGATATGCTGCATTATGGAGGTGTCAAAGCGTTAAAATGGGAACTGGAGCAGAAAAGATATATAGAGATAAAATTGGATCAGTATTATTTGTTTGGGAGAGACGAATATCATTATGCACATCACCTTCATCAGAATTTGATTTATGGGTTTGATGATAAACAGAAAGTGTTTATGACAGTAGGATATGATAACTCAGGTAAAATACAAAGATATAACGTTTCATATCGTTTTATGCCGGAATACCTAAAAAGAATTTGCAAAGATTATTTGGAAGAAAAAAATACAGAACTGCTTATGCAGGCATTTTTGCCAACAGAAAAAACGGTTCAAGGAATCGGAATCTACCGGGAGCTTTGTACCCAGAAAGGAATTAATCTTTTGATTGCAGACAGGAGAATCTCTTATCTGTTGTATGAACATAAAGTAATAATGGAAAAACGTATCAAGTATATTTGGGAAGAAAAACTAATAAATGAAGAGTTGTACAAAAAATTAAAATTATTTTCAGAAACAGCACGAACAACGGCATTTAATTTGGTTCATTTGATGCAGAAATATCGTTTCCGGCCAGATAAAAGAGAGGATGGATTGATAAAACATACGATATCAGAACTGGAAGAAAATGACAAAAACTCATGTATGCTTTAGTGTACGAATGGAAAATTGATGAAAAGGAGAGCAGAGATGCCTGATGAAATAAGAGACAAATGTTTGAAAATCATAGCAGATGCAGCGCAAACGGCATCAAAAGAGATTTTAGTTTATTTTAAAAAAAGACAATGGCCTGAAAAAACAGAAAAAATCTTTGAAACTGCTGCAATACGAGACGAAAATCATGTGCTTTACCAGGAATGTACATTAGGTTATTTATATAAACATGTAAATAATTTATTTGGTAAAGATAGGGCTTCAGGAATTGGTTACTATAGTTTTTATCCTAGAACAGGAGAGTACTTTACTAATAAGTGATATTATGTTATGATGAATTTAAATGAAGGCTTGTGTCAATAAGTTGTTTATAATATAAGGATATAAAAATAAAATGTTTGATAGAAATAAAAACGAAAGTGAGGACAATATTATGAAGAAAAGCATTATGATGTTATTGGGTGGTTTGGCAGTAGTTTCCGCGATTGCTATTTCAAAACCAAGTATGGCTGCGGCGGTATCCAAAGAAGAGGTAGATGTACGTGTTGACAATGAAAGCAAAAAAGCTGAGGTGTTAAATGGTCTATATGAAAACAGCGGATGTGTAAAGCTTACTCAAGCAGAAATTGAAAAGATGTCAAAGATGGAAAAAATGGAATCTATAACATTGCAGGGAATTTCGATTGAAAAGCTGGATATGTCTAAAGCAAAAAAATTAAAGACATTGGTATTGGATAATTGTGATACTAAAAGTTTAAAGGTTACAAAAAATAAAAAACTAACAAAAATAGTCATCCGAAATACGAAGATTAAGACTTTGGATTTATCTCAAAACCAAGAATTAACGGAAGTTGCAGTGCAAAATGGCGAAGAAAGTTATCTGACAAACTTAAAAACAGGGAAAATGGAAGAAAAGACTTTTTTCAAGTTCCCGGAACAAAGCTGTAAGGTGAAATTTGCGGCAAAGAACAAAATTAAAAAGTTGGAGTATTACGCTGCAAATAAACAGATTGATCTGTCACAATTGACTGCTTTACGAGAATTATCAATCACAAAAGACACCTCGGTAAAGGTATCTAAAAAATGGTATAAAAAAACAAAAAAGAAACTTAAAGTATATAGCGAAGGTTTCTTGCAGAAAAAATTAAAAATGAAAAATAGCGGAAATGTGATAACACTTAAGCCGACAAAGAGCAAAGATGTTTCATATGGTTATGAAATGATGGAGGATTATAGTGTGTAACAAAGCATGCTATAATGAAACAAGCTGATGCATGCGTGGCTTATCAAGTTCTACCAAGAGACAGATATAATGAACGAAAGAGATCAAGATTTAACTAGCGGTTATTAAAGCTGGCGCTGGTATGTGTTTGCAGCAGACCAGCGCCATTAAAAAGTTTCCCTTGTGAACCTTTTGGCATTCTAAAGTATCTAATAGATAGAAGTTGATTAACCACTATTTTTGTTGTCTATCCTTAAATTGTTGTCGTCTGTCAAAAAATGGTGATTTTATAGAAAAAGTATGTTATACTGGAAAAAAG
>ERZ780157.2146-NODE-2146-length-19030-cov-2.994256_pt1 | contig 19030 bp, 23 predicted proteins | sample MGYA00511169_ERZ780157 | MGnify/ENA primary metagenome ERZ780157 (study PRJEB29588, sample SAMEA1965149) | human gut metagenome | biome: human gut; feature: human-associated habitat; material: faeces | place: Denmark | collected 2008/2010 ... | reverse complement strand
TCTGGCGCACAAGATGCACGTGAATCTGGAGGAGAACGGAACGATGAAGCTGAAGAGCTGGTAAGTGGTAACGCAATGAGTTGGGGTGTTTGTTGGTCATGCGTTCTGTGGAATGTGATCGGGTGTTAGGGTTCAGCGTTGCGATCTGTCGGGGATGAAGAGCAGTACCTGGCTTCTTTCGCAGGGATTGCGTTATCTGACATGTCGAGAAACGGACTTATTCAGTTTTTATGGAGCACGAATTTGTCTTCCAAAACAGCCGCGTGAAGATTGTCTTCGAAAGCAAAGACAAGCTGAACAACCACAAGGCGGAGTTTGAAGTCCCGTGTTGATGGGCGGAGTCATCACTAGCAATTCACTCATCTCCAGTTCAAGAACATTGTCTTTCTGTGCGGTAATGCGAAGCTCAAAACAATGATGCCGTTAAGGCTTCAGTTAAAGGAATCGTCAACCATCACGATTCGTCCCTTCTACACTTACGCAATCGAGTGGCATGGAGAGGTAAAGCAGCTTCCGCTGTATTCTTGCATCTCTGTCAAAGCGGTAATCATGGAGGCAATTCGGGTTCTAAAGCTGCAACCGAGCGACTGTGACCAGTACTATCTGTATCTGAAGGCATCCGGGCAGCGTCTGAGAGGAGACGAAATCGTTCCCGTTGACGGATATGGAGCCAACTCCTTGATTCTACAATGCAAACGTCCACGTAGAAAGGAATTCTGTGAGTTCATCATAGCATCATCGCAGCAGCAAGCCCAAACTGTGCAGAGCAGCGTGAAACGGAGGGAGCATCTTCTGGTCACGCTTCACATCACTTTTGGTGATTCTGCCCGACTACCCCATTCTCTCTCGGTGCCAGACTCAACGCTCATTCAAAGTGTTCTCGATGCATACATCAAAGTCTAATCGATGGAAGCGAGTCATGAGTAGGTCATCTACAAAGAGAGATACACGCCTGTTCTATTCAAATCGTTCTGCCTCACATATCAAAAGAATCCATTGGATAGTCAGAAGAGCGTTCGTGATGTGAAGTTGCCGTCTGGAGCGCAGTTAGTCTGTTTGCTTTGTCCCTTTTCTTTACTTGCAGGCTGCCGTCGTTCGGACCTTCTCAAGCAGCCATCCAAGCCGCAGCCAAAGAAGTACATCTCCGTCTCCATTTCGGAAGCGGACGATGAAACCCAGTCAAGGGAATACGCGTTCCCATCCGATACTACCCTCGTCTGCATCCTCGATGCGTATCTCAATGTACTCCTTCGCTGCTGTCTTCATTCTAGGATTTGTTTCAGAGCGTTGCCTACAAGCGCGTCATGCCGTTCATGACCTTCGAGTACAACGGAGTGCCCGTGGATTTGGACTCGACCTTGGAATCGCTCGCGTCTTCTCTCTTCATTCGTCTGACGTGTGCGTTGCGTGTGAGGGTTGTGAGTCCTAGGCATGGAGAAGGGTGTGTCTTCAGTCATTGAGCAGCAGCCTTCAACAGTCACTCAACAACAGACCACAACACACTCTGGACTAACCGCAACGCTCACCGAACAACCCCACCGCCTCCACGTCGTCGTCTCGTTCACACTGAAGAACATGTTGTCGAAGCCATTTGACGTGGAGGCGACGACGACGGTACAAGCACTGTGGGAGATGTACATGGAGAAGGAGGAAAACCGGACCGAGCTGGCGCACTTCGTTCTGACGCACGACGACCGCGTGCTCGACCCGAACAGCACGCTGGAGGACTGCCAGCTGGAGGAGCCCGTCGAGCTCGTTCTGAAGGAGAACATCACAACACCCGTGGAGGCACCCAAACCACCCATCGAGGTGGTGAACGCCGTCACGGGCAAGACGACCACGCTCACAGAGTACGACGACGCGGCGGTGGCGCTGAAGGAGTGTGTGCTTGTAACACTGAGGGCGTTTCACTGACGCGTAGGGCGTTACGGATTGCTGCTTCAACGACTGTGCGGTCTTCAACGCGTCCGGCATCGAGTTCGACGACACGATGCTGGACGAGAACCACACTCCGTTTCTCTTCTTCGTCGTCGAGAAGTCCGTCTTCTCGATGCCTCCTCTCGTCGTCGACTCCGTTCACAGCACCTCCGTCTTCTCCAAGGACGCTCCACACACGTACCGTGTCTCCTGTAGGAGTAGCGAGTTGTCTCAACCGCAGGGACGGGGATTTCGGACACGAGAGACGTCGCGGAGCTGCTGAAGCGTGGCGAGGTGAAGGACGTGAAGACGGTCGTTGTGACGGGTACGAGAGAGAGCGTGAATGAAGGGTAGACGAAGTGTCCGAGTTCGAAGGCAGTGCGGAGGTGTGCAGCGAGTCAGAGCGTCACAGCGTCACGTACACGTGCATCTGGATGCCCTGTTGGAGAGGACTGGAGGACTCACCACTAGACGAACGACTTGGCGACGAGGGATTGAGGCGCGTGCTTGACTACTGCGTGGACCAAACGATCCTTCAACTCGCCTCGTTCAACCTCGTCATCCGTTGCCCTGCTCTCGCTTCGTCACCACTAGGCAAGGAGGCCAATCAACGCAGTCTGGGGGAGTTCGAGCCCGTGGCCTTCCGCTACGCGAAGTCGCTCGACACCCACTTCGAGATCCAGATCAACGGACGCTCGGTTCTCGAAGCGGAGTCGCCGCTGCCGTTCCAGCCAGCCGCTCTCGCGTGCGGTGAGCGTCGTGTGCGATGGTGACGAGTAGATGCCGCAGCGTTCGACCGCGATGACTTCGAGTACGTGAACGACGCTCCGCTGTGCTGCGGCAAGGAGTCCTTCTTGGTGGAGACGATCCACGGCGCCAGCACAGAGTGCTGCACGCTTCCGTTGGAGTCGCTGACAGTCTCCTACAGGGAGGGGGATCACACAGCATCGTTCGCCTCTCTTCCCTCCGCACTGGCGTCAGGCTGCGACGCGCTCCAGAAGGGCGACGTGTTCTTCTTCTCTACGCTCACACCGCAGCCTGTGGACTTCGTGCTCCCGCTGGTGCCTCACTCAGGAGAGGGCAACACCGTCGCCGCCGCTCTGGGATTCTTCTTTCTCCTAAACGTGCGCGGCTCCACGCTCTTCCTGAAGAAGGAAGACGGCAGCGTTCTCTCCGTGTTCTGCACGGCGGAATCTCTGATCCTCCACGCGTGCTCTGACACGCTGAACGTGATCCAAGCATACAGCGACAACCCCACCACGTGGAGGTACTTGACGCTCAACTGCTATCACCACATCACGCCTATGGAGTCCCGCGCGCCGTATTGCCACACCACGCAGTCTGCCGTCAGAGAGAAGGTGGTGGAGGAGGCCATTCGATTCGACACCCCGACGCTCTTCGCCGGCGGGGGGACGTCGGGCAAGACGATTACGGCTCTGCAGTACTGCCAGCGCGCTCTGCTTCCGTTCCGTCGCGTGCAGTGCAACGTGGATTCGACGGTTGCGAGTCTGGTGAGTGGAACGAGAATCGAGGCAAACGGTCTGTTCGCCTGCGACGGTCCGTTTAAGGAGGCGTATTCCCGCGGGTCTGTGCTGCTTCTCGAGAACATGGACGCGTTGTCGCAGGACGTGCTTCGCGTCCTCACGACCGCCGTGACCAACAAACGACTCTTCTTCGACAGCATGGGATTGAGCGTGGAGGAAACGCCTCACCGCTTCTTCCGCCTCCTCGCCACCACCAGCGCAGCAGTGCCTGCGACGCTGTCTCGCGCGCTCCGGGTTGTGGGGACGGAGGCATTTCCGCCCATCGCGCTGGAGGAAACGAACGCGATTCTGAGCGCGTGCTACCCGAGCGAGACGAAGGAGGTGAGTGACGTGTGTGCAGCGTGCAAGAAGACAGCTGCGACTCCGACGATTCGCGACGCGCAACGTCTTCTCTCGGTAGCAAGACAGTACGAGTCTGTGGGGAAGGTGTCGTGGGACGAGGCGTTGCGTCGAGCCGTCCACGTGGTTCTCCAGTCCGAGACGCCCACAGCACCCATCATCCCGTCAGACGATGTGGTAGTCAAATACGACCAGGTGGACGGCGAGCTGCTGCGAGAGGTGAACGACCGCGTCACAGTGGGTTTGGAGGCGGGATGCCCCGTTCTGGTGGTGAGCGACGAGGACTACACGGCGCGCAAGTACCTCCAAACGCTTCTTCACGACCGCGCGGAGTTCGTTCCGTGCTCCTCCACCTCCACCGTCTCCTCTCTTCTCGGCGGCTATCGTGTGGAGAACCACGACCCCATTCCTCGCTTCGTGTGCTCGCCACTGCTGTCTGCCGTCACGCGAGGAGGCACGGTTGTGCTGTATCGGATCGACAAGGCGAGTCGCGTCGTCTCCTGTCTCCACTCCGTTCTGGAAGTCAACCCGAAGGACGCTGTGAAACCCTCTCTCCAACTCAACGAGAGTCTCGATCACAACTCCTACGCGGTGAACGCGGACTGCAGGATCGTCGCCACCGCCACCACGGAGGGCGTGGCGTCGCTCTCTCCCGAACTGCTGAACCGATTCCTCGTCGTGCGCATCGGAGGCGAAGACGCGACGAACCTTCGGGATCCCGTTGAGGTCGCTGAAACTGACGAACAGAAGGAGGTTTCGGACATGCTGGTGGGTCATTCGCTGGACTACGGGCAGCGTCTGCACGTCAAGAACATGCTGGAGTTCCTGCACGTGTACAGACGGCTGTCGCCCTCCGCGGCGCTGGTGGAGACGATTCTCGCCGAGGACTACGCTCACAACGCCGTTCTGTCTTCTCTCTTCTGTGACTACCCTCTCCTGAAGGGCGTTGGTAGCAACAGGGCGATCGCGTTCTTCTCGGCACGGAGTGCTCACGTGAACAAGGTGCTGGCCGTGCTGACGAAGGTGGGCAGTCAGATCTTCACCGTCTTCTCACTGTCGCCCGAGACATCCTTTGACCCGTTGATGGGTGGCGATGACATCGACGGGCACCACCACCACGGCGCTCTCTACACGGCGCTTGCACGGAACGACATCATCGTGTTCGACCACGCGGAGCACATGTCCTCCGATCTCGCCGACGCGCTCTTCTCTTTGTTCAGCCCTCTGACGTCACAGAACTCCGTTCTCGACGACGGCGACGCCCATCCTTCGTTCCGCGTGATCTTCTTCTTCCACTCGGAGCCACGCACACTGCCCTCCTTCTTCCACATCGGGAGGTGCTCGCCCAGCACGGAGAGCGAGGCGGTGCAGACCAGCGTGTGCAAACGCCTCTGTCCCTACGTCCCGAAGGGCGTGTTGACGCTGAACGAGGTGCTGTTGCTGGACAAGGTGCTGAAGGCGAACACGAAGGAAGAGGACTTGAAGGAGGAGTTGCTGACGCTGGCGTGTCTCCTCGCCGACCGTCCTTCTCTTCACAGCGTGGTGGAGGAGGTGGTGAGCGCGTGTGTGGGAGAGAGCCTGCTGGACAGCGAGGCGAGTCAGGATGTACTGACGACGCTGAAGGCTCAGGAGCTGACGGCAGAGCCTCGCAAGAAGAAGTGCGACGTCACACGCGGCACGAAGAGGAGGAGTACAAATATGGACTACGAAGCCTTCGTGCGAGCGGAGAAGCCCGTGCAACGTGCCGCGTTCACCGCCTCACTCACGCAGTACAGGCGTCTCGGCATTCCCCTGCTGTGTGTTGGCGACGAGAGAACCACGAGGGACGTCGTGGCGCTCCTCCAGCCAGATTCCGCCGTGGTGACGCTGAGTTCTTCCATGACGATTGATGACGCGTTCTGTGAGGGAGTTTCTCTCCCTGCCACGAACAGTGAGGAACCTGAGGGTGTTTCTCTCCCTATCGCAGACGGCGAGGAGCCTGAAGGTGGCGAGGAATCGAGATTGGTGTATCGCCACGGGCTTCTCACAGACCCGATGAGGAAGAACTCGCCCATCCATATCACGAACCTCCACCTCGTCTCCGAGCCGCTGCGCAGCCGTCTGCTCGCGTTCCTGACCAGCGCGGAGAAGGACACCTTCGCATGGTTTGAAGCAGGCACCGATTTCGAGTCCCTCGACGCCTTCTCCACTGTGCCGATCATCATCACATCGTCTCCGGAGGAGTACTCGAGGATCCCTCAGCGCGATCGCTTCCTCTCCGTCTTCTGTCAGCCGGCAGAAGGAGCCAGCGTCAATCAGAGCGTCGAAACCAGCGTCCGTCAGAGCGTCGAAGCGTGCTTTGTGAACGCCAGCGCGTCCGCCGATCTGTTCCTCAGGTACATCAACGCCTCGAAGCGGCAGCGAACCGAACTGCTGACAGACACGCCGGACACGAAGTCTCTCTTCGTGGACGAGGAGCCGCTGCTGCCAAACCTCGACGAACTGGCGTCTGTTTTCATCCCGGAGGTGCTGGAGAGCATGAAAGCTGCGGTGAGTGGGGAAGCGCTGATCCCCGTGAGAACGACGATTCGCATGGTGCTGACGGTGGCGTTGGGCGCGTTCTCCCACCTCCCGGTCGTGTTGGAGGGAGCGGAAAGCGTGGGCAAGACCACAGCGGCGTTGAGCTATCTGAGAGCCAATCACTACACGTACAAGCACGTGGTGTTGTCCTCCGCCACCACAGTCGAGTCTCTGTTCGGCAGCACGGCGCGTGAAGACAGTCTCGTGTCCTTCCTGAGCGCTTCCGAAGAGCGACGAGCGATCGTGTTCGACTGCATCGCCGAGGTGTCCTGCTCGGTGCTGTATCACCTTCGACGACTCGTTGCCTGCTCCGTTTCACACACGCCCTTCTCTGTTCCAGGAGTTGTGGATTCAATGAAACTCCCACCGTTGTGCATCGTTGTCTGTTGCAACTCAAGTCAGTTCTCTGCCTCTCAGGAACCGTGCGTTGTGTTCCGCGACATCGAGATGACGGAGAAGGAGACGGTTCAAATCGTCTCACAGCTCGCGCAGTGCGACTCGTCTCTGGTGTCCGCGGTGTGTCTGGGTGACGCGGCGGCTCTGAAGAAGGCTCGAATTATGGAGTCGTGTTGTCGAACCGATTCTTCGCTGAAACTCCAGGCCCTCTGGCTGTTGTTTGCCTGCGACAAGGACGAGAGTGAATGCGAACGCATCGAGGGCGAGTTGACACAGCGTGGAATGCCCACACCAGCGCGGTCCGACGCCTTCACTTGGAGCGAGAACAGAACCGCCAACGCTCTGTCACTGGGTGTCGAACTCCACCAACCGCTGCTTCTCATCGGCCCGTCTCCCTCGGGGAAGTCGTACGTGCTGTCGACTGTGGCGCGTCACATGAACCGACACCTCCGCGTGGTGGTGGTGAGCGAGGAGCTGTACCCAGAAGACGTGCTGGAGGGTGCGAAGGAGAGAGAGATGTCTGAGACAGCAAAGCTACTGGGTGTGGTGGCGAAGGCGCTGAAGTACGGAGACTGGCTCGCCTTCGAGAACTGCGAATGTGCGAATGCGGAGCTGGAGGCGTTCTTCCACACACTGTGCACGCGTTCCTCGTCAGAAATCGGGAAGGATTTGGGCATTCCAGTAAACCCCACCTTCCGACTGTTCTTCCTCGCCTCCACTCGCCTCTCGCTCCCGTGTGTCGCCATTCGCTGCGACTCCATCGCCACGTCACACGACGTGCGGTCGATCTGTCTCGCCCGTCACACAACCTGCAATCCCTCGTGGTTCGGCGACAGCGAGGCACGCGCCTTCTACGCCTCGCTGCGCGTGCTCGCGAGCAGTGACGGCGCCGCCTTCAGAAGGGAGCTGGGCCACGAGCCCGAGGAGTATCCGTGCAACAGCGGGTTCTCTGTGCGATCCACGGCCTCCGGCGCGCTCACAGGCAGTGTCACTCGCTCCTCCGTGCTGGACTCCACGATGCATGGGAACGCGCTAAGCAAGGAGCCGATGGACGCGCTGTTCTCCAACGCACTCAGGCGCGGAGAACGCGACAAGGATGTGCGCCCACTCCCCGCCTCCGACGCTCTGGTCAAGATCACACTGGCGTCTCCCTCCATTCCGCTGGACTCAGCCTTCTCACAGTGCGTCTTCGCCAGCGCCGCGCGCCTGCTGTCCGCCATCCTCCGAGACGGCTGCGGCTGCAAGCCGTTCCCCGCGGGGACGATCATCATCGATGTGAACTGCAGCATGCGACAGGGGAAGGCGCGTCTGAGGACGCTCGTCGTGGCGTCGTATCTGGTGCTGTTGAAGATGTTGGGTGTCGCATTCGACGTGTTCGTGGCGTGTGGGCGCAAGAGCGGAGCACACATCGCCAACAGCGACTCGCTCTCCTCGCTCCTCTCCTTCGTGCGCGACCTGGAGAAGGTGCAGAAGCTGCCCTCGGCTCCGTTGGATGTCGCCGCCTCCTTCGACAAGGCGACGAAGGCTCTCCCTGTGGTGGTGTTCGGCGACGGCGTCAGCGAGCAACTGTTGTCACAGCGACCCTCCGTCAGGCGGACGATCGGGCTGTTCAAGCAACTGTTCCTGGTGTGCGTGGTGGGCCAGGGAGAGGAGGCGCTGTCCACAGCCAACCAGAGCCAGTTGGAGTCGTTGTTGCGGAGTGGGTTTGGAGAGAATGTGGTGATGGTGCGTGAGTTGAGCGACTTCGCTAACAAGGCGTCGGCTCTGTCTCGCACGCTCTTCTCCTCCACGGCGGAACCGCCTCTGACGCCCGTCGTGGAGAACGCTGAGGCCGCTGCGTGCGTGTGGAGGGAGGTCTGGGACCCCGTGTGCTACGCGTCGCTGCGTTACATCCAAGCCCGCGCGCCGTCTTCCTCGGGTTCGATCCCGCCTGTAACCGAGTCATTGCCTCTTCGCTTCACGCCTGTGACGCAAATCGACCGCTCCATCGCCTGCTTTGAGCGTCTTGTTGAGGGCAATTGCATCACAGACGCGCTTCGGAGCGCCTTCTTCCCGCCAAACGCGTTCGCTCCGAGCACCGCTGCGCTGGGTCGTTACTTGGACTACTCCAGTTACGCTCGGTTCGTCACACACCACTCTCCCAAAGGACAGGTATATCTCGCGTCGAAGCTGACCGCCTGCGCGTACTCCTGCTCCGTCGTCGTCGACTGCTCCGCCCTCGCCTTCTGCCCCGACAACACCAAGCACTCGCTCCAGACGCTCCTCACGCTCCTCTCCGCCGTCGCCTCGCTGCGACTGCCCTCCGTCGATCTGTGGGTCGCGAGCGACCGCGTGTTGCGCGTCGCCACTGGCGTTTCATCGGAAGAGGTATGGACCAGTACCGTTCTGTGGACACTGTACCACGCACTGTCGCGTCCCGTGCTGCACTCCGCGTTGGATGAAACCATTCGCTACGCGTGGGGCACCTGTTCGCAACGTGGCTTGCCCGCCGTCATGTTCGTGTGCACCAACGGCGTGCTGAACCCCGCCACGCGATCACGCGTCCAATCGATGGTATGCTATCTCTCGCAGCCACAGTGCTCGTTCCAGTGTGTCGGAGTGGGGCTTGGACTCCATGTGCACTGTCTGCGCGACGTGTTCCCGAGACTCGTGTGGTGCGCCGACCCGGCGCGTTTGGGCGAGTGTTTGGAGAGTCGCGAGGAAGTGAGTGTGAGTGAAATGAATGCGGTGAAGGTGGTGAAGGAGGATGTGAAGGAATACGACGTTGTGCATGCCGAGTGCATTGAGAAGATCAACGCGTTGGTAAGTAGTTCCGAAGACGGTGTTGATCTTTCCGCGGAGAATGAAGCAGAATTGCCTATTTCCGTTTCCAATGTCCCTCCAGCGGCTACGAGTCGTCCTGAGACTCCTGGCGTGTCTTCTGTACAAGAATACCCTTCATCTTCAAATCCCACCTCATCTTCAACTACAGCTTCAGCACCACCCAAATCCAAAACGCCAAAGCGTGGTTGCTGCACAATCATGTAAGGATTGTTTGTTGGCAGAAAACAACGATTCTATAGTACAGCTCTGTAAGTGCCAAGCAAAAGGAAGCCAACTCCCATGACAAGCTCAAACCGTCGCGCGGCCACATTCTTGGGAAGCGTTATGCGGTAAAGATGGTACGCGTATGCACTTAAACAATAGCACGTTCCACTCCCCAAGATACGACATCTACTCATAACGGTGCGTAGACTCAGTGAGATACGGCACACAATCATCCTTTGTCCTTCGCTTCGACTCGGGTGGTTTCAAACGCTCCTGCTGACTCATGAGAAGAATGGACTGACAACAAACAAAGCGTGAAATAGCAAGCTATTTCAATGAAAGCACCTCTCACTCGTAATAATATTCCCTGTACATGTGATTCATTACGCCTTGTCTCCCCTTTCCAATATGGAGAGAACGACTCGCTTCCAGGATGCCCGAAATGTACTTCTTTCCTTCCCTCACCGCTTCTCGCATCGAATACCCCTTCGCAAGGTAACTCGCAATCGCCGATGACAAGGTGCAACCCGTTCCGTGGGAGTTCTGCGTGTAGATAAAGGCGTTCGAGAACAACTCGAACGAGTCGCTATCCGCGCAATACAGCACGTCCACCGCCTTCTCGCCCCCCATCTATCCCTCACTTTTCGCTTTCACGTTTACATGACCTCCCTTCACCAGCACCGCTCCGCACCCCAGCTGGCACAATTCTTTCGCCGCCACCTTCATTGCCTCCACCGTGGGCTCCACTTGTCTCCCCAGCAGTAGTGATGTCTGATCGTAAGCCCGAATTCCTAATTCTACTTCAGGCAGATTCGGCGTGACCAAGGAGCATAGAGGAATGAGCGACTCCTTGAGCAATGCGCACACATCGCTCTTGGTCAGCCGATCCCCGCTGCTTGCCACCATCACAGGGTCCAGTACAACGTTTCGGAGATGGTAGTGGACAATGGCGTCGTGAATCGCGTGAATCGCCGATGCACTTCCCGTCATGCCGATCTTCACCGCATCCAGGTGTATGTCGTCACACACGGACTGCAGCTGTTTCTGGAGCCCCTCGGGACTCACCATCTCCAACCCTGAAACGCCTCGCGTGTTTTGGTAAGTAACCGCGGTTATGCAACACGCCGAGTACACTCCCAGCACAGTGGCTGTTTTGATGTCCGCCTCGATCCCGGCGCCGCCACATGAGTCACTTCCAGCAATCGTGAGCATGGTCGGAACCGCGGGAAAACGGGACTGATTGTAGAGAGTGCCGATGACCGTCATTCCGATTTCGGTAATGCTCTGGGTGTAGAAGATGGAACGAGGTGGACTAGAAATCACGGAAGGGATGATCACACACATCGATGTCCACGAGTACTGGAAAACGGAAAGAAGACGATGCACCTCGTATCCACACTGCCTCAAATAGTCCAATTCACAGCGGGATGGAGAAAGAAGAACTGGAATGCGGTAATGCAACAGAGATGCAATATCGCATATCGTTCCAAATCCGATGGATTCTAGTTGTGAGTAGATAAGAATAGTACCACTCTCTGTGTGAGGAGGCTCGTCAATGGAACGAACAGCAATCGCGCTCTCTTTACAGAGTTGCTTCAATGAACGGACTTCCGAAGAATCATTGGATGCGTCTGGTGTCAGCACAAGTTGGAGGGAAGACAATGAACAATCATGAGCTTGGATGAGAGCATTGATGCGTTTAGATTGCTCGCACGACAGCTATACGTGAATTATGGACGGAGTACGCACTGGAGTGGAATGACCGAATCCCACTTCCTGTACCGTTTGGGAGGTAAACAAAGGTGGAACACTGTTCATACTGTCAAAGAATTCAAATGCAATGTTCATTGTCTCCTTAGCATAGTAATGAACGGAATGAGAGTAGGCGTGCTCGTCACATACTCCTTCCTTTGAGAATGCATCCACAAGTTTGGAAAGGCTGTTTGTCACGCTCTATAAGTGACCATTCACAGGAAGAGTAACCAGGACACGATCGCTTGTGCAAAAGCACACCCACGCATTCTCCGATTGAAGGTGTTGTGGAAATGAATCAGCAATCTCCCTCCCGAGGAAGACATGTCTTGGAGTTAGATACACGCTAGTAGCTCACAATTTGCAGAGAACATAGAGTGATACGAGTAATCCAATCACAGAGTCCTCTTCCTGTGCCCTCCTCACCAACTCCCTGTACTTGTTTAGCACACGAGTACCGTTGGATGAGTGCAGTGATTCTACTTCCAAAGAACGACATTCCATCAGCATTGCTGCCTCCGTTTTCATGGACCCCCGGATCGAATCGATCACCTCCTTACACTTATGCCTATCAGACTGACAGCAGAACTGGGTAATTTCGGAGCACACATCATCAAAGTACCTTGAAATCAACGAAATCCACAAATATCACTTGAATAGATCCGGCACATAGCTCAGGTACTCCACCCAGGCTGAATGTGGTAATCGGTCCAATGCAACTCCGACCACCCAGGGATGATACCTATTCCAATCAGCAAGTTGGAACTGAAATACAGAATTGCATAGGCATCGGAAAGCACATCAACCCACAGCGTATCGCATAGGGAGGACATGATTACTGAGACAAACTCCAAATGAAACAAACACACCCAATACAAGTTACTGTAAGGAAGGTACTCTTCGTTAGGGAACATCATACGAATGTCGTCGAACCACGGATGCTTGATCGCCTCTGACGCCTGAATCCGGTTCTGCGGATACATGACCAGCATTTTCTACGAGTGACGAAGCCGTCCAAGCACCACAGAAAGCAAGTCAACTCCGAGCGGATCCAACGTGGGAAAATGGATAGAAACGTCGCGCTGAGGGAATTTCGGGTATAATGGGGAGTAGTCCTCGAGTTGGCTGATGCCGGGCCACGTGTCCTCATTCGGTGTGCCGAACTTCCTACCATTCACGGAATGCCAAAAGCGGACTTAAAAATGGCGAACAGGGTGCTCACTTCATTATCCTCGGGAAAGAGCGGGAAACGATTCACCAGCTGGGCAAACACGCAGCCAAGCGACCAGATGTCAATAGCGGGTGTGTAGTTGGTGCAGCCCATGAAGATCTCGGGCGCTCGATACCACCACGTCACGACCTAGGGTGAAGAAATGGAACGAGGAGTACGTCGCGCGTGTAGTGGCGAAGTGGGTAGGCGAAACTGCGCGCCAGACCGAAATCGGCAATCTTGACGTTGTTCTTCTTGTCGATGAGGATGTTCTTGCGTTAGGCGTGAGTAATCAGAGCCTACCTGCGGCTTGATATCGCGGTGAATATACCGGTTCATGTGCAAGTACCTCAACCCACAGAGGATCTGGTACACGATGGACTTGATGGTATTCAGCGGAATGTTCTCCGTGAACTTGTCCGTGAACGTCTTGAGATCGTAGTCTGCGTACTCAAACAGCAGCTTTACCTCATTCTCGTCCATCACTAAACTGTACAGTCTATCCCTCACACCCACCAACGATCCACGACTTTACGATGTTTGGGTGCTGCAACTCGCGGAGAATGGACACCTCTCGGATTAGGACGGGCGTTATCCCCTCCTCGTCGTTCGAAATGGACATCACTTTGAGAGCAAGAATATCCCCGGTATTGCGGTCTCGTACCTTGTACCTAGTCCATTATCCGGAAGGAGAGTGGATTACACAGTTCCATAGGTTCCAGATCCAATATTGCATATCTATGTTGTGAGTACCAGGCAAGAGAAGGCATACAATCTCATAACGCTCCGCAAAGGCAGAAGCCGTATCTTTCTCTCTGGAAGCGTTGGAATACATCCTCACTCGCGATAGTGTATGCGCAGCAAATAAGATTGGGAGGAGTTATCAACAATGAAAAGAATGACTGCGCGCCTCTTCGTGTTTTCATGCCTGATCGCGCTCCTTGCCGTGGGCGTGTCCTGTAAGGAGCAGGACGAGGCGGATCTAGAGTGGCTGAAAAAGGAGGATGATATAGAAGTGCTTGCCAATGTATTCTCTGGAATGTCTGCAGTTTACCAAATAGGCTGGCATAAAGGAAATGAAGCGGACCTCCGCCATTCACTTGTTCGACGACATTGAGATTGTTCGTATTTTAGAGCACAGGAAGACAGTATGTCTGCTGTTGTATGACTAACGGTGTAGATTGCGGGCTACAGTCGTTCCTTGTTCCTGAAGATGAGCATAAAGAGCATGCACTTCAAGAGCGAAAAGGCGGAGGAGCTGCTCTCTATGATTGTGTTGCAGCACAAGCAGAATGGGAAGTATTCGTTTGCCATTCCAGAGTATCCCGTGATGAAGGACTCCTACTTGGAAGAAATGCAGGGCAAGTGGGCGATGATCCACAAGCAGCAACGCGACGAGCACTTTGAAGAGATCAAAGAGTACACGTCATCACAGGAGTTTGAGAACCAAGACTATTTGCCGTTTCGTGTTTGTTGTAGCATAGCTCAACGAAATTCAACGCGACTGAATGTAGTTCAACAAGGCACAACAAGACCGTCACAAATGCCTCATATTGTACAAGAAAACAACCGAAGGATGCTGCGTCACGGGAAGCAGCTCTTCCATCCTCGAGTCGCTCCGCAGCCGATAGTACAGCCTCCTCACGAACTACTCCTCATCCCTCCCTCTCGCTCCCACCTTGTTGTACACCTCGCAGTTCCGCATGAGCAGGAAGAACGCGTACTCCACAAGCCACCGAACCCGCTGCGCGTCTACCACAGTCTTCTGACCGACGTACTTCCTGCACCACCGCACCAGCTGCTCCAAGCGCTTTCCGTTCATAACTCGGCGCGTCCACAGAGCACGCTTCACAGCAAACAGCGCGCTGCAGAACACCAGGTAGTACTGACTGTCGACGGACGAAGGCGACTGCGCTCGTCGAGCCGCGTGCAAGCGGGACCGGAGGACGTGCTGGATGGAGAGCTGGATGGAGGCAAAGGGGCGCCTGTCCTCCTTCACGTAGCGAATGACCGAGCGGAACCCGGTGTATTTGATGAAGTTGATGTAGGCGGAATGACGCTTGGAATCGATGCTGAACCCGCACCACGTCGTGAGGTGGCTGGAATGCCCGTTCCTCCCCGTCCGAACATCGTGAAAGAGTTGTTCGTTTGCCGTGAGTTGGATGACGCACTTGTTCTGCTGGCGTGATTGCGTCTACACAGTCACACGTCAGTGGAACGGCAACATAGTCATAGAAGGAGCGGAGAACAGGACGATGCAACGTGATCACCAAGAAATCGTCCACGAAGCGGATGAGCGTGGCGTGCGGAATCGTGGACGAGAGCCCCTCCAACGGGTTGGACTGAACGCCAGGCAGCAGCACCGTCTTCTCAAAGAAGCGAAGATAGAGGTTGCACAAGGGAACGGAGAGAATGGATCCTTGGGGGATCCCCCGAGTCTGCGAATAGTACTGGCGATGTACCCGAACAAGATGCGACGTCAGTCCGAAACGCACTGTGTTCATGATGTCATCCCGCGAGTAGAGCTTAGAGGTGACGTAGCCGCCAATGAGTGCAGCGTTGTGGGACTTGTAGGAATTGAGAAAGGAAAAGAGATCGCACGAGAGAGGGACGAGAATGGAGCGCCGCTTCCGATGCACGGGCGATTGAAGCGTGTATTCATCGTACTGGAGAACGCGGTAGTAGGGCTGCGACAGACACTGGTTCACGATGTCCAGCAGGAGAGTCACCTGAATGGAGTCGAAGCACTTCGACACGTCCATGCTCATCACGAACTGCTTCTCCGTGCTCCACTCCTCCTCGATCAAGCGGAATCCCTCGTTGGCGTTGTCGGCACAAACCAGCTTGAATCCGTCCACCATCTCCACCTTCTTCTCGTGGCAGATCGTCTTCAGAACGGTGAAGGCGGCCTGGAGAGCACGTCCGCGCTCGCTATGCGTCAGTCAAGAAGAACGCAACCACATGGGACGCATGTTGGTGATGGGACGCACGCCGCAGAAGGTCCCCTTGTCCGTATTCATTTTGGGGACAAACCGCAGATTGGCGACTCGCGTGTTGCTTCGCTTCTACGCGTGAGTTCAGCGAGAGAACCCAGACGTCATAGTGCACTTGGTGGAAGAGAAGGGAATAACTGCCGTACTCCATCACGCCGTGGACAATCCCGGAATAGACGGGTTTCCGATAGAAGAGAGGGGAGTGATACGCGAAGGTGGTGTCCGTGATGTAGAAGTGCGTGGACAACAGCGGCATCTGGGAGTGAGTGCCGCACAGTTCGCATACCACAACGCTCTTGAGAAGGAACAGAACGAAGGCGTTGAACAACGCTACGGTCTGCTTCGCTGTCGCTGGAGAAGGGCTTCCCTTGACGGCGAGCCACCGAATGGAGGACAGTTCGATGCGACTCGTGAAGACGTCGAGTTGGAACGTGTCGCGCGACTGCGACTGGATGAGGACGCGAAGAGAAGAGGAGAAGCGTCTCCAGTTCTTCTTCGAGCCGAGCAGCGCCTTCGGGAGAAGATACCGCAGACAGTGGTGAACAAAGCGAAAGACCTGGAGAGAAGGAATCGACGTGGACGTCAACTCCTCGATGGAAGGCTGCGCCGCCGCGCGAGAAGACCCGGGCAGGACTTGTTCTTGCGTCGCTTCCTCCTCCCTGAGCACCTGCTGGTTCTTGTACACACTAGTCCGTCATTCGCCTGTTCCACACCCACTGCCACCGTGTTCGGTTCTCCTCGTACTCCTTTGGCAAGGAAGCGAACTTGTTCAGATACTGGAAGTAGGGAGCGCGCTTCACGTTGTAGAGCAATCGACCCAGTAAAGGAACGATCCCATCCAGTCGAGAGATGGGTCGAACACGCGGCATGCGCTCTCCCTTCTCCAGTCCGCACTTCCTCCGCACGTCCATCATCTCCTGCTTCGCCGTAAACCGCTGCCAGTTTGGATACACGGGGCGGAAGATCTCGTGCACGAGAATCCGCACAGTGTCGCAGCGAATGTCCCGATAAGCGAAGGGAGTTGGTGTATCTCGATGAGTGGAGGTTGTAGGTGTATCTCGATGAGTGGAGGGAGTTGGTGTATCCCGATGAGCAGAAATCATCATTGATGGCGTGTCTCGAGAACCAGCAGTCTTCACTGCCAACTGAACAGCTTGATTCAGCTCGAGCAACTCGTTGAAGAGATGATGGGAAGAAAAGCCACAGTGGTGCGGGAAGGAGAGACGATAGAAACAGGAACGGAGGGAGAGCGAAACGACTTGAGAGGGGCGTGTGAAGGAAGGAGAAGGACCACTCAATTGAAGGGTGGTTGTCTCGTTAAGGAGATAAAAGACGGACATCGTGGCGAAGAGTCTGAACAGGCCTGCGTTGCCATAAAGGGAATAGATCTCCTGCCACTCGGGAGAGAGGAGAATGTCGGTGAGTTGAGACGACGCAATGCACTGAAGACCTGATGTCCCGCCGTATGGCGAATAGATGTAGCCACTCGTGAGGACGTTGTTCTTTCGCTGTGCAAGCATCGCGTCAATGAGAACGGAGAGGAGCTCTTTCTGTGCGATTAGGGGTGTTCAAAGCATAATACAAAGGAATGGGCGGAAAGAACGTCGATCCAGTTGTCAGGCGGTTTGAGTTTGTATTCCTCCTCTCGAATCGGTTCGATTCGAACTAGAAGTGATTGGCAAGCACACTCCAAACCATTTGCAATGAGACGCTTTGTGTTTGAACTCAGGGTGATTCTGTGGTCCCCAGAAGCGGGTTCTCTACCTCTGATTTGCAAGGTATAGAGTTACAAAGCACAGAGATAATCCGATAGTGAAATCCAGTTGTCTTCAAAACGAAACATCACACACCAGTCTAATCATCACTTTCCCCATCGATACCAAACTGAGTAGAGAATAGTGGATTAATGGGTTCGCATCCGAGGCAATTTGGGATTGGATTGTGATGGACCAAATCGGTTTCAGACGATGAAATCGCATTCCATACACCACCCCCACCAACATTCTCTACGCAAACCCCCTGAATCCCACAACACATCATCGACTCCTCATCTTCCATCCTCCTCTTCTCCTTCACAGCAGAACACTATACCCATCCTCAAACCAAGAAACCACAGTGTTCACCAAAATCGCCCCTCTTTCCGGACTCCATCTTCTTCCCGATTTGAACCCAAACAAACAGGATCTATGGCCGACGTAAGTGCGATTCGCAACCTCGCGAACGAGGGTATCAACCTGACAAAGGACGTGATGGGCAAAGTTATGAAGAGCGTTCGGGGCAATGACAAGCGCTTCTTCAATTCCTCCAAGAAGGGAGAGGTGGGCGAGTGGAAGAAGAAGCTCCACAGTCTGGACGTGTCGGAAGTCACGAACGCCATGAAGTGCGTGATCGCCGCCATGACCATCGGAACCGACGTGTCCATGCTGTTCCCCGACGTGATTAGTTGCATTCACGACAAAACGCTGGAGCTGAAGAAGCTCGTCTACCTGTTGTCCTTCGCTCCGTCCCTCACCCGTAGGTATCTGATCAACTACGCCAGAGCCAAGCCGGAGCTGATCATCCTGGCCGTGAACACCTTCGTCCGTGACTGTGACGACCCCAACCCGCTGATCCGCGCCCTCGCTCTTCGCACAATGGCGTGCATTCGCGTGCAGAAGATCGTCGAGTATCTCATCATGCCGCTGGGGAAGTGCATTGACGACGTGGACCCCTACGTGCGCAAGACTGCGGCGATCTGCGTCGCCAAGTTCTACGACATGGACCCGAAGCGCTGCGAAGAGGAGGGGTTCATCGAGCGTCTTCGCCGCATGATCGGCGACTCCAGTCCCATGGTGGTGGCAAACGCCATCGCGTCTCTGTGCGACATTGGTGAGACCATCGGTCACGACGTGCTGCGCCTGAAGCCCAAGCTGGTGAACAAATTGTTGGCGGCGCTGAACGAGTGCTCGGAGTGGGGCCAGATCTTCATTCTGGACGCGCTGGCGTCGTACATTCCGGAGGACGAGGAGGAGGCGATGCTGATCGTGGAGAAGACGATTCCGCGTCTGCAGCACGTGAACGCGGCCGTGATGATGGGGTAAGGGAGTACGTGCAATGTGAGGTGTAGCGCGGTGAAGGTGATTCTGCTGAATGTAGAAGATTGCGATGAGGAGCTCTCGAAGACGGCGCTGAACAAAATGGCTCGCGCGCTCGTGACGCTGGCGACGGTGGACAGCGCGGAGCTGCGGTACGTCGCCTTGCGCAATCTGCGCCTGATCATCCAGAAGGTGCCGAACCTGCTCTCGAAGAACATC
>ERZ780157.2142-NODE-2142-length-19048-cov-4.575423_pt1 | contig 19048 bp, 14 predicted proteins | sample MGYA00511169_ERZ780157 | MGnify/ENA primary metagenome ERZ780157 (study PRJEB29588, sample SAMEA1965149) | human gut metagenome | biome: human gut; feature: human-associated habitat; material: faeces | place: Denmark | collected 2008/2010 ... | reverse complement strand
AATTATTAGATTATGATAATGAAAAAGATAACAAAGTATATAATAAATGATATTGCTTAGTAAGTTTACAATTAAAAAAGCAAGGAAAGCAAGGTACAAAAAAATGATTGACATAATATAATACATTTGATAAACTGAATTCATAGATCTGAGAAATTTCCAAACCGTTCGGTTAATTGTTCTCCATTATGATATATCAAGTACGAAAGATAAGAAATACATAACCTATGCGCAATTTATGTGAAAGTTGTGTATTCAAACATTGTTACTATATGTGCTATAATAAAAGTGAGGTATTAAATGAATAATACGATATTTGACGATGTATTTCGTACAATGATTGAGAAAATGCCATACCTGGCAGTTCCATTAATTAATGAAGTGTTTCATACTTCATATCCGCAGGATGTACCAATTATACAGTTACGTAATGAACATCGGCAGGAAAATGGAGAGATAATCACGGATTCCTGCTTAAAGATTGGAGACAAATTGTATCATATTGAGTGCCAGAGCACAGATGATACAACTATGGCAATCCGGATGATAGAATATGATTTTTCAATTGCCGTCGAAAATGCGCACAAACAGGGACGCAGATACAGGATGGATTTTCCGAGATCCTGCGTATTATATTTAAGAAGCGGAAACAACACGCCGGATTTTCTGGGAGTAGAAATGGCACTTGCAGATGGGAATATAGTGCTTTACTAGATTTCGACTATCAAACTGGAAACATACACAAAAGACAGTATTTTTGAAAAAAATCTGCTGATGCTTCTACCGTTTTATATCATGCGATATGAAAAGAATATTCATGAAGAAATCCGGACAAACCTGGTAAAAGAACTGTCAGGAGCGGATAAGGCAGCTCTGTATATGGATTTAAACAAACTTATTATAAAAATAGCAGACTACATATGCCAGAGTGAGGAAGTAGTCAGGAAAGGAATTGGTGATGTTATGGGTGGAAAAGTTCTTGAACTGGAATCTGAACGACTTCGGGCAGAGGGAGAAAAAATAGGCGAAATAAAAGGTGAAATAAGAGGTGAGGCTAAAGGCGAAGAACGTTTGAGTATTTTAATTAATCGTCTGATTTTGGATGGAAGAAGTGCAGAAATCAAGTCTGTCGTAACAAATGCAGAAATACGAAAACAGATGTATAAAGAATATGGAATGTAAAATTCAATAAACAAAACATTTTCTGAAAGTCTAAAATGGGGAAAGCGTTGGCAAAAAAGCCAATGCTTTCTTACAATCTTATAATACTATTTGATAATTTTTCCAAAAAACAAAGAAAAAGTGCTGTCAATATCTCGACACAATAGTGAAAGGAAAATCGAATATTCATAATTATATTTTTAATTATGGTTGTATAATTAAAAAAAATGATTATAATAATTATTAGATTAGAATATAATTAGAATCAATTTGAATTAGTTGGAGGTGTTAAATGTTAGTAGAAAACAAAACAACTGAATTCAAGAGAGAATATGTCAATGACATCAAGAATACAATTGTTGCATTTGCAAATTGTGATGGTGGAACACTTTATATTGGTGTGAATGATGATGGGACAGCATGTGGTGTTGATGATGTTGATGATACCATGTTGCGAGTAACTAATGCTATCAGGGATGCAGTACGTCCTGATATCACTATGTTTATAGAGTGTAAGAATGATATCATGAATGAAAAACCTATTGTATGTATAACTGTCCAGCGTGGTACAGCGAGACCATATTATTTGCAGGGAAAGGGAATTCGTCCAGAAGGTGTTTATGTTCGGCAAGGAGCTTCTACTGTTCCGGCAACGGAAACTGCTATTTTGAATATGATTAAAGAAACTAGTGGTGACAGTTACGAAGTGGCTCGTTCTCTTAATCAACAATTGTCATTTGAAAAAACATCAGATTTTTTCAAAAAACGTAAAGTTGAATTTGGAAAATCTCAGATGAAAACATTGCATTTGATTGATAAAGATGATATGTATACGAATCTGGCATTACTTTTATCTGAACAGTGTATGCATACGATTAAATTGGCAGTTTTTGAAGGAAGTAAAAAAACAGTATTTAAAGATAGACAGGAATTAACAGGCTCTCTTTTGAATCAGTTAGAAGAAGCGTTTGATTATATTGAACGTTATAATCGAACCCGTGCAGAATTTTCCGGATTAGATCGAGTAGATATGCGAGATTATCCGCCGGAGGCAATTCGTGAGACATTACTAAATGCAATTGTGCATAGAGATTATTCTTTTAGTGGCGCTACGCTTATTAGTATTTTTGAAAATCGGATTGAGTTTGTAACAATTGGAGGTTTGGTAAAGGGGATTACATTAAGTGATGTAGAATTAGGTGTATCTGTATTACGCAATCAATATTTAGCTAATGTTTTCTATCGGTTAAAATTGATTGAAGCATATGGAACTGGAATCCTTAAAATTAATGAAAGCTATGATGATTATTCCGTAAAACCTTTGATTGAAACAACGGATAATGCTTTTAAAGTTACGTTGCCAAATATCAATTTTTATACTAAAGAATACAAAAAAAATGATACTTCTAAAACAATGAAAAATATTAGTGTAAACAAAAAACAAGAACGAATTAATAGTGTTTTGAAATTATGCCGTAGCAAGGATGGGATTGTTCGTAAAGACGTGGAAAATGCACTGGGCATATCTCAGGCTACAGCAATTTTGTTGTTACGAGAGTTGGTTAATGATGGATTACTTGTTAGAGAGGGGAAAACTAAAAATTTACGATATTATGAGAAAAAATAAATGGCATTATAAAGTTTACTTATAATAAATAGAAAATTAATTTTAACTAAAATACGTAAGATAAAGAAAGAGACAAAAATATGCCTACTTTAAATGAAATATTTGATAAGAGAAAAATATTCCTTTATCAAAATGAAAGTCTCGATTTGGATCATTATTATCAAGAACCATATCAGGATGAAAATGATGAAATCAAAGAAATGAGTAAACCATTTGAAACGGATGAATCGAAAAAAATTAGAACTTTTGATTTGTTAGATAGAGACAGAACATATTCTGGATTTGGTTATTTTATGGATGGTTCTCGCCGTACATATAAAATAGGTGATATGGTTTTAGAAGGCAAGAAGATATTTCCTGTTGTTGTAGCTCAAATTAGAGCGGGATGTACGGAACGTGATCAGCAGAAAAAATTGCATACTCATGGATCAATTAAAAAGAAAAATCTTTTACTTTTAAGTGATAGAATGAATGAGGTGGATTTTCAAGAAATTCGTCAGCGTATTCTTAAAACTCAGATGGCAAAAGATCTTTATTTAGATATTGTGAAGTATCATTTTGATTCTACAAAGGATAATGTTCCGGTCAATGCAGCTATTGCAAAAGCTAATTCTATGATGCATGATATGGAAATTGATATTTTAGGACAAATGGTTAATTCGAATATACTTGAGTCTGATCGTATGTTGATTGTGGATGGTCCATTACAGTTTATTCGACAAGATACAGGAAAGCCAGAGTTTGCAGATATGTTTTATAATGTAGTGGGTGTTTCTAAAAGCTTTGATCCAATGCTTCCGACTTCTAGCAAAAGTAAACGTGGGGGAACTCAGATTGGTGCAGAACTTTTAAAATTGGAATATGGTCAAAGAACACCAGTGTTTTTGAAAGAGAACAGTAAACATCGGAAATTTGGATGTTGGTATTTGAGAATTCGTCCTAAAAATAGGGTTACTGGTCCACTTGAGGGCATTATTAAGATTGAAAAAATGGCAGTATTAGATGAAGAGGAAGGCTTGGATTCTTCTGTAGTGGATAATATTTCTCTTTGGTTATTGAATGAGGGAGCGCCTACTTGCTATGGACGAGACGAACGATGGGCAAGTCATTTATATCCGGTGTATTTGACTGAAACGTTGATAAAGGCATCGTTCGAAAGTGACGTGGTATTTATTAGTAATTTTAAACGAAATTTTCGTTAATTGGGAGATATAGGTATGAGTAGTAGAAAATTAATTGGCAGAGTTTCTGCAACGGAGAAAAATCCGACAACTTGTGATGACTTTCAATTTTGGCTTTCAGATGATACTATTTTGAGCCCTTTTGATATTGTTCGAGTTGAGAATAGATCTGATGACTCTGTAACGTACGGAGTAGTGCAGGATATTTTACATATTACAGATGGAACAGGTCATTTAAGCAATTATGTATCTTGTGATTTTGGAAATGTGGATACGACACCAATGACAAGGAGACTTTCATTGTCTTATGCAAAGGTGTCAGTTATTCATAATACAAAGGAAAATTTTATGCCGGTATTTGAAGGTTCTCCTGTTTATACAGCGGATAATAATGATATTGAAATTGCACTTGGATTAGATAATATTGATGAGAAAACGGCAATTCCAGCAGGTTTGATGAAAGCCAGTAATAATGTTTCGGTGCCTATTAAATATAATGGGGATTTTTTGATTGGTCCAGAAGGTGCTCATATGAATATTTCTGGTATTTCAGGATTAGCGACAAAGACAAGTTATATTATGTTTTTATTGAAAGCAATTCAATATAAATATAAGGATGATGTAGCAATTATTGTTATGAATGTTAAAGGTGATGATTTGCTTCATATTCATCAGAAAAATGAAAAAATTACAGAAACACAACGTTCAGAATGGGATACGTTGGGGGTTCCATGTGAACCTTTTGAAAATGTGAAATATTTATATCCTTATCGAAATCAAAAAGATAGGCTTTATGCGAATACTGCACTTTCAGTAAAGGAGTTAGGAGAACAATATGCTGCGAAGCAGGCAGATAATTTTATTTACACATTTGAACATGACATTGATAAAATAGATATGCTTTTTTCTAATGTAGACGATCCAAACTATACTATTGAATCTATTTTAAATCGTATTGATGATGGGCCAGAATTTAAGGGAGTTTCAAGTTGGGACGATTTGAAGGAACAGTTAAAAGAATTTGGAACAAAAGGAAATGGAAAAAGTAGTGCATCTGGCATATTATTCCAGTCGTGGCAGAGATTTAGACGTTTAATTAATAATTCAATTAATGATGACGTTTTTGTTAATGCAAAATCTATGTCTAATGATTTACATCAAGTATATTTATCTGATGAAATTCTAAATATGAATGGCGGTGAAATGCGGGTTGTAGATATTGCGGGATTGACAGAACAGCTTCAGTGCCTTGTGTTTGGAGATATAATACGTTCTGTATATGCATTAAAACATGGAGATTATGAGCAAAAAGAACGTAGTAGTAAAAAACCAGTACCTAAAAAAATAATTATTTTTGTAGATGAATTGAATAAATATGCACCATCTAATTCAAGAAAAAATTCACCATTGTTATCTAATTTATTGGATATTACAGAACGTGGACGATCGGAGGGAGTGATATTATTTTCGGCAGAACAGTTTAGAAGTGCAATTCATGAACGAATTAAAGGAAATTGTGGAACTAATGTGTATGGGCGTACTAATGCGATTGAGGTATCTCGTCCTGATTATAAATTCGTGCCTACCGTATATGCAAATATGATGACTCGACTAAAGAAAGGTGATTTGATTCTTCATCATCCTGTTTTTAAAACTTTATTAAAGATTCAATTTCCATTTCCGTCTTACAATCAAGGAGGTAGTGAATAATGAGTGAACCTGTAGCTGGCAAATTTTTGCTTGAAATACTTACGAAAGGAATGTATTCTAATCCGATGCATGTCTATCGAGAATATATTCAAAATAGTACGGATTCTATTGACAAGGCTATTGAAGAGGGAATAATTTGTGAATCTGAAGCAGCAATTCATGTCCGAATTGATAAAGAAAAACAGACAGTTCTTATTCGGGATAATGGTTGTGGAATTTCTGCTAAAAAAACAGAAGAGATTTTGTTGAGCATTGGTGATTCCAAGAAGAATGGTATAGATGAGAGGGGATTTAGAGGAATTGGAAGGCTTGCAGGCTTGGCTTATGCGGAGCAAGTTAAATTTGTGACTTCTGCATACGGTGAAAATGTGAAAACGGTTATGACTTGTGATTGTGTTAAAATGCAAACATTGCTTCAGAAATCTAATACGGAAACGTCAGATGTTATGGAAACTTTTAAAGCAATCAGTAGTTTTTCTTATTCGCAAGCAGAAGCTGAAGACACACATTACTTTGAAGTACAAATGATGGGAGTTGCAAAGGATTCCATTTTACTTGAAGAAAATGTTGTATGGGGATATCTTTCGGAAACTGCACCAGTTGATTTTGATGGCCAAAGATTTGGTCCATCTGCATCAAAAATTCGTGATTATTTTAAAGAAAAAGGATATCCGATATCCTGCTATAAAATATTTCGTGGAACAAGAAAACTTCCAATCTATAAACCTTATGCCAGAGATTTGTCTACTGGTAAGCAAGCTAAAACTAAAAATAAAGACTTTGTGCGTGATATAGAATTTGTATATGAAAAAGCATCTGATGGACAACCTTTATATATTGGATGGATTGCGTTAACGGACTTTTCTGGTATCATTTCTAATGAATCAGTGCAGGGCATTCGTTTTCGCAAGGGAAACATTTTGGTTGGTAATAACAGTACATTTGTAAAATATTTCCCCTCTGAAGGGCACAATGCGAATCGTATGTTTGCTGGAGAGATTCATGTTTTACATAATGAAGTAATTCCAAATTCTCAGAGAGATGATTTTGAGCCTAATGCAATTTATAATGAAATGAAACAGATTTTGAGTAAATGGGCAGGAGAAATCAACAAAAAATATCGTCGTGGTATGTCTGATGCAACGTCTGCGCTTAGACGATTAGAGAAACTAAATGCTGATCAAAAAGAACTGGAAGAAAAGATTAATTCTGGTGCGATCACTTCTGATGAAAAACGAGAACAGATTGCTGATAAACTTAGTCAAATTGCTAAGAAACGTGATAAAGAAGAAAAAATTGTTAGGAGAGCACAAGATAGAGGGATTTTTGATACCAATCGTAAGGAAACTGTTAACAAAATATTATCGCAAACAGAAGCAGCAACATCAAAAGTTACTTCTTTGAATAAAAAGATAATCAATGCTGATTATGCAACAAAAAACGATTTGCCTACATCGTATGGCCGCGATGCACGGAAATTGTATCAACGTATTATTGCTGTTATAGATACATTTTTTAGCGAAGACCCTAAAATTGCAGAAGAATTACGTGAGGCTATAAAATCTGAACTGAGTGTAAAAAAGAAATGAGAGTTTTATTAGTTGAACCAAATTATAAAAATAAATATCCGCCAATGGGATTAATGAAAATAAGTACATATCATAAAATATTAGGAGATGAAGTTAGGTTTGTAAAAGGTTTTGATAATTCTGTAGATGATGAAGTTTGGGATAGAATTTATATTACTACATTGTTTACGTTTGATTTTGATTTGGATATAGAAACTATCAATCATTACAAATTTTTGGTAAATGATATCAATGATTTGTATATTGGGGGAATTATGGCGTCTCTTATGCCAGAGAATATTGTAAAAGTAGCTGGAATTGAGAGGTCTCATATTTTGACAGGTTTATTTACAGATACTTCGGTGGTTGGTGATGATAATGATATTAATGTAGATGAGTTACCTTTAGATTATGATATTTTGGAACAGATTAATTATAAATATCCGGCAGGTGATAATTATTTTGCTTATACAACTAGAGGGTGTCCCAACCATTGTTCGTTTTGTGCCGTTCCTATTTTGGAACCACATTTTCATGTGACAAATAATATTATTGAGCAGATTAGAACAATTGATGAGAAATATGGACCCAAGCAGCATCTTTTGCTTTTAGACAATAATGTTCTGAATACAGCTGATCTGAAATCTCTTGTTGATGATTTATGTACAGCTGGATTTGGCAAAGGAGCAAAATATGTTGATCCTGGTGCTTATAATATTGTTATGATGCGTTATCGTAATGGTGATCGTGGAGATTTTCTTGACAAGAAGATGAATATATATTTAGAGAAATTTAAAAAACGTATTAAATCTCCGGAAATGTTGGAAGTCTTTCTTCAAATTGTTATTGGAGCGGAAGATGCAGAAGATTATGCACAATATATGCTGGATCATGATAAGGATTTATCTCCGATTATTGAAAAGTATCGTAATAAATCAAAAAAAGCACGTTATTTAGACTTTAATCAGGGGGTTGATGGACGAAAGATTAATGATGAAAATATGGAACAACTTGCTCGACTTGCGATTCGTCCTTTACGCATTGCGTTTGATGATATTAAATTAAAAGATGCGTATTGTCGAGCAGTTCGTACAGCGCATCGTCATGGTATAAAAGAAATTTCTAATTATATTTTGTTTAATTATAAAGATAAGCCTGAAGATTTGTATGAACGTTTACGTATAAATATTGAATTAAATAAAGAATTAGGGATTAAGATTTTTTCATTTCCTATGAAGTATTCTCCAATTACTGAAACGGACAGAGCTTATATTGGAAAAAATTGGTATAAAAAGTATATTCGCGCAATTTCTGCAATTTTACAGGTAACCAAAGGAGTTGTGGCAGCAGGGTCTGATTTCTTTTATAAAGCATTTGGAAATGATTTAAAGGAGTACTTTGAATTATTGGCAATGCCTCGTGAAATGATTATGTTTCGTTCTCATTTCGAGGAAAATGGAATAACAAAAAAGTGGAAAGATCTTTATGGAAAATTAAACGATGAACAGAAAGATCGTTTGATGACACTGGTTTCTCTTAATGTATCTGAGCTGAAAAAAGAATCTTGGCCAGATGACTTAAAAGATATTTTGGAATTTTATTTAATAAAATATTCTGGTAAAAAGAAGAATTCTGATGAAGAATATATTCAATTGTCGTTAATGGATATTGCGGATGTTGGCATAGAAAATAAAAAAATAATGTAATCTTAAAAAAACTGGCAGTCAGCCCTCAAAAGCTCCCTGCCAGTTTTTTTCTGCTCAAAATATAGTTGACAAATCACATATGAGGTGCTATTGTTAATTACACAAGTAATGAACCAAATAACTAACTCGAACAATAGCCAGCCTGAATCCAGAAGAAGCTAACGGCACAAAATGGTTCATCTTATTTCCATCACCAAGAAACAACAAAAAAGGAGGAGTCTCATTTGAATGAAATCCTGACTCAGGAGAAGTCCATCTATATTCAGATCAAGGAAATGATAGAGAGTGACATTCTCCGTGACATACTCCTGGAAGAGGAGCGCGTGCCCAGTACGAATGAACTGGCAAAGTTATATGCTATCAACCCTGCTACAGCAGCCAAAGGAGTCAACCTGCTGGTAGATGAGGGGATTTTGTACAAGAAACGTGGAATTGGCATGTTTGTAGCAGAAGGAGCGAAAGAACGGATCATGAAAAAAAAGAAAGAGCATTTCTACGATGATTACATCAAAAGCCTCATGGCAGAAGCCAGAAACTTAGGCATTACAAAGCAGGAACTGATTGCCATGATCGAGGAATCCGCAGAAGGAGGAAGAAAAGATGAGTAAATTAACAGCACAGGCATTAACCAAATCTTATGGAAAAAAAGAGGTCCTGCACAACATCGACCTTATACTGGAAAGCGGAAAAATCTACGGCCTGATCGGCAGAAACGGTGCCGGTAAAACAACCCTCCTTTCCATCCTGACAGCTCAGAATCCAGCCACAGCCGGAACTATCACTCTGGACGGACACCCGGTATGGGAGAACCCGGAAGTGCTCAGTCAGCTTTGCTTTTCCAGGGAACTGACAGCATCCAATGGAAGCGGACTGGCAGCGATGAAGATCAAAGAATACCTGAAAATCGCAGCTACTTTTTACCCACACTGGGACAAAGAAATGGCAGAGAGCCTGGTGCAGAAATTCCATCTGGATATCAAACAGAAGCTTGGAAAAATCTCCAAAGGTATGCTCTCTATGGTAACGATCATTACAGCTATGGCAAGCAAAGCTCCATTCACATTTCTGGATGAGCCGGTAGCCGGTCTGGATGTGATAGCCAGAGAGCAGTTTTATCAGCTTCTTCTGGATGAATACACAGAGACAGGAAGAACGTTTGTTGTTTCCACACATATCATTGAGGAGGCTTCCGATATTTTCGAAGAAGTGATCATCGTGGACAAGGGAGAAATCCTTCTGAAAGAAAACACACAGGAACTTCTGAACCGTGCATACCATATCAGTGGTCATGAGGATCTGGTAAAAGCAGCCAGACAGCAGGCACAGATTTACCATGAAGAACATATCGGAAGAAGCATGGGCGCAACCGTACTTCTGCAGCTTGGACAGGAACTGGAAATATCACCGGAACTTCGCGTGCAGAAACCGAATCTTCAGAAACTCTTTGTAGCACTTTGCGGGGAGGAGTAAGTTTGAATGAAGAATATAGAAAAATTGAAAGATATCAAGAACGCTAATGAATGCGTTGGTAATAGATGTGATAACAGTAATAATTGGGAACCGAACAGGGGCACCGAAGATGATAACAGGAGCAGTATAAATAACAATATGAACATAAGAATCTTCAAATACTGGCAGGAAATAGTCGCCACCTGGCTTCTGATCAGTGTCGGAATCGGAACCCTCTGGTATCTGTTCAAAATATTTGGACTGAACGGTTCCAAGGATAAAACAGTGGTATCTTTTCTTGGAATTTTTTATCCCTGGTTTATCTACATTGCAGGTGTGATCCTGATTTTTGCGTGCGGCATAGGTCTGTTTAAAGTTTATCTGTCGGTTATGCTTTCCATGAATGTAACCAGAAAAAGTGCTGTCCGCCAGATCGCAGTCATGCTGGCAGAGCTGAGTGCAGTTATCTGCCTGGTCATTGGGATTGTATGGAAAATAGAAGAAGCGGTTATAGGTGAGCAGATAGAAATGCTTTCCGCTATATGGGTGATGTTCAGTATTCTTCTTATCGTATGTGCAGTTACAATGGCGGCAGGTGCAATTGTTGTAAAATGGGGCGGAAAAGTATTGGTTCTGATTTCGCTTATTACTGGCGTTTTAGTGGGAGGCATCGTCGGAGCGTTGACTGTAATAAACTTTAAAGATTTGGACATGATAAGTCTCCGTATCATCAGAATAGACAGAATTTTTACAACAGTTTCCGTAAATGTAAAATGGGTATCTGCAGGGATTCTCATCTTTATCCTGGCATATTTCCTTGCCAGAAAGCTGACATGCAGACTGGAAGCACGATAGGAGGGGAGGATGACGATTATGTTGGAAGCAGTAAAACGACAATTAAAATCGACGTATGATCATGCAATACTCAGTTATGTAATGAGTATTCTGGGTTTTCTTGCAGCAATGGTGATGTGGCTTGTGCTGCGTGGCGTACTTAGAAAAGAAGCACAGTATGTTCCATTGGGAACAATTATGGCATTGGGACTATGCGGACTCTGTATTCTGTTTTCGCAGATTTTTCAGACGAAACTGTTATTTGCTCTGGAAATCTCAATGGGAAGTACCAGAAGAATCTTCTTCTTATCCTATCTGCTGGTGCAGGCATTGTACAATGCAGGAAACTATATTCTTCTGGTTCTCCTGATCCTGCTGGAAAAGAAAACCAGACCATTTCTGGTAGCGCATAATGTTGCAGCCGGAAAGAAAGCAGAACTCATCTGGTCATGGACAATACGATATGGATTTCCGGCACTGCTGGTATTTACGATCGTATCTATTCTGTTTGGAACATTATGGATGTATTTTGGAAAGGTTGTCGGAGTGATTTTGTGGATCTTGTGGATGGCATTCTGCCTCGGTGGTCCGAATATTGCTGATGCGTTAACAGACGCACCAAATTCCATTCTGGGAAAAGTCGGCCTGGGGATTGCAGGCATGATCAGTTTCTTCTCAGGAGCGACCGGAATGATCGTGGGAATTGTATTCGTGATAGCTGTACTGGTAATTATTTACTGTATGATGCAGAGGCAGGCAGTACAGTTCTAAGTAAAGCCGATGCGTTCCCTGAGTAAAACGGCCGAATAAATGAATAAGCAGATAAAACTATAAAAGCATAAACCTATAAAGACATAAACAGGAGAAGCCCCCTGACTGCCGGATATAACAGCAGCACAGGAGGCTTCCTCTATGGTTGGAACACTATATTTTGTTTAAAAGAAAAGGTGATTCTGTTATTTTGCTTCTTTTTTCGGAGCAGCTTCTTTGAGTTCCGGTACATTTCCCTCTCCATAGTAAGCTTTTAGATAGATTTCTTTCAGCTCAGACATTAATGGATATCTCGGGTTAGCGCCTGTACACTGGTCGTTGAATGCCTGTTCTGTCATTTCGTCCAGAGTTTCAAGGAAGTATTTCTCATCTACACCATACTCTTTGATTGTATGTTTGATTTCGATGGTATCCATCAGTTCCTGCAGTTTCTGGAGAAGTTTCTCGAATACTTCGCTGTCGTTTTTGCCGGTCAGACCTACAGAACGACCGATCTCAGCGTAACGGGCCAGTGTATGCGGATACTGATACTGTGGGAAAGTACCCATCTTAGCCGGAACTTCGGCTGCGTTGTAGCGCAGTACATGAAGCAGAACCAGAGCATTTGCAATACCATGTGGAATATGATGGAAAGCACCCAGCTTATGAGCAAGAGAGTGGTTTACACCAAGGAATGCATTTGCGAAAGCCATACCAGCCATGCAGGAAGCATTTGCCATATGCTGTCTTGCTTCTACATCAGAGCCATCTTTGTATGCACGCGGCAGATAATTAAATACCAGTTTGATCGCATTTAATGCAAGACCATCTGTATAATCAGAAGCCATCATGGAAGCGTAAGCTTCAAGTGCATGAGTCATAACGTCGATACCGGAAGCGCAGGTCAGTCCTTTTGGTGCGCTCATCATATTATCTGTATCAACGATCGCCATATCAGGCATTAATTCATAGTCTGCCAGAGGCCATTTGATACCTGTAGTCTTATCAGTGATGATAGCAAATGGTGTTACCTCAGAACCTGTACCGGAAGAGGTAGGAACAGCTACGAAGTAAGCTTTCTTACCCATATGCGGGAATGTAAAGATTCTCTTACGGATATCCATGAAGTCCATAGCCATGTCATCGAAGTTAGCCTCCGGATTTTCATAGAGAACCCACATGATCTTGCCGGCATCCATTGCGGAACCACCGCCCATTGCGATGATGCAGTCAGGCTCGAACATTCTCATTGTAGCAGCACCGGCTCTTGCAGAAGCGAGAGATGGATCTGGTTCTACATCGTAGAAGCAGGTATGTACGATACCCATCTGGTCTAATTTATCTTCAATCTTCTTGGTATATCCATTCTTATAAAGGAAAGAGTCTGTTACGATAAAGCAGCGTTTCTTGTGCATAACAGTGCCAAGCTCATCCAGAGCAACCGGCAGGCAGCCTTTTTTGAAATAAACTTTTTCCGGTGTTCTAATCCAGAGCATATTTTCTCTCCTTTCAGCAACTGTCTTAATGTTAATAAGATGTTTTACACCTACGTTTTCAGATACGGAGTTGCCACCCCAGGAACCGCAGCCCAGAGTCAGGGACGGAGCAAGTTTGAAGTTGTAAAGGTCACCGATACCACCCTGAGAAGATGGAGTGTTGATCAGGATACGGCAGGTTTTCATAGCTGCTGCATGTTTTTCCATCTTTTCTTTCTCTCTTGTGTCGATGTAGAGAGCGGAGGTATGTCCATAACCGCCGTCAGCTACAAGCTGTTCAGCTTTGGCGATTGCTTCATCAAATGTTTTGGCCTTATACATGGCAAGTACAGGGGAAAGTTTCTCATGTGCGAATTCTTCGCTGATATCTACAGATTCAACTTCACCGATCAGGATCTTTGTTTCAGGAGGAACTGCAACACCGGCCATCTCAGCGATAGTGGCAGCCTTCTGGCCTACGATCTTTGCATTCAATGCGCCATTGATAAGGATAGTTTTTCTTACTTTCTCTAATTCATCCGGTTTCAGGAAGTAACATCCTCTGTACAGGAATTCTTCTTTTACTTTCTTATAAATGCTCTCAAGAACAGTTACAGACTGTTCAGAAGCACAGATCATACCATTGTCAAAGGTCTTGGAATGGATGATGGAGTTAACTGCCAGACGGATATCTGCACTGTCATCAATGATAACAGGAGTATTTCCGGGACCTACACCTAAAGCAGGTTTTCCGGAAGAATAGGCAGCCTTAACCATTCCGGGACCACCTGTAGCAAGGATGATGTCTGCTTCACGCATAACCTGATTTGTCAGATCAAGACTTGGAACATCGATCCATCCGATGATTCCCTCCGGTGCACCGGCTTCTACAGCTGCCTCCAGAACAACCTTTGCTGCCTCAATGGTACATTTCTTTGCGCGGGGATGCGGACTGATGATGATTGCATTACGTGTTTTCAGTGCGATCAGAGTTTTGAAGATTGCAGTAGATGTCGGGTTGGTTGTAGGAATAACAGCAGCAATCAGACCGATCGGCTCAGCTATTTTCTTAATACCGTAAGCAGTATCTTCTTCAATCACACCGCAGGTTCTGGTATTCTTATATGCGTTGTATACATATTCGGCTGCGTAATGGTTCTTGATAACCTTATCTTCTACAATACCCATTCCTGTTTCTTCAACAGCATCTTTAGCAAGCGGGATACGTGCTTTGTCAGCAGCAGTAGCAGCAGCTTTGAAAATCTTATCTACCTGCTCCTGGGTAAATGTTGCGAAAATCTTCTGTGCCTCTTTCATGGCTGCGATTTTTGCAGTAAGGGCTTCAGGGGTGTCGATGATGGTTGGGATAGTGTTCTCTTTTTTTGCCATTTTGGAATCCTCCTGTTTTCGTTTTCCTTAAAATTATTTACCGTGACCTGTTATAGTGACATTATACAAATAAACTGACTATTCGGTCAACAGTAACTTTAATATGAGCATAACAAAATATTATACCGAAAATTGTGCATAATCACGTAAATAATGTGAATAAAATATCAATTGTCAGAATATATGAGAAAAATTTAACAAGACCGACAAAACGCAGACGACTGTGAAATTTTTCTGGTTGGCAACTGAGAGAAAGTTAAAAAAATAACGTTAATAAATTAACAACCTCGATGATGCTATTATATGACTTCGTTAATCATTTGTCAATCAACAAAACGATAAAAAAGTTAACAAATCCTAACTTCGAAATTTGTATAAAAATGACAATATAATTTGTTGAAGGATTTTGAGAAAAAACAGATATTTTAATATAATAGATTTAAGAACATATAGAAAATAAGAGTATATAAAACATGAATATATCAGCTTACAGCTCCGGAGCAAGTATGTTTTTCCATGCATTTGCAGGAGTCTTAGAAAAACTTAGCCCCTCGAAATCTGCGTTATTCAGAAAAATGCAACTGTCTGAGCCGACAGGCGAGTTTTGCATTTTTCTGAATGGTTTTAGCAGATTCCGAGGGGCCTAGCTTTTCTTAGGCTCCGAAACCGCATGGAAAAACATACTTGCTCCGGAGCGTCCCTTTTTATTTATCTCAGGCTTTTCTGAAAGCCGCTCTCTTACGTTCTCTGGAATCCAGAAGTCTCTTACGGATACGGAGAGACTCCGGTGTAACCTCAAGGAGTTCATCCTGGTCGATGAAATCGATGGCCTGTTCCAGACTGAGAACTCTTGGTGGAGTTAATTTCAGTGCATCATCAGCGGAAGAAGAACGTGTGTTAGTCAGATGTTTTGTCTTGCATACGTTCAGCTCGATATCTTCGGCTTTACCATTCTGTCCGATAACCATACCGCTGTAAACCTTTGCACCAGGTCCGATAAACAGAGTACCACGCTCCTGGGCTGCGAACAGACCATAAGTAACAGCTTCACCAGCCTCGAAAGCGATCAGAGATCCCTGCTTTCTGTACTGGAAATCTCCCTTGTAAGGAGCATATCCGTCAAACATAGTATTGATGATGCCGGTACCCTTGGTGGAAGTAAGGAACTCACCGCGGAATCCGATCAGTCCACGGGAAGGAATGTGGAATTCCAGACGGACAGTACCGTCACTGGCAGTACTCATACCCTGCAGTTCACCTTTACGTTCGCTCAGCTTCTGGATTACAGTACCGGAAAATTCTTCCGGAACATCTACATAAGCAATTTCCATAGGCTCAAGCTTCTTGCCACGCTCGTCTGTTTTATACAGAACTTCCGGTTTACTTACTGCGAATTCATAACCTTCACGTCTCATGTTTTCAATCAGGACAGACAGATGAAGTTCTCCACGTCCGGAAACTTTAAATGCCTCAGTTGTATCAGTGTCTTCTACACGAAGGCTGACATCTGTGTTGAGCTCACGGTAGAGACGGTCACGAAGATGACGGGAGGTAATGTATTTACCTTCCTGACCGGCCAGCGGACTGTCATTTACGATGAAGTTCATGGCAATAGTAGGCTCGGAAATCTTCTGGAAAGGAATAGCTTCCGGATTATCTCCTGCGCAGAGAGTATCACCGATATGGATATCTGCGATACCGGAAATAGCAACGATAGCACCGATAGTGGCCTCTTTTACTTCAACTTTGTTCAGACCGTCAAACTCGTAGAGCTTGCTGATCTTAACTTTCTTACGTTTGTCCAGATCATGATGGTTTAACAGAGTCAGTTCCTGGTTAACAGCGATTGTACCGTTTTCAACTTTACCAACACCGATACGTCCAACGTATTCATTGTAATCAATCGTGCTGATCAGAACCTGAGTATCTGCCTCCGGATCTCCTTCCGGAGCCGGGATATATTTCAGGATTGCTTCAAATAACGGAGCCATATCCTTAGGAGTGTCGTTTAAGTCGATCACAGCATGTCCTGCTTTGGCAGAAGCATACAGGAACGGACAGTCAAGCTGTTCATCAGAAGCACCAAGATCCATAAGAAGTTCCAGAACCTCATCTACAACTTCATCCGGACGGGCTTCCGGACGGTCGATCTTGTTGATACATACGATTACATGAAGGTCAAGTTCCAGTGCTTTCTTAAGAACGAATTTTGTCTGAGGCATAGCACCTTCGAAAGCATCAACGAGAAGAATAACACCGTCTACCATCTTAAGTACACGTTCTACCTCGCCGCCGAAATCAGCATGTCCTGGTGTGTCAATGATGTTGATTTTTGTATTTTTGTAATGAACAGCTGTGTTCTTGGATAAAATAGTGATACCACGTTCACGTTCGATATCATTAGAGTCCATGACACGTTCCTGAACTTCCTGATTCTCACGGAATACACCGCTCTGTTTCAGAAGCTGGTCAACCAGAGTAGTTTTACCATGGTCAACGTGTGCGATAATGGCTACGTTACGGACATCTTCACGTTTTGTTCTCATAAAATGATTTTCCTTTCCTCTTTAAGCTTTGAATGGGTAACTGTTCGGCACACTGGCTGAACAGTTACCGGAATTGTTAATATTCATGTGTTATCAGCAGGATTATTTTGCTGCAAAAGCATTTTTCAAGTACGATATAATCTTGCAGATGAATTTGTTCCTATTATTATGTGTTTTTTTTCAATAAGTTACCCGAATTTTCAGTTTACCACATTTTCGCCAGATTACAAGGTGTTAAAATAATTTTTTTTATTTTTGCAGATTCTGGTTCTAAATGAGAATGCCTGTACATAACCTTATAAAGAACAATACAAGGTACAGAGGAGCATATGCGGGATCGCTGAAAAAGCAGAGACGATTTACGGTCTGCACTGCAGGCAGGGATTCTGACACAGGTGCTCTACAGGGAAGGAGAACCACATTATGGCAGATAAAATTATTGAAAACAATCAGGTATCTATGATGGGCAAAATTGCAGCAGGCTTTACATTCAGTCATCAGGTCTTTGGAGAAGGCTTCTATATGACTGAGCTGCTGGTCAAAAGGCTCAGTGATTCGGAAGACAGGATTCCGGTGATGGTTTCTGAACGGCTGGTGGATGTAACGCAGGATTATATCGGAGAATATGTGGAAATCCATGGACAGTTCCGCTCATATAACCGCCATGAGGAGAAGCACAACCGTCTCGTGCTTTCAGTATTCAGCAGAGAACTGAAGTTTGTGGAAGAAGAGGATGAAACAGTTCCGGTCAATCAGATTTTTCTGGACGGATATATCTGCAAGCCACCAGTATACCGTAAGACTCCTCTTGGAAGAGAAATTGCGGATGTGCTGCTGGCAGTAAACCGTCCGTATGGAAAATCAGATTACATACCATGCATCTGCTGGGGCAGAAATGCCCGCTATGCATCTGCGTTTGAAGTTGGCGGTCATGTCCTGATCTGGGGACGTATCCAGAGCAGAGAATATATGAAACGGATCGGGGAAAATGAAACAGAGAAGAGAGTTGCGTATGAAGTATCTGTAAGCAAGTTAGAGTATATCGCGGAGGAAAATTAGAAAAAGTAGATCCTGATGAAGTCGAGATCGGTTCGGTGATCGTTGTACAGCCGGGAGAAAAAGTCCCTCTCGATGGAATTGTCATATCCGGTAGTACTTCCGTAGATACACATGCGCTCACCGGCGAAAGTGTACCGAGAAATCTCCGCGAGGGTGACGAAATCGTCAGCGGATTTATAAATTTGAGTGGTGTTGTCAAAGTACGAACGACGTGCCGCTTTGAAGAGTCAACCGCGTCAAAAATACTTGACATGGTTGAAAATGCAAGTTCAAAAAAATCAAAATCCGAAGACTTTATAACACGCTTTGCAAGAGTCTATACTCCGGCTGTATGCATAGCGGCTCTTCTTTTGGCTATTGTTCCTCCTGTCATAATCGCCCTAACTCCCGGATTGTCCCCAAACTGGGGAAAATGGATATACCGTGCCCTCACATTTCTTGTTATAAGCTGCCCCTGCGCGCTTGTAATCAGCGTTCCGCTTAGCTTTTTTGCAGGAATCGGAGGCGCCAGCCGCGAGGGGGTTCTTGTAAAGGGCTCAAACTATCTTGAGACCTTATCACAGACCAGATACGTTGTATTTGACAAGACCGGT
>ERZ780157.2122-NODE-2122-length-19215-cov-3.569207_pt1 | contig 19215 bp, 18 predicted proteins | sample MGYA00511169_ERZ780157 | MGnify/ENA primary metagenome ERZ780157 (study PRJEB29588, sample SAMEA1965149) | human gut metagenome | biome: human gut; feature: human-associated habitat; material: faeces | place: Denmark | collected 2008/2010 ... | reverse complement strand
TCTGCGCAGCATCTGCTGTTTCCTGTTTCTCCTCTTTTTGTTCTGTCTTATTTACGTTTCCCTGACAGCCTGTTAAAATCAGACAGAGTGTCATAAAAATTGCGATAGATTTCTTTTTCATTTTGTACTCCTCTTTTCTCTTCACTTGTTTGAACTGCCGGATAAAAATGCTCTTACTGAAAGGACAGAACAAAACATAACACTTTGACTCTTTCCTCCTCTTCTCAGTCAGGTCACTTCGCTTCTAAAATCAAGTATAACATCCTGGTCTTTACTTGTCAATTTGTGTAAATTTTTTCTGTTTATCCTTGACTAAGCCATTTCTTTATTGTAAAATATTGGATGAGTCCTATTTATAATCATACAGAAAGGTAAAAATCAAACAATGAAAAAATACAAATTGGCTATAATTATTATTCTTGCACTCTTTATACTGGGGTTTGCTTTTAAACTCATTTATATCAAAGATGGAACCATTAATGAGGGAACTTATCAAGTTGCTTCCATCACAATAACAAAAGATACCATTCAGTTTCATAACATTGATCTAAATAAAATATATCAAGCGAAACAAATGGAGCAATACAAGAAAACACATGAAATCAGCCCTGAATTGAGTTATTCAGAAAAAGAAATAGACGATTATTCCAACCTGAACGAGAACTTTGTAAATAATGCTTTTCCTATCCCCTATGAGCAGGCAGAAGATTTTAAATCCGGAACTTTTACATACACATACTATCTGTATCCCGGTAATAGCATATTTGGATGGTTATCCTATATGATTCTTTACATAAAACGATTAAAATAAACAATGAAATTCAGGAAATTAAATTTGCAAAATAGAGACGTATTTAACCGACCTCGAAAGGAAACAATAACATCATGAGAGTTTTACTTGCATTGATATTCTTTTTTGTATTTTATAAAGGTTTGCAAAAAGACAACTCTGTCCAAACATGGGGTGGCCTCATTTTGATGGTACTGTGCCTGGTGTGGCAAATATGTATTTCTTGGGAATTTCTCGCGTATTTTCTTGTTCCGATAGCATAAAATGATATATTTTCAAAGTTTGTGCTATCAATGGCATAAACTTGCTTTTTTTTTACTTTTATGCTATGATTTTGGTAATGAGGTGATAGATATGCTTAAATCAACCAATTTAAAAAGAAGAGACACTTATCTAAATAAATTAATTGGCTTTCAAGACACCGAGCCAGTCAAAGTCATCACTGGTATTCGGCGTTGTGGTAAATCCAGTCTCTTAAAACTGATGATTTCACATTTAATAGAAACTGGTATACAAGAAGATCAGATTTTAGAAATGAATTTTGAATCCTTTGATTTTAGAAAAATGTCATCTGAAGAAGTATATAATTATGTTCAAACTCATAAAGCAGTGGGAAAGAAAATGTATCTGTTCTTTGATGAATTACAACGGATTCCCTCTTGGGAAGATGCAATCAACGCATTTCGCGTGGATCTTGACTGTGATATTTATATTACCGGTTCCAATGCATCCCTTTTATCTTCCGAGTACTCCACCTATCTTTCCGGCCGATGTGTGGAGATAAAAATGCTTCCACTCTCTTTTAAAGAGTTTTTAGATTTTCATGATTTTTCTATAAAAAAATCTGAAAATTTTTTAGGCAGGAAGGCGATATCGTTATTTGATAAATCCGGTAGCCCCTGTGACTCCAGACAAGTATTCCAAGCCTATCTGCAATTTGGAGGAATGCCCGGAATTTCAGATATAGGATTAGACCAAGAAAAGGCTCTGGCTCTTTTAGACGGGATTTACTCGACCGTAGTAATCCGTGATATATTAGAACGTGAAAAACGCAGGGGGCAAAGACAGCTCACGGATTCCGTTCTGCTTCGCAAAATTGTTCTATTCCTCGCTGATAATATAGGCAGTAATGTTTCTGCTACTTCTATTGGCAATATCCTTACCAATGAAGGGTTGCTAGAGGAATCGAAAAGACGCGGAAAGCCAAGTGTTCACACTGTTCAGGCGTACATCAATGCGCTTATCGAAAGTTATTTTTTCTATGATATAAAACGTTTTGACATAAAAGGAAAAGAACTATTACGTACTCTCGGTAAATATTATATTGTAGATATTGGATTACGTAACTACCTTTTAGGTTACCGCAACAGAGACAGTGGGCACATCTTGGAAAATGTAATTTTTCTTGAATTAATGAGGCGCGGATACGATGTCGCTATTGGTAAAATAGACAAGCTGGAAATTGATTTCATTGCCACAAAGGCTGATGAAAAATTATATATTCAAGTTACCGAATCTATGTTAAATGAAGATGTGCGGAAAAGGGAATTAGCACCTCTTCAAAAAATACGTGATAATTACAGAAAGTTAATATTATCTTTGGATCCCGGCTTAGAAAATTCCTTTGATGGCATTGAATCCCAAAACATCATCGATTGGCTTTTAGAAACTAACTAGCACATTCAAGCACACACCAATCTCCTCTCGGAAATCGGTGTGTGTTTTATTATTTATCCCCAAACTTCTTCGGCGATTTCTTTTACCAGTTTCAATTTTGCCCACTGTTCTTCTTCCGTAAGTTTGTTACCTATTTCGCAGGAAGCAAATCCACACTGTGGACTTAAGCACAAGCGGTCAAGCGGAACATATTTGGCTGCCTCATGGATTCTTTTGATCACCGCTTTTTTATCTTCTAATACCGGCGATTTTGTCGTAATAAGTCCCAGCACAATTTTCTTATCTCCGGAAACTTTCGCAAGCGGAGCAAATCCTCCGGATCTCTCATCGTCGTATTCCAGGAAAAGTGCATCCACATTTTCCTTGGCAAATACATAATCTGCGACAGAATCATACGCGCCACTTGCAAAGAATGTAGAATGATAATTTCCTCTGCAAATATGTGATGTAATCACCATATCTTCCGGTTTTCCTTCAAGAGCAAGATTATTGACTGCAAGTAGTTTTGATTTCACTTCATCAAGATCGATTCCCAGCGATTTATATCTGAGTTTTGCAGCATCTCCAACGATTGCACCCCAGGTACAGTCATCGAGCTGAAGATTGCGGCATCCCGCATCATAAAACTGTTTGATCACATTCTGATAGGCGGTTCCGATATCCTGGATCAGTTCCTCATCGGTTGCATAAAATTTTCTTGTTGATTCATAATTTGCCGGTACAATGAGCTGCTGATACATCTGTGCCGGAGCTGGGATCGTATATTTTGCAACCGTATTTTCATCCTCAAATTGTTTTAAATATTTAAAATATTCTACAAAAGGATGCGCTTTTGGCTTAATTTTTCCAACAAGATACGTGTCGTCAAGTACCGCCAGTTCTGCATCAAACTTCACGCCGTTACCTGTATTCTCATGAGCAATGCCTTCAAAGCCCCACATGAAATCAAGATGCCAGAACGTTCTCCGGAATTCCCCATCTGTAATAACATGGAATCCTAATTCTTTCTGTTTGGCAACGACTTTATTTATTTCTTCATTTACTACTTTATCCAATTCTTCTTTGCTTATCTTACCTTCCTGACAAGCTGCTTTCGCCTCTTTCAGCGCCTGTGGTCTTAAAAAACTTCCTACAAAATCATAACGAAAAGGTGTTTTTAATGTACTCATATTCTCTTCTCCATTTCTTATCATCTAGTTAATTAACTGATTTCATTATAAGTACAAACACCTCAGCTGTAAAATATATAAAAAGAGCAGTTTGCCATAGTCTGAAACTATAGCAGGCTGCCCTTATTTTCTTAATCCCCTTTTTTACAACTTCCAGTCTCTGGCAAGAAGCTGGGTCTTAACCATATTTGCGTAGATTCCACCCTGCTTTTCGAGGGCTTCCGGGCTTCCGTTTTCTGCCACCGTACCGTCTTTTAATACGACGATCTTATCGGCATCGGCGACTGTACGCATACGATGCGCAATGATCATAACCGTCTTATCTTTGATGAGGCGGGACAGAGATTCCTGAATCATCGTTTCGTTATCTACATCGAGCGAAGCGGTTGCCTCGTCGAGAAGAATGATCGGAGCGTCTTTCAGAAAGGCACGTGCAATCGAAATTCGCTGTCTTTCTCCGCCGGAAAGTTCCGAACCATTTTCACCGATCATCGTATCCCAGCCATCCGCAAGTTTTTCTGCAAATTCATCACAATGAGCAAGTTTCGCTGCCGCAATTACTTCTTCGTCCGTTGCATCCATTTTTCCGATACGGATATTTTCCATCACCGTATTATTGAACAAAGTTACATCCTGGAATACAATCGAATATAGTGACATCAAGGTCTCCGGATCAATTTTGGAAATGTCCATGCCGCCTACCGTGATGGTTCCCTGATTGACATCCCAGAATCGTGATGCCAGACGGGATACTGTCGTTTTTCCGCCGCCGGATGGTCCGATCAACGCCGTAACTTCGCCCTGTTTTGCCACAAAAGACACATCATTTAATACAGTTTCGCCACTTTCATAAGAAAATCCGACATTAGAAAATTCGATGTCATAACCCTTGTTATCCATTTTCCGGGTACCTCCCTGTACCTCGTGGGACAGAATCTCATCCAAGCGGCTGCTCTGTACACCGGTGGCAATGATGGCTGCCAGATTTTGAAGCGAAACCTGCATTGGGTCGTAAATTCTTGATACCACCATCAAAAACATGAAAAATGTAATAACATCCAGTTCTCCTTTGGCAAGCAGGATTCCCCCTACCAATGCCACCGTTCCGATACCAAGTTTCAAGATCATCTGCGAACTTCCTACAAAAACAGCCGTTCCAAGTTCTGTAACAATTGCATGTTTTTCAACCGCTTTGATCTTCTTATCCAATCCTTCCATATACTCTTCCTGAGAATTATAGGCACGAAGATCTCTCGCACTTTCAAGGCCTTCCTGGATTCCATCGGCACATGCCATTTTCAGATCCATCTGTTTTTTATTTAAACTTCTCTGCACTTTTCCGGAACATGCTACAATGATGAAAGAAATCGGGAGTACCCAAAGTGCTGCCATTACCATACGCCAGTCAAAGAAAAATAATCCGATGGCAACGATTGTCGTCGAAATGCAAGCTCCGACAAGTTCCGGAACAAAATGCGACGATGCCGTTTCCATCTGGGCACAGTCCGCCATGATCGTACTCGTAAGATCAGACAGATCCTTTTTCCCGAAAAAGGAAAGCGGGATCTTTCTTAATTTCTCAGCAAGTGTAATTCGTCTTACTCCACTCTCAATATACGTTGCCAGAAATGTCGCATTGTATTGAATGTATGTAGTAACAGCAATCAGGACAAATGTGACTACAATTCCCGCCACATACCAGAAGCCTTTTCCGGCAAGGTTTCCTTCCATATAATCTTTAACCATATAGTACAAAAGAGCGATCGGCACCATAAGAACCAGATTCGATACGGTGACGGATACAAATGCCTTTATCATGTCTTTGGCACCCTGTTCGGAGAGAGCACACTTATGCATCAATGTTTCTTTTAACTTCATGTCACACACCTACTTTCCAGCATACCGATTTATTGTATTCTCCCCACATATGAGCATACAAACCATCTGTTTTTTCCAATTCTTCATGTTTGCCGCTCTGACAAATTTCTCCCTCTTTCAGCACACAAATACGGTCTACTCCGACTACGGAAGAAAGTCTGTGAGCGATCATGATCACCGTCTTCCCCTGAGAAAGTTTGGTAAATGCCGCCTGTACCTTTGCTTCGTTGTCCGGATCTGCAAAAGCGGTTGCCTCGTCTAAGATCAGAATCGGTGCATTTTTCAACATGGCTCTCGCGATAGAAATACGCTGTGCTTCTCCTCCGGAAAGGTATGTTCCTTTGGAACCAATCACGGTGTCAATGCCGTCCGGCAGTTTGTCGATAATATCTTCGCATTGTGCATTTTTCAATGCTTCCATTACTTCTTCACGAGTTGCATCTTTTTTACCCATTCGAACATTGTCAAAAATTGACATTTTTAAAAGATGGCTGTCCTGGAATACAAAAGATATGGTATCCATAAGTTCTTTCGAATCTATGCTTTTCACATCCACTCCGCCAATCTTTATTTTTCCTTCCGTTGCATCGGCAAATCTTGCGATCAGACGCGCTAAGGTCGTTTTACCACCGCCGGATGGTCCGACAAATGCCACCTGCTCACCTGCTTTGATATCCAGATTGATGCCGTGCAGCGCATCTTTCGCTGCACCTTCATAACGAAATGAAACATTTTCAAAACAGATCGAAGTATCTTTTGGCTGCTCTTTTTTCTGCGTCTCCGAAAGCGGCTGGCGTTCCATAATACTGTCGATACGCTTCAAGGAATCTTCCACGATCATTGTATTTTCACCCGCATACATCATTTTTGTCAAGGTAACCGTAATGATCGGTGTGATAATGATGTAGAACATCAAATTAAGCAGAAACGTCGTATCCACCATTCCGCTCTTTACCCCGCCAAACAGATAAGCTGCGGCGATGAGAATGGCAAACACCGAATTAATTCCCACGGTATATCCCATCATCGGGATACGAAGATCTTTGGTATAAGAAATTACCCATTTTTCATATTTTTTGATGGAATTCTGAAATCTTTTAAAGGAAAATACCGACTGTCCAAACGTTTTTACAACGGGGATTCCGCGGACATATTCCACCGCTTCATTGGACATTTCTTCCAATGAATTCTGATACTCTTCCATCTTCTTTTTCATATTTTCTCCCATCATGGTACTCATGACAGCAAACGCAGCAACAACAGGGATCAGACACAGAAGTCCGAGTCTCCAGTCAAAGATAAGAAGAAGGATCGCAAGTCCTACCGGAGTAGCGAAAGCGACACATTTATCTGGCAGCTGGTGCGCGATATAAGTTTCCGTCGCCGCACTGGACTCATTTACAATTTTCCGAATTTTACCACTCCCCTCTTCTTCCATAAAACCAAGCGGAAGGGATAAAATATGACGCATAAGCTGCGAGCGCATATTGGCCTGCACGCGGAATGCAGACAGATGCGAGCAGATCAATGCTCCTATGTAGATCAGCATGGCAAGCACCGCTGTTCCGACAGCGCTCCATCCATAAAATGCCAAATTCTGAGCTGCTCCATAATCCGGTGCCACACGCAGCACTTCTTTGATCAGACACCAAATAAAATAAAATGGGACAAGTGCCGCAAACGCACTTATCACGGCGAGTACCCATGACGCAATTGTCAGGTATTTAAAATTTCCGGCATACTCAAACAACCGCTGAATCGGTTTTTGTTTTGCCTCTGCATTTTTCGTCATTTTCAAAAGCCTCCTTAAACTTTCTATTGGAAACCATTCAAAAGGGAATCGTTTCCTTTCATTTTATAAAGAAATGCTCTTCCCTGCGAGAAATTCATCTCATAAGTACAGCATTTATTTATCAATTCCCAGTCATGCGAAATGATCAACACACTTTTTCCCATGCTTTTTAGTTGTTTAAAACACTCTGCGGTCTGAATCATATGACGGTAATCCAATCCACTTGTCGGTTCATCAAAAATCAATATTTCTTTCTCTGCCAATATTGCGGATACAATTGCAACACGCTGCTTCTGTCCCCCGGAAAGTGACATCGGATGTCTTTGCCGGAAAGCTGACACCCCTAATTGCTCCATCGCATCATTTTTATCCTCTTCCGGTCTATCCTCAGCCCCAAGACTGATTTCATCCTCTACCGTTTCACAGAACAATTGATGATTTACATCCTGCATAACCATATAACACTGTTTTAACATCTCCTTATTTTTGTACTTTTTGCCATCTAAGACCGTAGTTCCTTTAAACTTTTTCTCAAGCCCGCATAAACAACGCACAAATGTCGTCTTTCCTGCACCATTAAGACCAGTTATCGCAACAATTTCATTTTGAGGAATCGTAAAATTATCTATATCAAAAACCAATTCCTGATCATAGGAAAATTGGTAATCAATGCACTCAATTCCTTTTTTTGTGGATATTTCTTCTTTTTCAAACTTCTCTGCAACATTTTCCATAGTCCGTAATCCAAACTCTTTTCTTTGTGCGGACGAAAACTGCATAAACTCTTTTATAGCCAAATTCCATTCCACTTTTCCATCTTTCAAGTAAATTACACGGTCGCAAACTTCCTGCAGCCAGTTAAGTCGATGTTCTGCAATTACTATAGTTTTTCCTTGATCTTTCCAAAATGATAAAATCTGTTTTAATTTTTCAATTGATTTTATATCCAGGTTCGATGTCGGTTCATCAAGTACAAACACCTCTGGCATCATTGCCGAAACCGAGGCACAGGCTACTCTTTGTTTTTCTCCACAGGAAAGTTGAAATATGTCGCGATCCAAAAGCAGATCCATCTCCAGTTGATCCGCCACTACATTCATTCGCTCTCGAATCTCTTTTTCCGGCAAACCAAGGTTTTCACATCCAAAGGCAATCTCACTCGTCGTGTCCATACAAAAAAACTGACTTCGCGGATTTTGAAACACGCTTCCCACCTTTTGAGAAATATTGTAGATTTCTTCCTTTTGAACATCCATGCCACAGACAGTCACTTTTCCATGCATTTCTCCCTCATAAAAATGAGGAATCAGTCCATTAAGCATTCTCGTAATGGTCGTTTTTCCACATCCGGATTCACCACATAAAAGAACACATTCACCAGAGCCAATTGTAATTGACACATCTTTCAATGCTCCCTTATCGGAATTGTTATACGTAAAATTTACATTTTCTAACTGTATCATAGTTTCTCCTTATACAATCAAGCTTCGTATCAGCGCACCTGCCCAGATTACATACGGTATCACACATAGCGTAAACAAAATATAATCCTGCGCATGAAACCCAATCTGACATACATTAGTACGCTTTCGATCTGCTCCCAGCCCGCGTGTTATTGCTGCCGCATTCAGTTCCTCACCAATTTTGGCCGAACAGACCAATAAAGGGACCAGCCGATATTCTATCATCTTAGTCACATTTTTTCCTCCAAATCGGATATCTCTCATGCGCATGGCATCATTGATAGAAGAAAATTCATCTGCTATCGTAGGAAAGAAGCGAAACATCACAGATAACGGAATGCTTATCTTTTCTGATACATGCATTCTTTCCATCGCCGCATTAAATTCACTCACTTTTGTTGTTCGGATCAAATAACTTCCTGTCATGATTCCGGGTAAAAAACGTGTTAAAATTCCACAGCACGCCAGCAAAAGATAACCAATTACCCCGGAAAGACGTGGTAAGATTCCTATGTACAAACCATATGCCACTGCATATAAAATCAAATACCAAACTCCTGTCTTCCATTTTCCATCAAGTACAAACAAAATCATAGGAACAATGCAAAAAAGCGGGGTATATCGGTTAAAAAGATCACCGCCTGCATTTCCAAGAACAAAAACTCCCATAGTAAACAGAAGTAACAGTTTCGGTCTCGGATCAAATACCAACTTTCCTTCTTTCATCACGCGATTCCTGCTTTCTCAAAATGTTTTTGCAATACAGATTTTCCAATGATCCCTCCAATCCAGCCACAAACCAAACAAGAAATAATCATTGCCGGAATCAGCCATTTATGACTCATAATTTCAGATAACGAGTCTATATACTCCTGACCAAAGCTTTGTCTCGTCACAAAATATTCGTGTGCATTGATAAATAATGGCACAAAATTTCCAAATAAAATAATATCAAATACACTTCCACTTAGAGTTGCTTTGGAACTACTTTTATAATTTCCGCTTTTTGCAATCAGATCAGCAAGAAGACCAAACACAATTCCAAACAAAAATGGCCAATATCCCATCCCTGTGATCCACAAAAACAGCCCGATAATGATGGCATATATTGTGAGCATTCCAAATTTGTCCACTTTGGTCATGAAAAGCATATATGGAATCCCTCCAAGAAGCGGTACCAGTACACACAGCATTGGCATCATGATTGGGATAAATCCCAGCATTGCAACTGCCGTCATGATAACGCAGTATATCGCTGCGTATATTCCAATATTAATCAGATCTTTTCCTTTTAATTTTCCACTTGTATTCATAGCAATCTCCTTTTTTTGCTTTATTATTTCGTGTTATCTCTATTACCGCAAAAGGTTTTGCATGTCATACTTTTGTAAGTTTTGACTAACTCTTAGCTAAAAGAATTGACTGCAGGCTCGTCTGTCATCTGCAGCCACTTTCTTTCGATTCGTGCAACCATTAGTAGCAATTACTGTAAATTACATCCCAGCCGGCACTATGATACTTCTCCAGCATACAGATGTAACGTCTCGCTTCTTCTTTGGACATATTGTGTCGGACAACTTCAAAAAAACTTTCAAACAATGCTTTATTCATAATATGCATAAAGTTTTTTGTAATCCGTTCTCCTTCCTTCATTTGAATGCCGGTGGCATCCATGAATCGATAGGTATATTCCGTTTCAATTTCTACTAGATGTTCCACAAAGTTCTGAAATTTTGTACCATATGCGCCATCGACCAGCAACTGAAAAATCTCAAAATGATCATACATATAATCTAACATAAGCATCATTCCATTTTCCGCATACTCGTCTAGATAGTCTGCCTGCTTTTCAGGTTCTATTTTTTGAAATTTTTCCTGCACACTTACAAATATCTCTGTAAATTCTTTTGCTGCCGGTTCCACAAGTGCCGAAAAAAGGCCCTCTTTCCCACCATATCGGGAATAAATAGACCCCGTCGTTGTTCCCGCTTCTGCCGCTATCGTGCGAAGAGAGGCATCGACATATCCTTTGTCCAAAAATTCTTTTTTTGCACATGTTTCAATTTTTTCTGAAACACCTTCGATTGGTTTTGACAAGTTTACCTCCGTTTTGTAACACTGTTATATAACACTGTTATGAGTATAGAACACCATTTCCTTTTTGTCAATACTCTATCGGTCGAAAACCGGCTATTGAGAATTTCTGTCACTTCTGCCTTTTCATTTATTCGCACTTGCCATCTTGCGGACAACTTGTTACAATAAATGTAACTTTTTTCCAAAGCAAGGAGGATACCATGAGTCGGATTATTTTTCAAAAATCATATCTTATATTACTGCCCTCTTATCAAATGACACATCCTCATAAACATCCTTTTTTACATCTGTTTTTTAGCAAAAAAGGATGCCGGATCTGTTTCGATGACACAACGTTGCAAGTCCGTCCCATCTTGCGTATACCTGCCAAAAACTAACAGGCATTGCTATATCGTTGATGACACCGTATTATTTTCGGGAGACTGCCTTGCCGTGAACGAACAGGGAGGATATCGTTTTTTTGACTTTTTCACCCAATTTCCGGACATGAATAAAAAATCTCTGCTCCATTTGCAGAAAATTGTCAGCACTATTCAACCTCGTTATGTATGTACCGGGCATAGTGGAATCCGCAAATATTCACCTGATATATTCGCACACGCACATGAATCCGCTCAATTCAGCCTCAAAAAACCTTTTGACCCATATGCTCCCTATGATGCATTTACTCAAAATAACCATTAAACACCACTGAATTTTTGCTATTCGGGAACAATTCGTGATACAGTGCGAGGAAATAATTGTCCGTCATGCTGGCGATATAATCGACAACGATCTGATCCGGCTGCTCTTTTTCCATATAATCATCAATAAAATCGCTGTTATAATTTATCTCTTCCAGATATTGTATATGATGACGGTACAAAATAGAATTTTTCTCCATGCTGTGTGCCTGGCGGAGCAGTTCTTCATACATCTGCTCAAACATTGGCTGGATCTGTTGATACACGCCATCTACCAGTGAATTTTGATAAATCTGCTGATAGTTTTCCTTCTTTGCTTTTGAAAAGGCATCGTAATAGTCTTTTTCCATACAGAGATACGGTTTTCCATAGCTGTTTTCAATGATATTTACGATTATGTTATTGATGATCTCCGCATTGGTCGTTCCGATTTTCCCACCGGTAAACTGCCCTTCGTCTTTTAATATTCCGACTTTTACCGCGTCCTGCCGGTCTTTTCCAAGATACGCGATAATGTCGCTGATCCGCATCACGCAGCCCTCTAATGTCGATGGGATCTGCTGTTTATTCGCCTCCGGATCGGTATAGCAATCCTCCACTCGCTTATCAAACTGCTGAAAATCCGTCAATTCCACCGGCTGATACCGCTCCAGTTCCATCTCGCCATTGTGGCAGAGGACACCGTCCAATACCTGCAGACTCATATTCCGCGACACGAGTTTATCCAATACCCGCACACTGTGAACATTATGGTTGAAAAAACGGCCGGTATGAGCATGGTACAATTCATTTAAAAATCGCTCTCCTGCATGTCCAAATGGGGTGTGCCCAATATCGTGTCCGAGTGAAATGGCCTCAATTAAATCCTCATTTAACCCCAGCATGCGCCCGATATTTCGTGCGATCCGAGCAACCAGCTGGACATGCAGGGCTCGCCTTGAGATGTCATCATTCTGATAAGCCGATAATACCTGTGTTTTATCCGAATACCGGTTGTAATACGGATTGTGAAGGATTTTTTCAATATCACGCACAAAGGCCGGACGCCACAAATTTGCAATGTCATGTGCTGGTGCACGTCGCACAATATCCTCATCTGAAAAGGCATACGGATTTTCTCTGTGGTTTTTCCGGTCTTCTAGTATCTGTTTTTGCAATTTTTCCGATAATACATGATAATCTGCCATACGTTTTCCACCTTTCCTCAAACTTTGAGACGATACAAAACGTCTTCAAAACAAACCCCATCCGTCGGTGGGATATCTCTCTTTTCCGTGGCAAGAATGCAATCTCTGACAAAGGCGGCCGCTTTCTTTACAGAATTTTCCAGTGGATACCCATTGACACAGTCGGCGGCAATGACCGCAGCAAAGATGTCTCCTGTTCCGGAACGCACTTTTCCCACACGCTTCTGCCGGAGAAATTTAATCTCACCCGGCGTTTCACTTACCACATTGGTAATATACGAGGTCGAATTCAGTCCGGAAATAACAATCTTATCCGCACCAAGTTCACGTAATTTGTCTGTCATTTTCAGGAAATCCGCTTTGCTCCAGCCGTCTTCCCGGTAAGGCATCCCGGTGAGCATGCAGGCTTCTGTCAGATTTGGAGTAAGAATGTCGGCATAACGCACAAGCTGCTTCATCTTATCACACATTTCCAAAGTATACGTCGGATATGCTTTTCCATTTTCTCCCATTACCGGATCAATGATCACTTTGGTTCTCTCATCCTGAAACTGTCTGATAAAATCGCTGACGATCTCAATCTGTCTGGCAGAGCCCAAAAATCCGGTGGCAATTCCTTCGAACCGAAGATCCAGTTTTTTCCATTCCTGCATATACGGCGTCATTTTGTCCGTATAATCATCGTAAAAGAACGACTCAAAACCGGTATGATTGGAAAAGATCGACGTCGGCAGCATACACCCCTGAATCCTCATATGCGAGATAATCGGAAGTGACACTGCGATCGAACACCGTCCAAAGCCTGATATGTCATTGATTATAGCAATTTTTTTCTGATTGTTATGCGACATTTTTTTCACTCCTAATAGGTCTTACTTTGCGTTAATGTAATTCATCAAACCTTCGGCTTTGATGATCTTCTGCATAAATTCAGGAAATGCCTGACCCTGATAGCTCTGATTTTTCGTCTTATTTACGATCACTCCGCTGTCAAAATCAATTTCCACTTCGTCTCCTGCCTCAATATTTTCAGAAGCTTCTTTACACTCAATGATCGGCAGTCCGATATTGATCGCATTACGGTAGAAAATTCTGGCAAATGTCTCTGCGATAACACAGCTGACTCCCGCTGCCTTGATGGAAATCGGTGCATGTTCACGGGAAGAACCGCAACCAAAGTTTTTCTCGGCTACGATGATATCGCCTTTCTGCACATTTTCCACAAAATCCTTGTCAATATCTTCCATACAATGCGTTGCCAGTTCATCCGGATCGGATGAATTCAGGTAACGTGCCGGAATGATAACGTCTGTATCTACATTGTCTCCATATTTAAAAACTTTTCCTAATGCTTTCATGGTTTCTTCCCCTTTCTATAATCCTAATTCGGATGGCTCAGAAATTTTTCCGGTCACGGCACTTGCTGCTGCAACTGCCGGACTTGCCAGATAAACTTCCGAATCCACATGTCCCATACGGCCGACGAAGTTACGGTTTGTCGTAGAAACAGCTCTTTCTCCGGCAGCAAGGATTCCCATATGTCCGCCAAGACAAGGTCCGCAAGTCGGTGTGCTGACAACCGCTCCTGCCTTGATAAATGTCTGAATCAGTCCCTCTTCAATTGCCTGAAGATAAATTGCCTGCGTCGCCGGGAATACGATACAACGCATACCTTTTTTCACTTTACGTCCTTCCAATACTTTCGCCGCAGCACGCAGATCTCCGATTCGTCCATTGGTACAAGAACCGATAACAACCTGATCGATCTCCACATCACCGGACTCTTTTACGGTCTTTGTATTTTCCGGAAGATGTGGGAACGCAACCGTTGGCTCCAGGGTATTTAAGTCGATTACGATCTCTTCATCGTATTCTGCATCTTCATCCGGTTCATAAATCTTATATTCTTTTGTAGAATGTTCTTTCATATATTCAATCGTTTTCTCATCTACCGGGAAAATACCATTTTTCGCACCGGCTTCAATTGCCATATTGGCGATAGAAAAACGATCATCCATTGTAAGACTTGCCACACCATCTCCGGTAAATTCCAAAGAACGGTACAATGCGCCGTCTACCCCGATCTTGCCGATCAAATGAAGAATCACGTCTTTTCCGCTTACCCATTTCTGCAATTTTCCGGTAAGTACCACTTTGATTGCAGATGGTACTTTAAACCATGCTTTTCCTGTAATCATACCGGCACCCATGTCTGTACTTCCTACACCTGTAGAAAATGCTCCCAGTGCTCCGTATGTACATGTATGTGAATCAGCTCCAATACATGTCTCTCCTGCTACGATCAAACCTTTTTCCGGCAGAAGGGCATGCTCGATTCCCATCTCTCCTACTTCAAAATAATTGGTGATTCCCTGTGCTTTCGCATACTCGCGCACGCATTTACAATGTTCCGCAGACTTGATATCTTTATTTGGTGTAAAATGATCCGGAACAAGTGCAATCTTGTCCTTATCAAATACGGTCTTTTTATTTAACTTCTCTACTTCATGAATGGCAACCGGTCCGGTAATATCATTTGCCAATACCAGATCCAGATCTGCTTCAATGAGCTGTCCTGCCTGAACACTTTCCAATCCGGCATGTGCTGCCAGAATCTTTTGGGTCATCGTCATTCCCATCGTCAATTCATCCTTTCTATTTTTACTATTTTCCCTGAGGGATTTTTTACTTAGTTAAAGGTAGGCTGTAGGGGTTCGCCGAGGGCGGCGAGGTTGTGAGGTTACTAGGTGATGGAATCCCTTGTTTTTGGATTTCAAACCGCCGGTTATACGGGCTCCCCGGTTTGGGGATTTCTGGGCTCCCTGGTTTGGGGATGCAAAAGCAACCTTTTCGGGTAGCTTCGCGTGATTTCGTTGCCTTTTTTCCTCTTATGTGGCAAGAAAAGCAACATAAACTGCCTCTTTTTCCTTTTTTGGTTGCCTTTTGGCAACCATACTTGCTTTAAAAGCAACCTTTTCGGGTGATTTCTCTTAGTTGCGTTGCCTTTTTCTCTTCACCGCGGCGGGAAAAGCAACCTGATTCGCCTTGATTTCCTTTTTTCGTTGTCTTTTTGCTTTTCTATCTCAAACTCTTTCAGCCTTTCACTTTATATATAGTAACAAAAAATTCTCAAAAAGTAAAATATTCTTTTCTTATATTTGATATAACTTTTATTTATATCTCTTTTCTTTTCTATTCCTTTGTGATATATTATAATTACCAAGTTTGTGAAAACTGCTTTTTATTTTGGTCATGCACCTCAGGAAAGATGAAAATCACACCACTCCGGGGTGCCTTGCCACCATCAACGCCACACCTGCACCTCGGAAATGAAGGAAATCATATCTTTCCAGGGTGTCTTGCCAACAAAACACTCACACGTGCACCTCGGAAATGAAAAAAATCACACCACTCCGGGGTGCCTTACCGCCACCAACGCCACACCTGCACCTCGGAAATGCAGGAAATCAAGCCATTCCGAGGTGTCTTGCCACCAAATCACTCACACCTGCACCTCGGAAATAAAAAAAGTCAGACCACTCTGGGGTGCCTTGCCGCCAAAACACTCACACGTGCACCTCGGAAATAAAAAAATCATATCACTCCAGGGTGCCTTCGCTCCACTACTGCCAGACATGCACCTCGGAAATGCTAGAAATTAAGTCTCTCCGAGGTGACTTGCCAACAAAACACTCACACCTGCACCACTGAAACGCTGGATATCAAACCATTCCGGGGTGCCCCACGCCCCACCAAAGTAACATTCCAAAAATGAAAGGAACCCTTATGGAATCATTATCACAATATCATATTTTTTACACGGTCGCCAAAAACGGCAGCATCTCAGCAGCTGCCAATGAACTTTTCATCAGCCAGCCTGCCGTAAGCAAGTCAATAAAAAAACTGGAGGAACTTCTCCAAACCACGCTTTTCATCCGTTGTTCGCGGGGTGTTAAATGCACCGAGGATGGCAGAATTTTGTACGAGCATCTTGCCTCTGCCTTTTCCTCGATTCAGGAGGGCGAACAGATGTTACAGCGCAACCGCGCCTTTGAAGTAGGACAGATCCATTTTGGTTCCAGTACCACTTTGTGTAAGCACATTATGCTGCCGCTTCTTCAGACATTTGTTGAAAAAAATCCGCATATCCGCGTCACGATTGACGGCCTTTCTTCCCGGGAAACTGCACTGCAGCTTGCCGCCAATAAGATGGACGTCGGACTGCTGGTAGAAACCAGTGCTTCAAAATCTCTGGCATTTACCCCTTTAACCGACTTATCCTATACTTTTGTGGCTTCCAGACAATATTTGGAAAATTTGAAATTGCGTGAGGGAATTGATTATTCGAAAAAAGATCCTGCCTTTTTTCAAAAGGCAACTCTTATGCTTATGGATCATGAAAATATATCAAGGCAGCATATTGAAGCCTATTTTTCCGCCAATTCCATCGAAACACGCCAGATTCTTGAAACAAGTAATATGGAACTTTTGATTGAATTTGCCAAAATCGGGCTGGGTGTTTCCTGCCTTATTCGAAATTTTGTAGAAAAAGACATTAAAAACGGCATGCTTATCGAGATTCCATTACGCAAAAATATCTCGACGCGTACCGTTGGTTTTGCCTATTCCAAAGAATCCGTGCACAATTCTGCCGTGACAAAATTCAAGCAGATATTAAAAGAAACTTATGGAAAATAATATGTAAAAAACACCTTTTTCTATCTTGTTTGATAGAATTCCCGCATGACCTTCCGGGCAAATTCAAGACTGCCGTTTCCTCCGGCGACGCGGATCGTTTTCTTCCAATATTTGTCATTCAGAATTTCTATCACTACTTGCTTTTGACCTCCTGTTATCTCATGTAATTCTTCTGCTTTTTCAATAAAAATCTTATGCTGCTCATCGGACTCTTCTGCCATTTCCATCCTGCAAAAGTACGCCATGACCGTAAGAAATGCTTCGTGCGAGCCCGCATGTTCCCCGCCTCCATTCTCCTTTTGTATCTGTTACACCATATGTTTGTACCACCTAATGAGGACGAATTTGAAGTTCCTTCAAACAATGCTGAGTAATCTACGTTACTGTTGTATTTATTTGTATAATCACTAAAACTATTTATTTCTGACATTTAACCAACCTCCTTGTCCTTATCAGCATCCATGCAAGATTTATTTCATTAACAAACCTACAGTTTCACATCAACATTATGTCCAACAGGTTCTGAAGTACTAATGTTTACACCATCTGGTATTGCATCCACCGTTTCCTCTGAAACTGAATCATTCGTATCAACTGTAATATCCTGATTTTCTCCGGTTGCTTCTGATTTTTTATCTTCATCAATCTTGTCATCTGCATTCTTCTTTTTAGACTTATCTTTATCCTCAGTCTTTGAAACCTTCTGATCTGCCTTTGCAGCTTCTTCCATCTTCTTATTTACATCTGCAAGTGTGGATACCTGTGCCGCTGTTGCCGCCTGAGCCTTTTCCTGTAAATCAGCCAGTTCTTCCTCTTTCTTTTCTGTACTTGCTCCTCTACCTTTATCCATCTTAATTTCAGATTCCAACACACCTGCTTTGCCTTCCATTTGTGTTGCCATACTACCCTGTACCTTTGCCTGTTTCATAGAGGAATCTGCGGAAATCATCGCCTGCATACTTGCCTGTGACAGACCTGCACTCTGTTTTCCTGATTTCGGACCAGTCTTCCTGCTGCCTCCAAGCATATCATCCATAGATGGTTTTTTCATCTGCTGCTCTTTTCTCTGCTCCATCTGATGCTGTCGTAACTGCTGATTCAGATTATTGATCTCCCGCTGTATTTCCTGTCTTTTCTTCATCTTATCTTCCATAGAAAGTTCCTCATTAGAAGATAATTCCTGCAACTTTTTCTGTGCATTTGCAATCTGATTCTGAATATTTTTGCTGACAGAATCCATCTGGGTAATTCTTCCTGAACTTCCTGCCTGCATACCATTATTTGCTCCACTAATACCATTTACTGTCATCGTTTTGTCCTCCTTGATAAAGAATTTGAAATCCGTTTCTTATAAATTTGCATTACACGACTTCTTATTTACTCTTTCGGCATCTTCACATTTGAAAAAAAGTAAGATGTTGTGAACCGACCTTTTTTTGTTGTGAAGCAGCATATTTTCATCTATATTCGCACAAAAAAGCACTAAATATCTTAGTTTCAAAATTCAAGATACTTAATGCTTCTTATCTCTATTCCACCTGTAACATAATACTCAAAATTACTTCCTTGTCCACCTGCTCCAAAGATATATCTCCCATATACATTTTGGCAACCCGGCGAATATTATTCAGACCGATACCATGCCCTTTACCTGACTTTGTTGTTTCTGGCAGATCGCTGTCACTATAGTTTAACTCCCCCTGATAGCTGTTCTTTATGGTTATCATAAAAATACTGTTTTTCCGAAAAGAAGAAATGCTGATATACGGATCATCTCCACT
>ERZ780157.2117-NODE-2117-length-19243-cov-3.569471_pt1 | contig 19243 bp, 24 predicted proteins | sample MGYA00511169_ERZ780157 | MGnify/ENA primary metagenome ERZ780157 (study PRJEB29588, sample SAMEA1965149) | human gut metagenome | biome: human gut; feature: human-associated habitat; material: faeces | place: Denmark | collected 2008/2010 ... | reverse complement strand
GAGATTTCTGACAGCACCCACAGTCTTGGGGGCCATTCTCAGCATCTACACATCAATTCCCCATTCGACGCCAGATACAGAGTTAGTAAAAGCACTAGACGAAGTAGCGATAAGTCCACGTGTGAACATTCTAAGCAATATTGCGTTTATGAAATGGAGATTGTGGAAAAGTCCAAATCGGAGAAACGTGGAACGCGTTGTCAATTCCTTGCGCAACTGCCCTCGATTCCTGTCTTTGAATCTTACTCGGACCCCCCTCACATAGACGATCATTTGTTACAAACACGGAAAACTGAAACTGCGCCCTTCAGTCAACATCCTCCGAATTCCCCATAGGCGGAAGCTGCACGCCCATGCTGGTCATTATACTGTTCAGCGGGCCTTCTTCGGTGGGTTGGAGTGAATACGACTTGAGGAGGTTGGACAGCGCGTCGAAATCCACGTCATCCTCGTCCGGAAGCACTTCGTCCGGATCCGGCTCTTCCATGTCTTCATCCCCTGAGGAGTATCCTGCAAGTCATCAAGAGAATCCACCTCCCACCTTGCAATATGTTGCAAACGGAGTCGAAGTCAATATGCAAGCCACTGGCATTGCTTCCGCCAACGATACTGTCAATACCCTCCAGATTCGATGTGGAGGAGAGAAACGATTTGAACGACTCCAGAATGTCGTCGTCCTTCTTGCGTACCTTCATCTCGGCGTCGATAATGCCGTCCAGGTCCTCTTCCCGGAGATTCCCCTCCTCCTCCTTCAGCACTCCGTCGATATCTTGCTCGGACACATTCAGCCACGCGTAGTCTTCCTTCTCGATCTGAATTGGAGGGACGACTGACGACTCCACCATCAGCTCGGGAATGTGACTCTCCCTCAAGCGCTCGTACTCCTCGTACGAACTGTTGTTCACCAGCGAGTAGACCAAGTCCTTGTCGAGCGCGGGATACGCGTGGTTGTCCATCGCGTCAATTCGCTTCTGCTTCCCCGCTCGATCCGTCGCAGGACACTTCCACAGCAACGCGCCTTTCCGAAGAAGGTCGCCCACCATCGTCCATCTAGTCATCATCCCTCTCACACACACTCACCTCTCTTCCGCCGACGCCGCCAGAAAGCCTTCTCTTCCCGCGACTTCGGAGTCCTTCGACCCGCAGGAAATCAGTTGCAGAAAGAGGAGCTTCGGCAGCCGAGCCTCGAACACGCTCCGACTCTCCGCCACGGGGAGCTCCTTCAACGCCTTCTCCGCCTGGTCTCGCTCGAGCGGCGTGCTCTCCACCAGCAGACGGCTGAAGAGCGTCAGCACCGAGGGAGTGGCGACGAGCTTCGCCCAGCTTGATGGGAGCGAACAGTAGAAGCGGTGGGTGTTGGAGCGAACGGATGCTGCCGCATGACGGAGACGCTTCATGATAGCGGCTTCGATGGGAGGCGAAGCCTGGCACGGGATGGCGGGAAGGAGAGCGATGGCCTCCTCCACGGAGGGATGGACAGGAATGTGTTTGAATGCGGAGAATTGGGGGTGAGGGAGGATGTAAAAGTGACCGTTGGCAAGAAAGAAGCGATTGTCCATGGTGCTCGGATCCATCCAATCGGGGAGCTCTCTCGCCGCTTCGATCAGCAGGAAATCGCCGTCTACGTCTTCCACGTGAATCTAGATAACACACAAGCACACAACGAATACGACAAGATTGGAGTGCTTCTCCGACAGTCTGTGAAGCACGTATGCGATGATCCACTCATCCTCCACACTGTCTCCCACATTCGTATCTGCGCGCAAATAGAACCGCTGTTCGTTCGGTGACAGAGGGCTTGCTGACTTGAAAGATTCTGTGCGAAGAAAGAAGGAGTCCTGGTACCAAAGGACGTCTTTGGTCATTTCACATACTTCCTGCATTAGCTGTAGCTTCAGCGAATCCAACGCGCGGGACTGCTTCGGCAACTACGGATAAGGCTCGAATCGCCTCCATTCACGCTTCTATCCTCATCCACCACATAGATACATGTCACAACCGTCGTTACCGACGTGGCCTGCATCGATCAGGAATAGAATGTTCTTCCACACCATTATCTGTTTCACTTCAATGCTGGGAAAGATCATTCGTGTTAAGAGAGGGAGAGAGGAGGAATCAAAGGATACGCTCGTCGTGGAAGCGCCGGAGAAGCGTGTGGCGACGATGGACGCTGTGAACGAGGAACTGAGCAAGATGACGCTGAAGGAGGGAGAGAACGAAGCAGCGAGACCACCCATGTTCGAGTTGAAGAGGGTGGTGACGAATAGGTACCGGTACAAGCGAATCGAGACGACGACAAACGCTGACTTTGAGGATTGGTGCACAGAGAAGTTCGAGAGTATGGCTGCAGAGGTAATCCCGCGCTACTCTCGGAAGAGAGCGAGATTCCAAATTAACTACAACACAAACGTGGCCAGCCACTTGCAAGTGTGGAATGGGGCTCTAGGGTGATGTCTAGGCAGAGTGCAACACGCATATGATAACCTTCGGGGGAAACGGAAAGGTGAGCAAAAACGCGTACGGCAAGCTGATGTCATACATGGCGAGCGGCGAACTGGAATGCGACTACCGTTGCCAGAAGCGAGGCATATACAACAACTACACGCTCCTTGCGATTCTACTCGCGACTAAAGACTACGAGAGGGCGCTGGAACTCGTGAATATCGGGGCTTCCTTCACTGTGTGAGCTTGCGCAACGCCTCATCTCTAGATCGATATCAGAGGCGGAATAACGCCCGCATCGATCTTCTGGAAGCAGATCGTGGAGGGGTGCTGCTTCTTTGACGCAACGGTGGAGGCGTTGTACAAGGAGATGAACAGGCAGCTTGAGGCCGCAAAGAAGAAGCAAGAGGATGAGGAAGGCGGTGATGGCGATGTGTATGACTACTACGTGTGCCAGGGTGAAGTGGCGAAGCACGAAGCCGAAGAGGGATACATTTCTCTATCCGAACTGGATCGCTCGCAGAACATGGAGCTGTTCGACGGAACCGAGTATGTGGACGAGCGCGTGTTTGAGGACAGCGAGGAGTTATCCGACGACGAGGACAGCAATGCGGAAGGGTACTACGACCACTTGCTGGATAGCTGGAGTGACGACAACGGTCGTGACTGGCTTGACTACCGTTCAAGCGACTACGGTGACAGCGATTATTACAACTACGGTATTAAAAAAACGGATAGCTGGAGCGAGGACTCTTGGGACAGGTATTATAATGATGGCTATAATAGCGATGAGTAATGATTCTACTGGGTGATGTAACAAAGAAGCACTGAAATGTGTTTGTTGGCCACCAAACGGTCGTTTCCCAAATTCGAGACTCCCTGCACAACGTGTTTTCAAAGAATCTGTCATGGCAAGGAAACGACTTGATCAGAAATGGGTTTACTCCATCTTGCAATGCATGAACTCCAGCAACTCCTACGATCAGAGGGAAAGAACACTCGCACCTCGTCCGTGGGATAGCGTCCCACCTTTTCCTTCGAGAAGACGAGCTTGTCGTTCACGTACATATCGAACGCTTCGAACTCCGACAAGGACTGGAACGAGTAGTACACGAGGACGAACGCAACCATAATGGGCTTATTGAACTGTTGGATCTTCAGTAACAGGTCTGCGTATGGAATCGCAGCCGGAATCGGAACCTAGGCGTGAGATGAAGTCCATGGGCGTACAGAACTGATGATGAGCACCGTCATGAACATGAGATACGCCGTGACCTCAAGGATATGAAACGTTCGCTAGCGAATGAAGAGGAAGAGCCACACTCACGCGCATCGGGTTCTTATCCACATACTTTGCGAAAACCAAGTGGTCTAACAGAGAAGGATTGTATTGGCCAACCAAGTCCTTCAAGTACGACACTTGCTTCTCGTACTGTCATCCACGGCACAGCTCAAACCGAACCGTTTGGATATCGCTCGCAGAATCGACTGGCTGCTGTTCCATCTTCCCACGAAGATTGATTATGCCCCTCCTTCCGATCCTCCTTTCCTTCTGCTGGACAACAGTGCTGGACAGCAGGAGTCGCTCCTGTTTGATTCTCGCCCATTCCGGATTTCAAGCCTCTTTTGGTCATTCTGAAAAGGCGTGTTTTGTCAGTAACCCGAAAAGATGTCTGCCGAAGGAACCGAGTACTTTGCATCGATCTCTGTGACGTAACGAATAGGATGGTTGATATGGCTCCAAAGCCCGTGGAAGGAGAAATGACGGTGGCTCAGTTTCTGGAGGAAGTGAAATCGCTGGAGAGTGGAATCCAGCGAATTAGGTTGGTTATGCGAGTGGTGCTGACTCTGCTAGTGATGTGGAGAAGAAGCTCAATGGCTATGCATACCAGGCCAACTTCTCGCTGGACAACATTCCCTGTGGGTGCCAGACACGGAGACGTAACGAGTAGCCGGAGATGTGGAGCAGATCACGGAAAACACCTCGAACCTCATCAAAACACTGAAGGTAGCGTTGCTAGCGAGATGTGACACGCAGGTGAAGATGGATTCGTTAAAGGATCACATTGCGAATCACAAGAACAGCATGATCGAAAGCGACGTGAAGTGACTTACACGATCTTCATGTTACCGATTAGAATGGAACAGAACGCCTTGGATACGGCTGTCCGCAAGTTTGCCAGCACCGTGGCTGCGTACAACGCCACCCAAGTGGAGTACGACAAGAACGTGAAGGCGCGTGTGAAGGGCGTTCTGAAGACGGTGCTGAACAAGAGCGACGCCGAGTTGGATGAGGTGATCGAGTCGGGTCAGAGCATCGAAGCCATTCGCGGAGTGCGCCTCGTCGATATGGCGTCATGCGTAGGCGATGATGGGCAATGTGAACGCGACCATCAAGACGAACGTGCGTCAAGTGGAGGAGACGTACCAGTCCGTGCTGAACATCCAGCGATCCATGGTGCAGCTGAACCAGATGTTTATGGATTTGGCATATTTGGTCAACGAGCAGGGCGAGTCCATCGATCGCATTGAGATGAACGTAGTCGAGCATGAAGCGTGTGAGAGGTAGATTTCGAAGGCGGCTTCGCGCGTGGCAGAAGGAAACAAGGCGCTGGAAGAGTCCATCAAGGAGGCGAAGAAGAACCGAAAGCGCCGATGCTGTATTCTAATGATTGTGATTATATGCGCCATCGTCCTTGTGACCGTCATGTTCCCATTCTTGTCGTCTGTTTTCTGCAAACACGAGTCTAATCGTACATAGTTAACAAGTCGTTGCAGCACACAACTAAATCGCTCGTCCTATGCATTAGCAGTAGGTGAAGGGGAAACGGCTCATCAAACAGAAGCCACCACTCTTCTCGCAGAGGAGACGGATCGTTCACCATTCTGAGCGCCAAATAGATGGCAGAAACAGCAAGAGAGGAGAAGCTGTACGCATTGCGTTTTCCGAATACGTAGGAATCCACGAGAATCGCCCAACCCACTTGGACCGTTTCGGTTTTCACATGCAATGACTTGCACGCGTTCAGATAGTAAGCAAAGGGGTGCGTTGTCTCCACATCGAACACGAAGGTTCGCAGAATGACCTGCTCGCACTCAACGACACGCTCCTTCAGCTTGTAGTATCTAAGTAAGAACGACACCCACCAGGCTCTACTCCTTTGTCAGCTCCTTATCGAACGAGTTTCCGTCAGCCTCTTTCCAGCAATTCAGAATGTCCCGTATCTTCCGCGTTTCGTCGCACACCTTTGAGGCCAGGAAGAGGCACGCAGACGCCGATTCGAGTGTTGAGAAACTGGAGTAGGGTCCAAACTCCTTGAACTTGTAGTAGTACGAGATCCCGGTAGCGATAACGATTTCAGATAGGGCGAGACGGACTCCCGTTTTCTGCATCCTCATAGCGACCTCGTCATACGCCATTCTGTTCACCAAGAGAGAGTAAGGCTGCTACGAAATGCGTATCGCAAGTGGAGAATGAATAGTGGTTTTGCCATGGCGCCTTTCCTTTCTGGGAACGATTCTCTCTCTAGCACGCATCGATTACGTCCATTCCCACCCCCATCTCCCCTTTCCATCGCATTCTCCCCCTTCCTCTCCCCACCTCAAATGGATTCACCTCCATCGAATAGACACAAAGCAACCTCAATCGCCTCCGTTCCCCCCGAATCACCCTAATTCTTGACATAACGGGACATAAACGGCGAGTGTACCCTACTTCCACACCTTTCTTTTGTAGACCACATTTCATTTGGTTACGATGTCTTTTGTCGCCCCTGCTGAACACGACGAAGTCGTTTGCTCCCTTGCTTGCCTCATCCTGGCCGACGCTGGCGTGCAGGTCAATACCGAGAACATTGAGAAGGTGAACCGTTCTGAAGCCGATTCTGATTGCATAGCTCCTCAAGGCCACCAACAACACCGTTGAGCCCTACTGGCCCCTGCTGTTCGCCAAGTACCTGAGTGAGAAGGACCTGTGCGAGCTGATCATGAAGCCTAGCTGCGGTGCTGCTGCCCCTGTTGGTACGTTCTGTTTTTGCGCTTTGTAACCCTCTAGCCGCTGCTGCTGGTGCTGCTGCTCCTGCTGAGGAGAAGAAGGAGGAGGAGAAGAAGGAAGAGGAGGAAGAGGAAGAGGATGTGGATATGAGCGGAGGCGGTCTCTTCGGCGGAGATGATGACGACTGGTAAACGCGTAGTCAGACATCCTAACCACTCGATGTGTTTGTTTGACGAAAGAGATTGCTTTACTGAAGTGTACTCGATTAACAGCGCTCGATTAACACTCGCTTCGTTCAACAAAGCCCACGTAAATGGATTACTCCCACTCAATGGTGGCTGGGGGCTTGGACGAGATGTCGTAGACGCAGCGGTTGATGCCCTTCACCTCGTTGATGATGCGGTTCGAGATTCTCGCGAGAAGGTCGTATGGGAATCTGTACCAGTCCGCCGTCATGTAGTCGGTGGTCTGCACGCAGCGAATCGCGCAGGTCTACGCATCACCCCTCGCTCCTCCCCCCACCTGCTCGTAGGTGCGTCCGTCGCCCATCACGCCCACAGAGCGCACGGGCAGAAGCACGCACAGCGCCTGTCCGATCTTCTCGTACTCGCCCGCCGCTCTGATCTCGTCGATCAGGATCTTGTCCGCCTGTCTCAGGATGTCCAGCTGCTGCTTGTCCACAGCGCCGATCACACGAATGGCGAGACCAGGACCAGGGAACGGGTGTCTCCAGATGCAGTCGTGAGGCAGACCCAGCTCCGTGCCCAGCGCGCGCACCTCGTCCTTGAACAGCTCGCGCAGCGGCTCGATCAGCTTCAGCTTCATGTTGTCCTTCAGGCCGCCGACGTTGTGGTGCGACTTGATGGTCGCCGAGGGGCCTCGGAAGGAAGTGGACTCGATCACGTCGGGGTACAGCGTGCCCTGCAGCAGGAAGTCCACGTGACCCACCTCCTTCTCGATCTTCTTCGCCTCCTCCTCGAACACGTCGATGAACGTGCCGCCGATGATCTTTCTCTTCTTCTCGGGGTCCGACACGCCCGCCAGCTTCGACAGGAACAGCTCCGAGGCGTCGGCGAGGTGCAGGTCGATGCCCGCAGCCGTCAGACGCTCCATCACCTCCTTCGCCTCGTTCAGACGAAGCACGCCGTTGTCCACCAGCACCGCGTGGAAGCGCTTGCCGATGGCGCGGTTCATCAGCACGGCGGCGACGCTGGAATCCACGCCTCCGCTCACAGCGCCGATCACGTGCTCGTTCTCGCCCACCTGCTTGCGGATGGAGGCGATCGCCTCATTCACGAAGGAACCCATCTCCCAGTCGTTGTTGGCGTTGCAGATACCGCGCACGAAGTTCTTCAGGAGAATGCGGCCCTGGGGCGTGTGGGTCACCTCGGGGTGGAACTGAATGCCGTACATCACGCGGTCGTGAGACGCGATGGCGGCGTGCTCCGCGTTGGTGGTGGCACCAATGTCGTAGAAGCCCTTGGGAAGAGCGGAGAGCTTGTCTCCGTGGCTCATCCACACCTGGAAGGGGTTGTCGAGACCCTCGAAGAGCTTCATCGCGTTCTTGTGCTCCTCCTCTGCACAGTGACGCGATGCGACCAAGCCTACCCGACAGAGACTCGACGATGCCGACCATGGCGTGTCCGTACTCGCGGTGATCGCAGGACGCCACAGTGCCACCGAAGTGGTGAGCGATCTCCTGCAGACCGTAGCAAATGCCGAGTAGCGGAATGTTCTTCTCCTCGATGTACTTCCAGAGCTCCTCAGACACGTGGGGAGCGTCCTTCTCGTACACGCTGGAGGGACCTCCAGAGAAGATAATACCCTACACCGTAAAACGACCAACCGAGCCGAGCACCTTCAAATTCTTCTTCTCCATAATGACCTTGGCGTCGACCAAGCACGAGAAGAGCTCGCAGTACACGTTAAACTCTGGCAATCAGATGGGAGGAGAAAGGGCTACCTCTCACGCGGCGAGCAATCAAATGGCTATATTGGGAACCAAAGTCGAGAATAGCAATTTCGTCGTGATTCATTGCTGGTTAGTTTGAAAGATATTGAACTCGGAATGGATGGATGAAACGCCCTCCGGGTGGGGCATTCCGTATGGAGGGAGGAGTGAATGGAACGGAGGGTGAAGACCAGGATATTGCAAGGGGTTTCGCGAGATGAGACGTTGGGGGAGAATGGGAATGTGGATGGCTGGATTGTCTATTCTATTCGTTGCATTTTCATCTGCTCTATCGTACCAACACGTTCATGCTCGCCTTCCTCCCATGATAACAACACTACCTCACCAAAGCGTGCTCGCTCCTATCAAACGCAACGGGTACTGCACGCACTTCGGTGGCAACTCAGCCGAAATGGGGATACTCGCCTGCTTCCCTTCTCATGGTTCCACTTTTCCGTGCGTCCAATGAGAGGGCGTGCACGGATTCCAAACGGAGAAACCCATTTTGGACATAAAACCCATGCACTCCGCTCGTCTCCTTTTCTGTCTCCTGGTTCTTGGTAGCTGCTGTGCGCAGGACGTGCTCTCCCCTATCGGAGTCATTACCGTGACGGACAGCAAGGGCAAGGAGATCAGCTCGCTTTCCGTGCAGCAGCACTCCGAAGTTCAAATCCTCCAGTGTCGTCTTGGAAATGCGATGGTGGACTGGGACATTCTTCCGCACAATCCCCAAATCATTATGCGATACGGAGGTTCTCTGTCCGTCCTGTCCGATGTATTGATGCCCAAGACCACATTCACCATTGTCGCGTCAAACATGGAGGGGAATGCTACGCTTGCTTTCGACATCGCGGTTACGCCCTGTGAGTACGGTAGTTTCACCCTCCTGGAGATGAAGGGCCTCGGAAAGTGGCTGTTCCAGCTCTACCACGACTCGGAGGTTATCTACAACAACACGCTCACCAGTGCGTACCTTTGTCTTCCGCGATCGACCTACACCTATACGTATCTCACGGATACGGACACCTATTTCGCGGTGTCGGACAACGGTGGTGCTCGCTTCCATACGGCGTTTATTGCTGGCAAGATCAGCTACAAGGGTTCATTCACCAACGATGAAGTCGCTTCACCGTCCATTTCATTCCCCTCCGTTGTCTCCATGCTGAAAGACATGCCCAAGACCATGATTCTGAAGACCGTTGGTGCCATCAGCAATGTCACCGTCTCCCCCGAACTGCCTGTCGATCCCCAGACGCTGGCTCTCACCGTCAAGGCGCAGGAAGAAGGAACCACCGCCTATACCATCACTGCCTTCCAAGGCACGCAGCCCGTCACAACCACCTTCACCGTGTACTGTGGCGTGTGTCCCGAGGGCTCCACGCTCTTCCTGACGAAGCTGTCGTACGACAAGCACACCTACGCGCTGCCGGACATCGACACGCCCGTCACTTACTCCACCGACCAGTCGTTCTGCATCCCCGAAGGCTCGCACGCCCTCCAGTACTTCGGGGGCTACGTTCCCAGAGGCGTGTTCCTCCGTTTCAGCGAGGCGGGTCACACCTTCTACGAGTTCGCGCCCACCAGCAAGACCATCGACGTCTACGAGACGTTCTTCTCCTTCAAGCGCCCCACCGCCTTCTCCTCCACTCTCTCCTTCACCACCGCCACGCCCGACAAGCGCTGGAAGGAGACTCGTTTCAAGGAGCGCGGCTGGAGTCAGGCCACGGAGGGCAAGTGGGGTTCCTTCGGCAGCGCCTCCGTCGCGTACTTCCGCTCCTCCTTCAGCGTCGAGAACACTGCCGCGTACACGCACATGGTGGTGCTGGCGCGTGGCGAGGGCGTGGGCGAAGTCTTCGTGAACGGGCACTCTCAAGGAACGATCACCTTGGCGGGAAGCGACGTGTCCGCGCGGATCGTGGTGATCGCTTCGTATCTGACCGCTGGCACCAACGTCGTCGCCGTTGCGCTCTCCAAGGGCGTTTCATCCACGATTCAGTTTGCTCTCTCCATCGAAGTCAACAACGCGCCGCAACTCCAGCTCGAAGAGGGCGAAGCCTCCGCCATCCAGGAGTCCCCCGAGCCAAGCCACCCGCCGCAAGACGCGTTCGACGGCTACGTCTACTCGTACTGGTCCACGAGCACGTTCCCCTCCACTCTGATCTACACCTTCAACAGCTCGCAGGTGGTGAACATGCTTCACATGATCCGTCCCGACACCACGCTCCCCTACTCGCTGCAGCTCTTCGGCGTGGAGGGCACCGGCCGCACGCTGCTCGCCTCCTTCAACAAGGACTTCTTCGCCGCCTACGATTCCTACGAGATTGTCGTGGTGCCGTTCGCCAACCTCCAGCCCTTCCACTCGTACCACTTCGTCTTCGACGCCAGCAACACCACGGACACCCTCCACGTGTCCGACGTGCGCCTCTTCAACCGCCCGCTCTACACGTGCCCCAAGAGGTGGGGCTACAAGGAGACCCTCGAGGACCACGTGCTGTACAGTCGCTGTCCGCTCGGCTCCACGGGCAGACGCGCCATGGCGTGTGTCCACGACGAGAGCGGCGTGCACTGGAGCGAGAGCAGGGAGCAGTGCTACGCCTCGAACCCCGAGAAGGGTCTGGAGTTCGTGGACTGGGCGTTCACGATCGTGGGCATGAGCAAGGAGGCGTGGGAGACGAAGCAGAACGACCTGACGACGGTGCTGATCGAGAACACGTACCTGCGCGTGGCAGATGTGCAGTACCTGTACGCGGACTTCTCCTACGAGAAGGAGAGGACGAAGATGACGGTGTTCTCGCGCTGCACGATCGACACGCTCCTCGGCGAGCTCATCAAACGCAACTTCGAGAGACTCGTGCCGCGCTTCAACGCGATCGTCGCCAGGAAGATGGGCTCCCAGTACGAATCCAGCATCGACAGCGTGGTGCTGCATCGCTACGTGAACTGGACGCTTGTCATCACCATCTCGTGCGCCGTGGCTGTGATCCTCGTCGTTCTCGTCGTCTACTTCGTACTGCGTGTGAAGAACAGTCGCGTGCGCCGACTGAAGAAGAGCGGCGCCATCGAGCAGCAGTCCCTGTTGGTTTCCTCTGTTTGTCCAACAAACACCCCAGATGAACATCTCGATATACTCTCTGCGGTAGGTGTTCACGCCGTCGTCCTCCAGACGCGGATACGCCATCGTCAGCGCGTCCGCTCCGTAAATGTACAAGTTGTTGTAGATCTTCCAGTACACCTCGCGCACGCGTCTCGCGGGGTGGAACAGGCCCTGCAGCACGTACATCAGCACCACCGGCGGACCCAGCGCCAGACGGCAGCTCTCGATCGCCGCCAGCACCGCCTTGTTCAGGTGCGGCGACACCTCGAAGATGTTGGGGAACACGTAGTTCAGCAGGTGCTGGATGCCGTCCTCGCAGCCCTCGCCGTACACGCCCACGGCGAGGTGGCTGATGGCGGCACTTGCCTGCTGGCGGTGAATCAGGTCGCGGTCCATCAGCGCGTCCTCCAGCACGGGGATGCACGCGTAGATGTAGTTGGAGGCCGTCTCGCCGATGTACTCGAACATGAACGACATCGCCTTCAGTACGCCGTTCTGCACGTTCATCTCGGGCAGACGGTACTCGTTCATCAGCGACGGCAGCACGGTGAACGGCGCGCACGCCTCCGCCACGATGGCGATGGCGATGGACGTGCACAGACGGTTCTGGCGCTCCTGCACCTTCAGGTTGTTCAGCAGCGTGTACATCACGTCCTGGGGACCCAGCGCCTTCGCGATGTACCCGAAGGTATTCACGGTCGTGCGACGAATCGACTTCTTCTTCGCGTTCAGCATGTCCAGCAGGTCGAAGCAGATGCGACTCCACTCCTTCGCCGGCACGAACTCGGGACCGCGGTCGGCGATGCGCCCCACCAGGTCGATGCAGTTCTCCTGCACCTTCTCGTGGCGGTTGCGTAGAATCGGCGTGAGGCGCGGGAGCAGGTCGCGGATCGGCGGCTCCATCTCCTCCATGCCCATCACGTTCACGATGCTCTTCAGCGCGCCGAGAATGGAGCCCAACACGTCGGGGTACTCCTCGCCCAGGTACTCGTACAGCACCTTGCCCATGTTCTTCAGCGCGTTGTCCTCGCCGCACTGCTTCAGCGACGGCGCGATGCGCGCGATCAGGTCCGCTGCCTGCATGCGTACATTCGCGTTGCGGCCGCCCAGACGCCATTTGATCTTGTCGGTAATCTCGCTCATGTACGGCTTCGCACGCACGCCCAGCATCTTCAGCACCGTGCCGAAGCAGTTCACCACCGCCGACGCGTCCTCGCCCGCCTGCTCCTGGAAGGCGTACAGCAGGCCGTCGATGAGCTGCTCCTCCAGACGCGTGTCGAGGTCGGAGGTGCCCAGCAGTCCGATGACGTCGCGGATGCTGTTCAGCACCATGTACCGGAACCACTCGTTCTCGTCCTTCATGCACGGCACCAGACGCCGAATCACCTCCTGCGCGCCCACGCGCTGCGCGATCTCGTTCGTCGTCTCCACCAGGATCTTCGCCGTGTAGCGGTTGCCCGCCGTGCGTCGCGTCCACATGTTCTTGAAGAACTCGGGCACGATGGTGTCGCGGATGTACTACGCGTCAGCGCTCTCCATATCGCCCACCTCCACCGAGATGCCGTCCGTCTGCACGCACTGCTTCACCACCTTGATCACCACCTTGCGCATTTCCTCGTCCGGCGAGCTGCACTCGCGGATCAGGATGTACATCACGTCGTCGATGTACTGGCTCGCGCGCGTCTCGCCCATCAGCGGGATGATGAACCCCACCGCCTTCAGGAACGCCGCCAGCGACTTGCCGCGCAGCGTCTTCACCGACGACCACAGCGACCCCAGCACGCAGTCGAACGACTCGATGCCGTACGGGAAGGAGGCCTCGGCGAGGGCGGCGAGCGCCAGCGCGGTGATGGTGCGCACCTTCACCTGCTCGTCGTTCAGCCCGTCCTTGATGCACTCCACCAGGTGGCGGAGGTGGGGCAGCACCGCACAGCCCATCAGCTGGGCGATCTGGTAGATGATCTTGATGCCCGTGTGTCGCGCCATCCAGCTCTTCTTGCTCTTGCACACTGCGCGCAGGAACGGCAGCATCGCCGGGATGCCCAGCGCGCTCGCCACCACCGAGAACGCACGCGCCGTGATGTTGCGCACGTATTCGTCCTGCGAGTCCAGGTCCTCGCGCATCGTGCTGATCATGTACGCCAGACCCGCCGCCTTCGCCAGGTTGCTGATCACCTCGCGACCCTCCACGCGCGCGAAGTAGTCCTCGTCGATCAGCATCGGCTCCACCGCCACCAGGATCTTGTGCACGTACGGACGCACCAGCGAGTCCAGCTTGAACAGCACGCGGTCCACCACCTTGATCAGCAGGTGACGCTCCTGGTCCTCCAGCTCCGTCGACGTCAGCAGCGGGATGATGCTACGCGTCACAACACTCCCGCGGGACTACCGGTTGAACAGCGGACCCGCGCCGAACGACACGGCACCCTCCGTGATCTGACGCAGCGATCCCTTGCGCTGCAGCGGCGTGCCGTTCTTGATCTTGAGCAGCAGGATCATGATCTTGCGGTCGCGCGCCTCCTCCTTCGTCAGCTTCGACTCGTCCACGTCCTTCAGCAGGTCCGCGAACTGTTGCTGGTCGTGCGCGTACAGCGGCACCTCCTGCACCACTACGCGTTAGCCACAGCGTGCGAACCCACCCGGCGTCTGCACGCCGTACACCTCGCGCGTGGGGGTGTCCCCCAGATTGAACCCCGGCGTGCTCATGGGCGTGGGCGTGCCCATGAGGTTGTGCACGCGCTGGATCTTCGGCTTCTACCCATCACTCCACACCCTTGCACGCACATAGCTCTCCGGCGGTGTGACGATGCGATAGCCCCCGGGCAGCAGCGCGTCCAGCTCCTCGTCGCTCAGCGGGCGGTTGCGCCACATCATCTCCTGCTGCGCCAGCGACATGCTCCCCACCAGCGGCGTTTCGCCGCCGCTCAGCAGAGGCGTCGCCGTGCCGCTGCCGAACGCGCGGGAGGCGGGCGTTTCGTCCCACCTGGACCGCTTCCCGCCCGGCGTGCCGTCGATGGTGCGCGCGTTCACGTCCCAGTCGCCGCGCGAGGGCGTCTCTGCCCAGGAGCGCTGCGAGGGCGTGTCGGTGCCGGCGCTTCGCGTGGGCGTGGGCGCGTCCCACTTGGAGACGGGCGCGGACGGCTTGGCGGTGTCGTCGGACGCTGGCTCGTCGCGCTTCTGGCTCTAGGCGTGAGGATGCGATAGTGAATCCACCTGGCGACTCTGCTCCTCCGCGATCTGCTTGTACACCTTCGCCTCCTCCTCGTTCAGTAGCTTTTCCTTCATCACCTGCTTGTACCCGCGCGAGGGCGACTTGTCCTTGTAGGGGTCGCTTCTCTGCGTGTGAGTGCCTGTTTCCAGCATTACCTCCGGACTCAGTGTGCGCTTGATGTGCTGGCGTTGGTAGTCGTTCTCACGCGCCGCGATGTGTGTGTTCGCCTTCAGCGAGCCGCCGCGCTGGCGCATCTCGTCGATCTCGTTCTCTCTCTCATTTGCCTCCTCCTTTCGTCTTCGCTGAATTGTGGCAGGATGACTACAGAGTGAGGGAATGGAAAGAGAAGTACAGTCCGGAATAGTCGTCCTTCTCCGTGTCGTCCTCCTCGTCAATAATCTCGTCGACGTACTTGTCTGCGTATCAGTCAGGAAACGACAAGTCACTACCCTTTTCATCCGCCGTGTAGAACTCCTTATCGAACTGGCCCGTGTACTTCTCTCCAAAGTTGGCCAGTTCGCCGTTCTCCACCTTACGCTCTAATTGACTCTTGCGAATTTCCTCGTCAACTAGCGTGTCATGCGGAAGAGGAAGCGCACATACGATTATCCATTCTTTCAAATCAGTTGCTATTCTTCGATGGAACGACAAGAAGAGTTCGAACTATTCATGATGGAGGGGAGTCGAAGGTACAGGGAATGGAAAGAGAAGTCCTTGCTTCTTTCTCTTGGAAATCGGACAAAAGAAATGCGCGTTTAGTGATCGTTGATGAGGAAGGGGAGGAGAGTGTGGACAGATTGGGATGCGGAGAAGAGTGTACTCTTTGTGGTGATGACGTGGGAAGAGTGGGGGTGATAACTAGTTTTGAATGGCATTCTAATCCTCTCTTCCCCTTTTTCTTTGTTGCATGGAGCGAGAATCAGTCGTAGGAGAGGATGAACTGAGAGAATTGCGCGAAACGAAGGCGGCAGCCGAACAGTTGTATATAGCTTTGCCTTTGAATCACCGAATAGAAAAGCCAGATTAGATGCACTCGTCGAGCTGACGGGACCCAATTCGGAGTTCTATCAGAGATGGAAGGTATCTGTGGTTTGATCCCTGTTATGAAGTAGAATATGCGTAAAATCACCGGTACGTGGGAGAAGAGTTCGGCTGTGACACGCGGAGTGAATTAGTGCTGTACTATAAGAAACATTTGTTCAAAACCACCTATTCTGTCTTGTCATGCTCATCCAGGAGCATGATGTGCGACAAGTTGTCCATGGACTCCTTCATTCCCTTCCCCTCGATGGGCAAGAACCAGTTCATGCAGAAGGGCTCTCCCATCGCTTCACACGCGGACTGATAGAAGGTGTCCGTCCACCGCGGCTTCGCCTCAACTCCCTCCATCGTTTGCTCGATGTACGTGCTGTCGTACCAGATGTTCTTCAGCTGGTCGTAGAAGAGGATGAGGCAGAAGATGACGAAGATGAGCGAGAACAGGCCCTGCACGCACACCACCACCTCCATGAGCAGCGGTGACTCGAAGAAGGGGAAACGGATGTGCCACTTCTCGAAGAAGGCGACCCACTTGGGATGCCTCCTCAAGGAGTCGAAGATGTACTGTAGCGGAATCATGTGCCAGTATCTCTACGATGAATGGGAGGGAGGAGAGCTACCTGGAACTTGAGCCACCTCGCCTTGACGAAGTGAATGGTCATGATCAGCGCGAGAGTCTCATCCATCGCCACGTACAGCAGGAATTGCATGAAGTACTTCTGGTTCCGCATTCCCACACAGTTGCTGATCCATCTACGTGAAACGGGGTTGGGATGGATTACGGGCAGTGATGGTCCATCTTCAGAATGCACGCTTGACACCGTCTGCAGTGGTGGCAACGATAGGGTTTCAGGTTGCCGCACTTCCTAGAATGAAGAGGGAGGGGTGTGCTCACTTGCATCGGCGGTAGGTGGGTGCTCTGGGATCGGATTCGTCGATCCTCTTCAACTAGGAGTTAGCGGAAGAGTGAGATCCAACGAGTTGCGGGTCCACAATGCCCGGATCGGAAAATGTGCACTTGATGTAGGACCACAGGATGAGAATGAGGACGAGATAGAAGGGAACGAGGATGGAGGCGACGAGGAGCTTGTTTTGGATGACGGGAATGACCATATGAAAGGTCATGCAGTAGACGACAAAAATGATCTGTGCCCACGCCTATTGGGTGAGGGAGGGAGGAAGGGAAGGACCATGGGGACGGCGAGATAGGCAACGGGGTCGCGGTAGGAGCACCAGCAGTTTCCCACGCAGAACACCATGAAGGGGGTTGTCTTTGTGGGGGTGGGGGAGCGCAATGATTTGGGAGTGTTGTGTTGAGAGTGAGTGTAGAGTGTTTAGGATAAACATGGGAGATGATAGAACAATCGTCGTTGGAAGATGAGGTACTTGAATGGTCTTCTCTAATGTAACGAAGAAGCGCATCTGAAACAACTATCCTTGAGAGTGTGGTGAAGTTAATACTGCCTTTAACCATAATATCATTCTTGTTCTTGAATGCAGAAAAAGGAAGATCCACATGCCTGACATTTGGAATGCCTAAGCATCACTCTATTACTGTTGAAGAATACTCTCAAGACGTATATGACGAGGAAGATGGAACGTGAAATTAAGGCAAAACAAATTGGCCTTTGTAGAAATGGTAGTGAGTTTAGGTAAGTCTGGTCTGTCAATTCTCATCTCTTATATTACTTCGCATGATCAATGTATCTGATTCATCATCTCTGAACTCGCATGAGCACACACCTAGTTGCAAGGATTTCAATTCAGGCAAATCTATACGATGAGTTGAGCAATAGGCGACTACTCTCAAAGACAACACGGGAACACCTTTCAAATGAGTTTCTGCCAAGAACAAGTGATTCTAGAGAAGGCATGTCTTGTCGTTACTGAACGATAATAACTATACTCTTCAACTCTAATACACCATGATGGAAATTAGCGCTCTGTTCACTCAAGTTACCGATTTCAATAACTTCCAATGCATCCACATTCTCAATCTCACACACCGAATAATCAGAGAAAGAGCGAATCCCTGTGATTCTCAACTCTCTCAACTTTGGACAATCCTTCACATACAGACGACCATCTTTCTCTTGCAGCCATTCTTCTTTCTCTTTCGTAAAGCTCTTATTCCCAATTACCACACTCTCCAACTTCTTCAACCCCAAAATGCTCACTCTCTTCACATACTCGAAACACTCATTCCCCACTCTGAATTCCCTGAGATTAGCAAATCTCCTCAAATCCAATTCCTTCAAACTCCAATCATTACAACAATTATCACTCACTTCAATCACACCAATTCGTGTATCCGTACAGTCCCAATCATACTTACATCTGATTACTACCCTTTTCTTTGCCATTGCCGCCAATTCTTCAGCTGCTTTCCTCTCTCTCTCCTTCGTCAAGTTTTCTTCCTCTCTTTTCTTCCTCTCTTCCTCTTCTTCCCTCTCTTTCTTATCGATCGCTTCCTTCAGCTCTTTTCTATTCCCAAGCGCCCCCGCATTCTCAATCCTCACATCTTCAACACACTTGAATGCGTTTGGAATCACGCACCCTTCCAGTAATGGAGTATTCACCAATTCAACAGTCTTCACACTGTGAAGTGTTCCAACCCGTCCTTTAATCGTTGTTAATGAAGTCAAATCTATTCATTACACTGATCTTCTGAGCTCACTCTTCATTACTAGCAGACTCTTCTTTGCATCTCCTCTGAACACTTCCCTGCCCAGTAAAAGTGTCTTCAATACTTTTAAACCTAAATCTCAGTCCATTACGCAGTTAGCACCTTCAAACACAACGCAGTCACATGTCACAAAGCACCCATCGCCAATACTCACCTCTGTTATACTATCACAATTCTTCAATGAAAAGAAGTGCCAATTGGCGAAACTCCCTCCTCCGATTATGACACTCTTCAACCTCTCACAGCCATTCACCTCAAAGCAGCCTTTACTCTTGCAAAAGCATCTCATTCCAATTTCCACCTTCTCCAAATGACATAACCCACTCAGCTTCAGCTCCTTCACAAATAGAAGACAGTCATCCCCCACAACCAACTCCGACAATTCCTGACACTCATTCAACTCCCATTCGCAAATATCAGGATGATTTGATACACCACTCGTTACAACAACCCTCTTCGTTTTAGAATTGACACAATACATATCCTCATCTTCCTCCACAAACAACGTGCTTATACTATCAGTATTATGGTTGATACTGCTCACTGGGACCACATTCACACTCTGTAAACCCATGGAATAGCCAACAGAACTCAATGGAACCACATTGACGCTTGAAGAATAAGAAGGGCCGGCAGTAGTTGATCTCATACTACCAATTCTCTTTGATAACTGAAACAGAATGGAGGAGTTGCCATTCTCCACAATTCTGTCAATGGCATCTCTTACGAAGGGAAGCTACTCCTCATTCACTACGACAGCACCCACCTTCATCAACTCCTCCACCGAACTGCGACGATTCACGTCCTTCACCAAACACCGCTTCACA
>ERZ780157.2115-NODE-2115-length-19266-cov-5.734891_pt1 | contig 19266 bp, 17 predicted proteins | sample MGYA00511169_ERZ780157 | MGnify/ENA primary metagenome ERZ780157 (study PRJEB29588, sample SAMEA1965149) | human gut metagenome | biome: human gut; feature: human-associated habitat; material: faeces | place: Denmark | collected 2008/2010 ... | reverse complement strand
CCCAGATCATCGCCGCCGACCTTGCGGTAAAGCAGGTAGATACCGGCGGAAAGCACGATCAGAATCATGCTCATGGCCGAACCGACGTTCCAGTCGCGCACTTTGAGCAGCTGATCGCGGATGAGGTTGCCCACCAGCACCAGACCGCCGCCCATGATATCCGACAGATAGAACAGGCCGACGCTGGGCACGAACACCAGCACGCAGCCGGCGAGAATGCCCGGCATGGTCATCGGCAGGGTGATGGTGAAAAACGCCCGAACGGGATTTGCGCCCAAGTCGCGCGCGGCTTCCACCAGCGTGAAATCCATCTTATCCACCGCGTTGTGGCACGGCAGAATCATGAAGGAAATCAGGCAGTAGACCATCGCCAGCAGCACCGAGCCATACGAACCGAGAAACTTGATGTTTTTCTGAATCAGCCCCAGAGAGCGGAGCATGCCGTTGAGCGGGCCGTTGGCCTGTAAAAGGATCTTCCAGCCGTAAATACGCACCAGCGCGCTCGTCCAGAACGGGATGATGACCAGCATCATCAGAAGGGCTTTCCACTTGCGCGGCGCGCGCGCCATGCAGTAGCCGAAGGGATAGCCCACCAGCAGGGAGATGACCGTCGTAAAGAACGCGAGCTGGAGGCTGTTGGCGAAGACCTTGAGATAATCCTCGCGCAGCAGCGCTTTGTAGTTGGAAAGCGTCAGCGCCATGCCCCATTCAAGCTTGCCGCCTGTAACCAGCGACGTGCAGAGCACGTAAATCAGCGGCAGAGCGACCAGCAGCACGCCGAATGCCGCCATCGGCGCGGCCATCAGCGAGCAGCGAGCGCAGGAGATTGCCCTTGCGTTCATGACACAGTATGTGGACGCGGAGGGCGAAGCGGCCTGCACCGCGCAAGCAGAGGATTCGCACTGGAAGGTCACGTTCGAAGGGCAGGCGGACCAGCAGCCGTGTGAGGTATGGATTGACAACCAGACGGGCGCTGTCCTTCTTGTTGAAACGTTCACGAGGTAAAATCCAAATCACCTCGTTGCTGCCGCCTCTGTGAGGGGCACCTGGAATCCGTAACACAAGGACGGAGCAGGACAAGCCGTCCTGCTCTGTCTTGCACAGGAAAGGGGGGCGCGATTTCATGACATTCATGGCGAAATTGCTGATGATGATCCTGCTCCTGCTGGCCGTTTCCGCCTGCGGCCTGGCACAATCGTGCATTCCTTTGGAGGTTCAGCCCTTTGACTACACGCTGGATGTGCACGGCACACGCTACGCGGGCACGGCCGTGGTCTCCCCGGTTCCCGGGGAGCCGGTGTATGAGCTGACCGCCGAAGGATACACCGGCGTGCGCGAGGACGCCGAACGGATCTATGCCCTGTTGGACCACGCGGGCGAGGCGATGGAGGAAAAACACATCAACAGGGAGTACACCCATTCGTACATCATTGGCACAAAACACGTGCATTTTTCGCCTGCGTGCTTGCGCTATGGGGCGGATCTGGAGAAGCTGGATCAGTTCACCCGGGCGGGCGCGTGGATATCCGGGCTCCATGATACATATACAGACGTATATCGCGGATATCAGCTCCCCTGGCGGGAAATCCCCTTGATTGCGCAGACGGACTTTGGGGCACGGGTAGAGGAGGCGTTTGCCATCCTAGATAGCATGGGCATTGCGTTCGGGGAGCCGGAGACAGTTGCCTACTGGGACGTCTTTGCGATGCAAAGTGAGTACGACCGGTTACAGTTCGACCAAGAACCCCATACGTTTGAGGAAGCGGACGCGATACTGGAAATTCAAATGCCCACGTATCTGAACGGCATGCGCTTAAAGGCGGCCAACATGGGAACCAGTGACGCCAGCCTCAACGATTGCCGGACATCCATCCGCGTGCGCATGACGCAGCAGCAGATCATGGAGATCGACGCGGGCGATTGCCGGTTTAAGGCGCCGCAACAGCAGCGGGGCGGCGAACCCATCCCGCCGGAGCAGGCGCTGGCGCAGTATGAGCAATATCTCAATCAGATACTGGTCCTCGAAGAGGGGATGACGGAAATCACCGGCATACTGCTCGAGTACGATGTCTGGCATCGCTACACGGCAGGCGTGTTTTCCCCGACGTATCATTTTTACCCCGTCTGGAGCATCTACACAGCGAGGAGCTGCGATCAACCGGCGATGATGATTCACGCGCTGGATGGAACGGAAGTGATCTGGTGAACCGAAGCGAAAAGGCCAAAACAGCGGCCGCGCCGGCACGGCGGAATGTGCCGCATCGAATCTGCGTGTTTTTGAAAGAAACCTTCCTGACGCTGCGCTTTGCCGAGGGGGCGCTCCTGTGCTGCGGGATCTATGTTCTCGGCGATCTGGTCTGGTGGGGCGCGAAAAGCTTTCTCTATGTATTCGGCGCGTCCACGCTTTTCAGCTCCTTCATTTATCTGTTCCCGGTTTGCGCCGCGTTTCCCTACGCCCTGCGATACCGGGAAAACAGAAAGAACCATTTGGACTACATGATCTTGCAGCGGTGCTCGGTTTTCAGGTATTTGAACACCCTGTTTGTCCGCACCGCCGTCTCCGGTTTTGCCGTCATGGCGGTGGGCACGCTCCTGTTTCTTGGCCTGATTCCCGTGTGTTTCCCTCACGCCGTCCTTTCCTATGAGCTGGAAGAGGGCATCATCATGCCGTTTCTGGAAACTGTCGCCCAGGCGGAAAACTGGTTTGCGTACTTCGGATTTTATACGCTGCTCATCGGGATTTCCGGCGTTTTTTGGGGCGTTCTGGCCCTGACCGTCTCCGCATGGGTGGACAACACGTATGCGATTTACATTTTTCCCATTCTCTTTTTGTACGCGATGGACTATGCTGCCCCCAACCTTCACCTGTATTCGCTTTCAGGGCAAATGTTTGCCATGTATTACTATGAAACGTGGCAGCAGGCGCTGCTTTATCCGCTGGTGACCTTCGGGTCGATGAGCGTTTTGTGCTACCTGGCATTCATCTATCGGGGAAGGAGGAACTGCCGTGAGTCTTAACAGGCGTTCCAATCATCTGCTCAGGGACATGGTCATGAAAATGCGGTCCGTGTTCATTCTGCTGTTGATTGTCGCGTACGCAGGTCCCTATCTGAGCCAGGGATATGTGTACACAAGCCGATACGGGGCCGTTTTGAATGCGTGGGGCACGTTTGCCTGCGCCATGAGCAATGCGAAAATCCTGCTCGTCTGTTTTGTGGGCTATATCCTGTTGATCAGCGATGTCCCCTACTTCTCCGCAGCCAACATCTATGAGGTTGTGCGTTCCAAACGGTGGACGATCATGCCCGTGCGCGTCATTGCGCTGTTGAAGGTCACGCTGCTTTATTTTGCCGTGCTCTTTGTGCTTTTCTGCATTTTAGGCGGCTGTACGGATTTCAATCCCAACGTCTGGGACCGAATCCATTATTCCTACGCGCACGGGCAGTACATTGAGGACCTGTATATGGATGTTCCGGGGAATGTGATTGCAAACTACACGCCGTTTTCAGCCTTCGCGGTCAATCTGTGCCTGCTGTTGCTCGTCTTTACCAGCATGGGCCTGCTCTTGCTGTTTGCGGCCATGCTGTTGCCCGCAAAAAAAGTGCTGCTCGTGAGCCTGTGCGCCTGGGGCGGGTTTGACATGGCGATTGACGAGATGGGCTTCGGCTACAAAATGTATCTGTATTCGCCGTTGTCCTATACGCGCCTGAACATCATTGACGCGCATCACACCAACCTGTATTACCCCTCAAAAGGACGAATCGTTGCGGCCGCGCTTTTCATTTGTGCTGCGGTCACCGCCGGATGCCTGCTTTTCCCCGTAGAACGCCGGTTGGGCTATCTGAATAAGAAGGAGTAATCATCATGAACCAAATCATCCTTCATGGAATGAGCAAGTCCTTTGGCAAAAAGAATGTAATCAAAGCGCAGAATGCCTGCTTTTCTCCGGGCCAGATCTACGGGATTGTCGGGCAAAACGGTTGTGGGAAAACCGTGCTGTTCAAATGCATGAGCGGCCTGATGCCCACGACGTCCGGGCGTATTGAAATCCAGCTGGATGACCCGGCCCAAAAGGCGCGCCCGTACTGCGGCGTTGTGATTGACGGTGCGGGATTCAATGATTCACTCAGCGGTCTGAGCAATCTCGTCGCCCTGGCGGACATCACAAAAAAAGCCGACAAAAAAGCAATCGCCAGCCTCATGACGTCCGTAGGTCTTTCGCCAGACAACCGAAAAAAAGTGCGGTATTATTCTCTGGGCATGCGCCAGCGGCTGGCGATTGCCCAAGCGATTATGGAAGATCCCGCGATTTTGCTCCTCGATGAACCGCTGAATGGACTGGATTACGAAGGCGTAAAAACGGTTTACGACATCCTCAAGGTGCAAAAGGAGAGGGGGAAAATCATCCTCGTCGCCAGCCACCACGAGGAGGACATCCGCCTGCTCTGCGACGAGGTGTATTGGCTCAAGGATGGCATTCTGGAGCGGATTGAGGACATATCCGAATACACGCGGTTTAAAGAGACATGGGTCAAAAACGAAAAAACGGATTGAGGAACTGCAAGCGTTTTCAAACAGTACAAAGCTCGCGCTTTACGACCTGCATGTTTGATTTCAAATCATCACAGGGCATACAGTGCGGGCTTGTCGTATATTCGTGGGGAGCAGAGGCGCTTTGCCTGCGCGCTTGCCATGTTCAAACCATTTTATCGGCAATCACCAACCCCGACGCACGGCTGACCACGCTCTGCGCCACGTCGAACACCGCCATCACGATGTTCCATGTGTTGGTCACGATGACCACCGCGCACGCCGTCTTGAACACCCACTTTGCCAGCATGAACGTGTCCATGTCGTGCATGTTGTTGCGGTCAACGATCATCTGAATCAGTTCCAGCGTCGCCACCAGCGCGAGAATCACGCCCGCAATCGGGAGAATCACATTGTCGCTCAGGTTTCGGATCATGCCGAATACGCCGCCGTTCCACGCCTGCGGCGTTGCACCCACGTTGTCCGCAATGCCCGCCACCTGTCGATTCACATTGTCAAACAGCCCGGTGAGATTGCCCATAATGCTGCCGATGAGCAGATCCTTGAGCCACTCCGTAACCTTATCCCAAAGAAAATTCAAAATAACCACCTCCTCTCACGCCAAATTGCGTAGATGCCCGCCATCTGTCAGCCGCCGAAAAGCCCGGTCAGCAGCGGAATCAGCGTCGTGCCGATCAGGGCGACGCCTGCGCCGGCAACGAATTGTTTTGCGCCCTGCGACTTTGCGCCGGATAGTGATAGGTAATCCTTTGAAATCATCGCCGGATTTTCCCCCACTCTGCACCGAGCGTGCGGCTTTCACCGCACTCGGCGCGCCATCGAATTCAGATGTCAGGGCTTCAAACACAACTTACACACTTCGTTACAGCTTTAAATTCAAAGATTGATGGGCGGCATTTCTGCCAGAACACGAAGCTTGTTTAACTTTGCTAACTGCATTGGTTCAAGATTCAGGAAGTTGAGTAGTCTCTCGATTGTTGGGTTTTGGGATGCGTGGAGAATGGTATGCACATCCTTACATATCAGTATCAGATTTGCATATTCATCGGTTCCGCCTTTGCTGACAGGCACTTTATGGTGACAGTGTATATCATGGGGAGCCATAACTTTTCCCGTGACAGCGCACTTTCCGTATTGTGCCGCATACAACGAAATCCTGTTATCCGCATACTCTATGCTTCTGCCCCTGACCGGATTTCGCATGACCCATAGCATTGTGCCAGTGTCGATTTGCAGATTCTTATGAATCAGTTTCCGACCTTCCGGCGTATACTTGTTAACTGCCTTTCTTTTGTGTTGGGCATTCTTTGGCCTCGCATATCCGATTGGGACGACAGGCCGCTTATGAAGAAATCTAAGCTGTCTGCTTTGCCCATATTTCTGCTTGATAAACCCATCTTTGAGATAACCCGTTTTGGACAAGTCGCCTTTCAGTCTGTTTCGGAGCTGTTTGTTGATATCAAAAGCCAACCTTCCGAAATCGTGTGACGCTTCCGTTGCTATACCGTAGTATTCGTGAAGGCCGGCAACCACAGAGTTGTACTTTTGCAGTTGTATGAACTGTGCATCTTCTGAGGCATGAGCCAGTTTCTTCACTTCTTCCGAAAGCTTTTCATGCGCTTTTTGATATGCTTTGTTGCTCATGTGAGACCGAACAACGTATTTCCTGCCCTTTTTACGAACTTTCAGCTTAAACCCGAGAAATTCAGAATATTGCCGTTTCAGATTCACGATTTTGGATTTATCAGGACTGATATCCAGCCCCAACCTATCCTTTAACCACATTTCTGTGGCTTTGTAGGCTCTGACAGCTTCCTCGTGGGATGTACAGAAGATTTTGAAATCATCTGCGTATCTGACTGCATGCATTTCCTTCAGTTTGCTTGTGCGCAACGCCCTATAAGTATGGCTTTTGATTTTCGTGCCCTGCACGTTATTTTTCGTTTTGAACGCTGTTTTTGTGGGCATTTCTTCCCATTGGGAAGCGATCCACCAGTCCAGTTCGTTCAATACGATATTCGCAAGCAACGGCGACAAGATTCCTCCCTGCGGAGTACCCTTTTGGGGGTACACTTTTTCGCCGTTTGGCATAATAATCGGTGCTTTTAGCATTTCTTTGAGAATGCACAGCAGCTTCTTATCTCGGATTCCCAATGCCCATATTTGACGTATCAGTTTGGTGTGGTTGATGTTATCAAAGAACCCCTTTATATCGAGGTCTACAACATGATACAAATGCTGTACCTGTATCAGCCGCATACATTGTGCGATTGCTGTTTCGGCAGAGCGATTCGGACGAAAACCGTTTGAGTTTTCGCTGAACTTTGCTTCGCAAATGGGTTCCATGACCTGCAAAACGCATTGCTGTACAATACGATCTACAATCGTAGGAATCCCCAGTGGACGCATTTTTCCATTGGGCTTTGGAATCTCCACACGCCGGACGGGGCGTGGGTGATAATTGCTGAATTGTTTTCGTATCAGCCGGACATATTCTTCCTCGCTTAATTCCATGAGGTTTTTTATTGTCCGCCTGTCCACACCAGCGGTATTACTGCCGGAATTCATTTTGATTGTCCGATAGGCAAGCTTGATGTTTTCTTCCCTCTCAATGATTTCCATGAGGTGGGTAAAGAGTTTTCCATCTCTGCTTTTGGCGTACAGACCGTCAAAAACGATTTCCATATCGTAATACTCAGAGTTGCGGATTTTTCTTTTCTTCCGTTTTCTTTCCTGCTGCTCCGAAGTCAACACAGGCACCCTCTCCTTTCGGTTTGGATTTTCTTTGTCATACTCGAAGCTGTGTTTGTTGTGTCTTGTTTTTCTTTTCTGAATTCGACTTGTGGCCGTCCCTCCACCGCTTACTTATTCACGGCTTCACAGGTACCATGCCACTACTCTCACTGGGATAAAGAATGGTTATTGCCCTCTCACGAAGGTATTTCCATCCAACACTTCACAGGCTGCAACTGCCTCCGTGTTCCCAGCTTTCCACGTTCCGATATTCCTATCATGGGACACCTTTATGTCTTTCCTCTAAGCCTGTATCTGGTCATTGATGACCGTACCGCCTGTAACGATACATGGACTTTCATAACAACCAATTTTACTCATCCACAGACACCACCGTGTAAGGTGTACTGCCTTTCGACAGTATCAGCGTTTAGACTTGTACATTCGGAAATTTGTCAGTATTTTCATACATTCTAACCATGGGCATCCGAACCCCGGCATATAGGCAGCACCATCCACCGCTGGACAGATTTCGTGTTCGGTCTGAAAACCGGATTTACGGCTGCTCTCTGCCGACTTCACCGAGCTCTATAACATTGGGGGAAATCCGCTGCATGGACTTCCTGCCATTCGGAGTATTAGGCGGGCGCTTCAAGGCGTTACCCTTTCATTTCACCCATCGGAATATCAGTTCTCCAAAGTTTTGGGCTACATGCCCTTCGACTTTGTGCGTAAGCTTTTCACTTACGAACGTGTCGCACGGTTGTCCCCGCCGTAACCTTCCAGCAGGTTAATGCCGCCCCAGATGGACAGAATCGCGCCGATGGCGACGACGAGGGATTGAAGCACCGTGACCGCCTGATTGAAAAAAGCCATTCTTTTTTGAGCCGGATATCGGGTTTATCGCGCAAAACCGGATGAAAAAAGCGCCTGCATCCTCCTGCAAGCGCGCTCCCGTCCGGCTTTCTCCTTTTTCATATTTTGTTTTCCGGTTCTGCGCACAAGGCATACCGGGGCGGAGAACGCCCCCGCATCATGCCGCGCAGCATAATTGGTTCCTTTCACATTTTCCTCCTGTTATTCGAGGGACAATTCATCCCCATTTTCCTCTGCGTCCACCTCATACACATCCGTCACCGTATCCGCCTTGACCTTCATTTTCCTTCGGATAAATCGCTCCACGTCAAAGGCGTTCTTTGGGTCTGCATCGGACAGATATTTGTAATGCGGATGCTTTGTAATGTCATACTTGCTCGACAGAAACGGGCGCACGCCGCGAAGCTGCAAGATGCACTTGCCGCCGTCCAGCACTTCAAGCTCATCCACGGTCAACAGGCTTTTCCCGAGCTTTTGGTAATTCAGGCTGTGCGACGTTTCGCGTCCCCTCGATTCGCCTGTGTTGTAGGTGTCGATGGTCTCTCGCCCAAGCGCTTCGGACAGAGCTTTGAGCGTCGTCGGCTCTTTGCCGCCGAGAAATAGGCTCGCGTCACAGTTGCCGATGACGGTTTCCGCATTGTCCTTGTACAATGCCTTGAGCTGGCTCTGCGTCTGCAAAATCAGACACGCGGAGATTTCTCGGCTGCGAATCGTCGCCATCAGCTTTTCAAGTTTTGGGATTTGCCCGATATTGGCGCACTCGTCGATCAGACAACGCACATGCACGGGCAAGCGCCCGCCGTACACATCGTCCGCCTTATCGCACAGGAGGTTGAAAAGCTGGGTATAACACATGGAAATGAGGAAGTTAAAGCTATCGTCCGTGTCGCTCATAATGAGGAACAAAGCGGTTCGCTGATCTCCTAAGGTGTCCAGCTCCAGCTCGTCGTAGGAAGTGACCTCCCGCAGCTCCGCAATGTCGAACACGGCAAGGCGCGCGCCGCAGGAAATCAGGATGGATTTTGCGGTTTTGCCAGCTGCCAGCTTGTACTTTTTGTACTGGCGGACCGCGAAGTGGTTGGGCTTCTCTGCCTCCAGCGCGTCAAACATCAGGTCCACCGGGTTCTTGAACTCCTCGTCATCCTCCCGGACCTCCATGGCGTTGATGAACTCGATGAGGGTGGAGAAGTTTTGTTCCTCCACCGGTGCCTCATAGTGGATATACCCGATAAGGGCGCAGTACAAAAGTGTCTCGGCTTTGACCCAGAAATCGTCCCCGGCCTTGCCCTCGCCTTTGGTGTTGGCGATCAGCGTGGTGACCAGTTTCAAGATGTCCTTTTCCGAGTGGATGTAAGCAAAGGGGTTATAGTGCATGGACTTCTTGAAGTTGATGGTATTGAGAACTTTGATCCGGTACGGCTCATAGATGACCTTGCCATGCTTATCCTTCATGGGCTTGCCGTCCTTGTCCAGCTTGGGTGTGCCGCGCTGGAGCATCTTGCCGCACTCCACCAGGATGGTGCCTTTGGGGTCTGTGACCACATAGGAGCTGTGCATCTGCATCAGGTTGGGCTTCAACCAGAAGCGTGTCTTACCGGAGCCGGAGCCGCCGATCACCAGAACATTTTTGTTTCTGGCGGTCTTGGGGTCTTTGGGGCGGCTGTTCATGGTCAGGCTTTCCGTTTTCGTCAGAATCACATTGTTCTGAAACACCGGGTCGATGTAGGGTGCAATATCCTCATGGGTTCCCCACCGGGCGGAACCGTACTCCATGCCATGCCGGTACTTCTTGGCGTTCTTGCTTTTCAGGTACACAGCCAGCCGCAGGCCACCGCCGCAGCACAGGCCCACCAGCAGGTCCAGCGGGTGCAGGCTGGGCCACCAGCTGGCCAGCGCCACCGGCAGCGTGGAGAAGAACGAGAGCATTTTTGCCGAAGCGTCCGCACCCACGGCCATCCGCCACGCTTCACCGAAGTTGGTGGAGAAAAGCCCCATCAGGATATACGGCAGATTCAGCAAAATGAGCTTTTTGATGTTCAGCTGCTTTTTCATCGTTCCAGCTCCTTCCGCTTGTTCCGGTCCACGACGGCGTGTTTTACCAGTTCTTTGAACTGGCTTAACTTTGCCAGCACGGACGGGCGCTCGGATTTCTCCGCCTTCCTGACCTTTTTCCCGGTGTACTCGGTAAAAGCAGCGGTCAGGGCATCCGCGTCCCGACCCTTGAAAAAGATCAGGTACTTGGGTGGGGAGCTGCTGCGGTCCTTCTTCACCGCATAGTCCACGCCGTACTTCCGGGCGATCTTCTCAAACTCCTTGATGGAGGGGTCGGTGATCTCGATGTTAGAAACGCCCTGGTTCTGGCCGATCAGCTGCTTTACCGTCTGCTTACCCTGGGGCTTCACGGGCGCGTCCCGGATTCTCTGCTTTTGCAGCTTCTTTTCCTTGCGGTGGGCAAGATACTTGGTGATGGCAGATTTGAACAGCTTGCCGGTGAATTTGGAGCCACTGACAACCAGCGTCAAAGTTCTGTTTTCCACTTCTTCCTGCATTTTATTTCACCTCACTTTTGCACCAAAAGGGCGGCCCTGATAGGCCGCCCTTTGGCAATCTCACTTTACTTTATGCCAGGTTTCTTCCTCTGCGCCAGACACAATCGTGTGCCCGTTGGCTGCCTCCATCAAGTCATAGTAGGCCCAGTAGTGGGGATTCTGAAGGTCACTGAAGGTGGTCAGGTTGTCCTCGTTACGGCGGATAAAGGTCTCGTCTGCCGTGCGGCCCAGCATCCGATTGATGATCGTAACTACCTCAGCGCGGGTGATTTCATCCTCGCCGTGGAACTTACCGTCCGGGTAGCCTACAATCCAGCCATTCCGAGTGGCGGTATGGATATACTCCGCAGCCCAGCTGCCTGTTGCATCCGGGAATCCAGCTTGTTCACTCTCATAGATAGTAAGTGCCATCCAATCGTTCAGACGGACACACATGGTGACAAACTGTTCGCGGGTGATACTGGCCTCAGCGTGGAATTTCCCGTCATCGAAGCCAACAACTACCCCCAGCTTTTCCAAATATGCCACATAGTCCTCATACCATGCGTTTGCGGCAACATCCGGGAATTTGCTGGTATAGCCACCCTCCAGCGAATCCCCACGGTATTCTGCCAGAATCCGGGCAAATACAGTGGCAGCTTCTCCACGGGTCATGTTGCGGTCCGGGCCAACGGTTCCGTCCCCATAGCCAACGATATAAGCAAAGTGGTACTCGTCCGGCAGCGTAACAGCGCCGTCCTTTCCTGTCTCACCGGCAGCGGTGGTGCCGGTGCCGTCGGTGACGGTGACGGATACATCGGACTTGGCCTCGCCCTGATTGTCTGTGACAGTGACGGTCACAGGGCCGTCCTCGTCAAAATCAAAGTCATCCGGCAGGGTGACGGATACTGTACCGTCCTCGTCCACGGCAATCTGTGTGCCATCTACGGGCTTGCTGTCTTGATCTGTCACATCCACATTGACCGTGTTGGACTTATCCTCGTTACCGGTATCCGTGCCAACGATCTCACCAGCAGAGCCGGTGGCCTGCGGGACGATAATCTGACCGTTCTTGTCGGTGTCTCTGGCGACGTGGTTGTCCTTGGAATCGGACACTTCCACATTTAGTCCCTTGGCGGGATCGGTGCTGGGCAGCAGCACCGTCACTACGGTCTGGTCGTTGCCGTCCAGCAGGCGGCCATCCGGTAGCAGGACAGTAAACGCATCCGCTTCATCGTCCTCACCGGGCAGCAGCGTCACCAGCGCACCCTTGATGGGGGCTTTTTCGGTATCTGTGACAATCACGGTGTACTGGCCTACCACGGCGGTGCCGCTTTCATCGGTGTAGGCGCTATCCACAGAGGGGACTGTCAGCTTGCCGTCCTTATTGGTCTGGCCCTGGGCCGTACCGCCCAAATCGGACTTAACAATTACGGTTTTGTCAGGTTCGGGAGCTTTCTCGTTGTCGGTCACAGTGACAGTGACACGGTTCTTAGCGTCCATGTCCTGTCCCTCCGGCAGATTCACGGTGATGTTGCCGGTGCTGCCCATGCTGACCTCGCTGCCCTGGATGGGCCGCCCGGTCTCGGTGCGCTCCACCTTGACAGTAAGGGTATGACGGTTGCCGTCAGCGTCCTCCCAGCCTACGGTAGCATTGCCATCGCCATTGGTGGTCCCGGTAGTGCTGGGGACGGTAATCTGACCGGCAGCGTCGGTTTTTCCGCTGCTGAAATTGTCGTTGCGGTCAGTGACGGAAACGCCCATGCTTGCCACGGGGGACTTGTCCTTCACAAGCTGAACCTGGATGGTGGTCTGGTCGGCATAGTCCAGCAGGCGGCCAGAAGGCAGCAGGATGGACAGTGTGTTGTCCGTATGGAGTGCAACGGTGGCATTGGCAACGGGGTTTTTGCTATCCGTATCGGTGACAATCACCAGATAACCGCCAACAACGGCCTCACCCTTGCTGTCCGTGGTGGCCTGATTGTAGATTTTCTCGATTTCCGCAGTCTCCAGCGTTTCACCGCACACGGTACATTCCTTGTGCTTGCTGCCCTCGCTATCGGTGGTGGGTTCCTGGTCGATGATCCAGTCTCCGGGCTTGTGTCCGGCAGCGTCGGTGTAATCGCCCTTGTAGGTGTCGCCGCAGCGGGAGCAGGTATAGGTGGTGTAGCCCATTTCCGTGCAGGTGGGGGCGGTGACTTCCTCCTGGTAGTCATGACCCAGGGCGTTGACGATCACAGCGCCGCACTTGGTACAGAGCTGGGGCGTGGTGCAGGTGGCCGCCTCGCCGGGTACATGGCCCGCCGCCGGGTCGCCCTCCAGACGGTGATAGCCGCAGCGGACGCAGCGATACTCGATCATGCCCTCGCCGGTACAGGTGGAGCCGGTGATCTCGGTGCCCTCGTCCCAGCTATGGCCCAGAGGGTCGGTGTAGTCGGTAACAAAGGAACTGCCGCATCCCTCACAGATATGGACAGTCTTGCCGCCACCCTCACAGGTGGCCGGGGTGGTCTTGGCAACATAGTTGTGGGGCAGGGCCGCCGTGATGTCCTCAATGTGGCGCTCTCCGCAGACAGCGCACTCCCGCAGGGTATAACCGGGGCTGGTGCAGGTGGCCGGGACAACAGTGGTGGAGAACTCATGCTCTCCCTTGGGGGTGGTGCTTTCCTGGACAGTGCCGCACCGCTCACAGATCTCCAGCACCTTGCCGGGGGTTTCGCAGGTGGCGTCCCGAATCACAACACTCTGGAACGCATGGCCCAGAGCGGCCTCATAGTCCCGTTTTTCGATTGCACCGCAGTCCACGCACAGGTAGCGGTCATAGCCAAGCGTCAGGCAGGTGGGGGCTACGCTGTCCAGCAGGGTCCAGTTGTGGTCCTCGCCGCAGGAGCCGTCCCCATCGGTTTCCTCGGTGCTTTCATCCCGCAGATGGACATAGGCCACGCCATCCTCCACCATATCGGTATCCAGGTAGGTGTAGGTGATCTCATAATACACCGCATAGTCCCCGGCCTCGGTGTAGTTGGGGGCGCTGGTCAGGGTGCATCCGTCCGCCGTGTGGCCGTAGCGGATGGCAGTGGTGACACCTGCCTCGGAGAGATCGGACACAGTGACGGTGTGGGGCTGTCCGTCCACCACGCCGAAATAGTCTGCCACAACAGACTTGGCGGCGGTGTAGGCAGTTTCAGCATAGCCGCAGTCGGCGCAGGCTGCCATTTCTACAAAGCGGTCATGGGCCAGCTCCGGGCGGATGGCCGTTTCCATGTGGTGCCGCTCCAGGGAGGAGGAAGTTTCCTTGTAGGTGCCATAGCAGAACCCGCAGTATTCACCGCTGGTAATGGTCACACGATGGTAGCTGCTGTCTGATTGCTCAATGGTCTTTGTTTCCGGCAATTCCTCAAAGAAGTTGCTGGCGCAGTCGTACAGCCAGTACACATTGTTTTGATAGCAGTAGTCGGTTTTGCTCATATTGGTATTGATCCCGCCGCAGGTTTCACAAACTGCTTTGGTCCAGTGATACCCGGTATAGTAGGCATCCTTACCGGGAACACCGTCCAGGATAGAGCCTTTATCTTCGCCGCCGATCATTGTGCCATCCGAATAGCGGACATTTCGGGTCATAGCCGTTTGGCCATCACGGGTATATTCAGGAGTGCGGAAGGCTAAAAATGAAGTTTCCTGGCCGCATTCTCCACAGGTGAAAGTTTCATGGGTCACGGTGGCGTTGGCATCCAGCTCGTTGGTTCGGTTGTTGGCCTCCTGCCAATGGTCAGCCGGATCATGGTAGCTGTTTTGCTGGGCGGCAAAGGCTGTGGGCAGAGCGGAGAATAATGTCAGTACAGCCAGGGAAAGCGCCACAACAGATTTCAGAGTTTTTTTCGGTTTCATAGCGTTATCCTCCTATCATCAAATTTTTGAAAGTAAATCAGTCGTGAGTAAGCTGCTAAGGCGGAACCATCAGCCGCCGCAAAAGATAACGGATCATCATATCATCAGCAGGATGCTGTCCCGCAGCTGGGCAAAATGCAGCTTGCCTTGGGGCGTTACCAGCGTGTAGGAACCGGTATGCCCGTGGTTGCAGTAGTCTTTGACACAGAACAGGCCGTTATTGGAGGGCTTGGCGTAGGGAAGCACATTCCCGGATGCCGTGCGGTAAACAAATCGCCGTTCCAGTAGAAATCGGACAAACTGGCGCTCCGGCACAACCAGCTCTTTGGCAGTGGTACGGAGATTGGTGCTGTGCTTGAGGTCGATGAACAGGTCATAAAAAGCGGCTTTACCCTCCAGTATGGTGTTTTTCTCCCGCAGCGCCGCATTTTCTTGCCGTTCAGCCAGCAGATCGGAACAGAGCTTCAGCAGCGCCTCCGGGGAAGTTGCTACTTCCCACAGCTTTTCCTTGGTCATATAGGCTCCGTGCTTGCGGATGATGGGTAGCACCTCGTCAAACACCCATCGTTCAAACCGTTCTGCCGAGGGCAGCTTGCTATGGACAATCAGGCGGTACACATCGCCTTCGGGGATGAAAGTCATACTGATTTTGCGGTCAGGGCTTTGCGGATGAGGTGCGTCGCGTTTCACGACGCACCTACAATGGCGGATAATTGCGTCGCGGGGATTGCTATATCCCAGCGAATTTGCTACATCCAAACCGCAGAATAGGTATTTGTCGTTTTCCTCGATGACCCGGATAGACCCAAACTCCGGGCTTTTGAAAATTTCCATTTGATTCATGTCATACCTCCTTTGGCATGAGAAAAGGCGGCTCTTACCAGCCGCCTGCGTTCATGTCATGATTCACTTGTGCGGTGTAATAATTGCTGATAGTGGTGGGGGCATTGAACAAGACGGTCAGCAGATACTGCTTCATGTTGCGGATCTCAGAGGAGTTTTTCTGCATACAGTCCATGACAAACCGGATGTGTTCGCTATCCAGTTTCAAAAATCGGGAGCGCACGACCTCATGGGGAAAGTCGCTGCCTGCAATCCGAGTAGTCTGTCGCTTGGCGCAGACAGTCTCCACCATCAGTTCCACGATCTCGTCCAGATTCTCCTGATAGGGGTCAACCTCCCGGCAGAGATAGTCATACTCGATGTTCTCCAGAATCAAATCCCGATAACTTTCCATCTCCGTAAGGGACATCGCATCCCTTCCTTTCCGTTCTGACGGTCTCACCGCCGCTGTTTCCCGGAAAGGAATGGAATCGGTCCTTGATCCATGAGTAATTGATTTTTGAGTATTTGATTTCTCTATATTTAATTCTGCGGGCTTTTCCGTATCCGGTTTATCCAGATACGGGTTTTCCGTATCTGGTGAAGCCGTCTCCGGCCCAGGCGTATCCGGGTTCTTCGGCTGTGGCTGCTCGTAGATGACATACTCGGTATCGCTGATCCGCCCCTGACGGTCTCGCAGCTTATGGCGGACAATGTATCCGGCAGCTTCCAGCTCACGCAGCGCGCCGCCGATGGCGTCTACGCCCTCCTTGCAGATTTTTGCAAGCCCCCTGGTGGTATAGTTCCAATCCTCCGGTAAGGACAGCATCATGGAAAGCAGTCCCTTGGCCTTGAGGGACAATTTTTCGTTCCGCAGGTGATGATTGCTCATTACCGTATAGTCGCGGGTTCTTTCAATCCGAAAGACCGCCATTGACCTCACTCCTTTCTTAGTTCAGGGCATGAAAAAAGCCACAATCTTTTACGAAAGATTGTGGCTGTTAGCTGTTCTTCTTGTTCTGCCAGCGCCAGTAGGGGCGCTTGCGCTTTGGCGGCTGGCTGAATGGGAAATCATGCTCCGAAAACGGGAGGGTCTGTAAAACCAGGTCAATATCTGTGGATTCCATGTCATATTGGGACTGACAACTTTCCCAGATGGCGTCCTTGATGTTCTGGACAGTACACATATTCATTCCTTTCCTTTCGTAGTGATTGTGGGTTTACAGGTGGCGGCGGTGCTTGCCTGGCTTGAAATCGAGGACATGACCCTCGATCACATGGGCATACCGCTTAATTTTGATTTCCCGGCCTTTCTGACTGGCGAGGGCGGCCTGATATTCGTCCTCCGTGAGAAACAGCCGTGTTTCATCGCCGGGGCTGCCATAGGAGCAAGGACGCAGGACGGCAAACTCGATCATCCAGCGGGTATTGTCCTGAAAACGCTCCACGGCGAGAATGTTGTGTCCTTTCAGCTCGCGGGCTGAAATATCCCTCATTGTTGGCTCCTTTCATCGTTCCTGGTCTCTCTGGCGCTTTTTCTGCCACGCCTCCAGCAGCTTAATGATGGTTTCCTGCATCCGTTGGGGCGTGTAGCTTTTTGGGAAATACTTCCGTAGGGTATCGGAGGTAAATGTCACCCGGTCCAGATCGCTTTTCTTTTCCTCTCCCATGATGACGCGCATCATGTCGAGGGTCAGATGTCCCTCCTGGCTGTATTTCTTGAGCCGCTGTGCCTGGGAGAGAGAGGGGGTAGCCTGTTCGCTGTCCATCGCGTCCAGCAAGTCCCGCTGTTCCTCTTTTTTGAGGAAAGACAGCTCATAAGCCGGATTCAGAGCGATTTTCCGTTCATCGACCATATTCAGCAGTTCGGGAATCAGTTCTGTCAAGCGGATAAATCGCTTAACCTGTGATTTGCTATCAGGGCTGTTTTCTGCAATTTTTTCTGCCGCAGTCAACTTCGGCCCAACTTGGGCCGAAGTTAAATCGGTCCTTTCCCCTTGCCGTTTGATTGCCTCCAGTTTCATGCGATAAGCCCATGCTTTTTCGCTGGGTAAAACATCTTCACGCTGGATATTTGCATCTACCATCTCGATGACGGCTTCTTCATCGTTCATTTCTCGGATGATGACAGGCATATCTTCCAAACCTGCCAACTCGCTGGCACGATGCCGCCGATGGCCAGAAATGATCTCATATCCTCCATCCGGGTCAGGACGCACAAGTCCAGGAGTACGAACACCGCGCTGCCTAACGCTATCCAGTGTTTCTAACATTTTCGGATCATCGTCCTTGACACGGTAGGGCTGACCAGCAAAAGGCACTTCCGTTTGCATTGCCGGATAGCCCTTAAAGTAATGGAGCTGCGAGAGCGGTATGCGGACAACACGCTCCTCACCGGCCTGCTGCCGTTCCTGCTCGGTGGTAAACAAATCATCTACCGAGGCCAGCTCTACTTTTTTCGCGCTGCTTTTCAAGTTTTATCACCTCCTGGGTCAGATTTTTGTACCCCTCGGCCACCTTGCCATTGGGGTCGTGGGCAAAAATACTCTTGCCCTCGGCGCTGATTTCCTTGGCACGGACGGAATGGGGAATCTCGGTGCCAAACACCTTGATTTTGCTGCCGTAGGTCTCCCGCAGCAGGGCGGCGATCTCCTTGGCAAAGTTGGTGCGGTTGTCCACCATCGTCAGCAGTATGCCGTCGATCTGGAGCTTGGGATTGATCTGCCGCTTCACTTTGTTTACGGTCTGGAGCAGCTGTTCCAGGCCCTTGGCAGGCAGGTACTCCGCCTGGACGGGGATTATGACCCTGTTGGCGGCGGCCAGGGCGTTGACCGTGAGCATACCCAGGGATGGCTGACAGTCAATCAGGATATGGGAATACTGTCCCTTGAGCGTGTCCAGATACTGCCGCAGGATAGTCTCTCGGCTCATGGCGTTCACCAGGGAGACCTCCATGCCGGAGAGCTGGATGTCGGCAGGCATCAGGTCTACGCCTTCCGGGTGGTGCAGGATACCCTCGCCGGGGCGCAGCGGCTCGTCCATCAGGATACGGCCCATCGCGTCGGACAGGGTAAAGGGCAGCTTGTCCGGCTGGGGGTGGCCCAGGCTGATGGTCAGGCTGCCTTGCGGGTCCCCGTCGATCAGCAGCACTTTCTTCCCGGTCTGTGCCAGCCCGATTCCCAAGTTGGCACAGGTCGTTGTCTTGCCAACGCCGCCTTTCTGGTTGGCGATGGCGATGATTTGCGTGTTCAATAGAAATCCTCCTCTCAAAGAAATAAGCTGTTTTCCAAATTGGAAAGCAGCTATGTATGGGCATGAAAAAAGCCGTTTGGCAAGAACCAAACGGCTATGTTTATGTTACTTTGATTTTATTTGAACTCGGAACACACAACTTTTGAATTAGCAGAAAAATTTGCGTGATTATGGCCTTGATTAGCAAGATACGCGATTTGATTAGCAGAAACGGCATATTTTCTGCTAATGATTAGCTGGCTAATCGAGGCAAATGGTTTCGCGTTTTTCTGTGCCAAGTTAATTTCGATTAGCAGGATCGCCTTTCTGCTAATCGGGGTTAGTTACAAGTTTATGTTTTTTGGCATCTTCATTGAGAATGAGAAAAGCCAGAAAACCCTGATTTTATGGGGGTTTTCTGGCTTTTCAGCTGGCATCCCTGAGAGGATTTGAACCTCCGGCCTACCGCTTAGGAGGCGGTCGCTCTATCCAGCTGAGCTACAGGGACATCTATAAAATATTAAGTTATTGACTATTGCCTTTTTCCTAAAGGTGTTTGTTGTAACGCGACCTTAGGAGGCTCGCGCTCTATCCAACTGAGCTACAGACGCATATCATGCGCACGAATATCAAATTG
>ERZ780157.2112-NODE-2112-length-19278-cov-4.251418_pt1 | contig 19278 bp, 16 predicted proteins | sample MGYA00511169_ERZ780157 | MGnify/ENA primary metagenome ERZ780157 (study PRJEB29588, sample SAMEA1965149) | human gut metagenome | biome: human gut; feature: human-associated habitat; material: faeces | place: Denmark | collected 2008/2010 ... | reverse complement strand
AGGCTTTTGTTATTGAACGGACAAATAAATCATACTTCACTCCCTCATTTCTCTCAACCACACTACTCACCTCTTTGATGTAACCTTCGTAAACAAGGCCACCTTTTTGAATCTTAATCGTTCCATCATCTGTTTGTGGAATATCCTCATCAAAGGTTGTAAATGAAACATCTCCACAAGTGACCAAATGCTCTTCAAGTATAAAGTCATCAGTTAATTTCACATCATTGACTATAACATTGCTATTCCCATCCGAAGAAGCATAATGAAGAGAATCAGCGAACATGCCAATATACTTAGCATTAGCTTTCAACATAGCTTTCTGCCAATACATAACATTAAACATTGCATCAGGATTTAGAACACCTGCAATCTTCCAATCCGCATTCCTTTCTAGTACATATTCCGCTTTCCCAATAACCTTATTATAAGCGAGCATTGCGCCAACGATAAACACATCATTATCACTTTCGTTATCAGTAGAACTACTTCCCCTTTTCTGTGACACGATTTCCAAGCCATAAGCATCTGCACGATAAGGACTCACTAACTCTAGTGTATTGTCTGTTACTTGCAATCCAGTAGTATATTCAGCAGTAAATCGAAATTCATCACGACCATTCAAGCATTCATAATCAACTTTATCATAACCAACTTTAACTCGTGCATATATCCTAGAACTGTCTACTTTAAATTGAAAATCTGAAATGCTTCTTGATATATTCTTATTACCATTAAAAGTAAATAAGCTGTCACGATGGACAAACTTTACAATATCCCCCTCAATCTTCTGAACAAAGCCAAAACAGGCTTCCATCCAGTCTACAAACTTCGTATATGAGGTATATAATTTAGCAGACAATATCCCACGAATACTTTCGGCAGCCAAAATAAGGCAATTGTCCAACCGATTGTCTACACCGGAAGCTATCTCGCCTTTTATACCCCCTTTACCACCATTCATACTTTTGAGCAAACTATTCAGAACAGTAATAGGTTTTACCACATCTATATTGATAGGTGATGCTATTGAAGTCCATTTAACCTGTAGTGAATATTTAGAAAAATACACCTTTCCAGGTCCGTTAACATTCATATTACCTATCGGATCATGTATGACAAATTGAAGACATTCACCATCTTGAAGGTCTATTGCATAAACATCCCGATATTGTTCGGGTCTATAAGTGTCTTTTTCTGTTGTATGTGTATTTCCTGAATAATCGGTATTTATCCAACTCGCAATAGTGCTTGTGGTACCGTTCCCATCAACTTTAGCAAGTGTCAACATTACATCTCCTCTGCCTAAATAAAAGTTGAATTCGGGAGTTATATATACCTTGACTGGTTTATGCGCCCTTAAAAAAGCAGGTACAGAAGTATCTAAAGTCACAGAATTTATTTCTACAGGACTATCTGATTCTGGTAAGTCTTTTTCTACGACTTCCAATGGAAGAGACTGGAATATAGTTTTTCCTGTTATATCTCTTGAGAAATCAACATATTGCCCTCCATCTTCTAAAGAGTATCCACCACATATATAGTTCGCGTAGTAATTAAACGGTAGTCTATCATAATAAAGCTGATATACATCTTTTATCTCATCTACCGAATATTCGTACTGCGTTCCTTTGTTAGCCTTTATGATATTAGCGACACTATCATCTATCGAATTAATAGAAACAGTATTTCCATCATAGGTCAATGAACCGAAATCCAGTCGGCAACTGAAGAATTCTTCATAAGTATGAGAATTAGTTATAGTATAAACAGTGATACTAGCATTAGAAGCCAGGTATTTGCTCAAATACTCCTCCAATATGAGATCATAGGCTTCTCCCACAAACTGGAATTTTGAAGTAAAGGTTCTAGTTATTCCTTCAAGTCCGGAGCGTTTACGGGAAAACTTTATTTCATCCCAATTCTGAATACAAGATTTGGGAATATCATAGGAAATACTATCAACGGTAAGTACATATTTACAAAGCATTTTAACTCCTTTTGAACGTTCACGAGCAAATATATAGAAAAAGCCAACCGGTTTCCCGATTGGCTAAATTCTTGAAAATCATGCTTTGCTAAAATGCAATATAACTATCTGTTTTTCAAAACAATATCTATACCAAGGAATAAAAAGGACTTTTCAATGTCCTACATACTAATCTTTCCCTTTTAAAATGTCATAGAAATGTTCTACAGGTTAAATATGCATTATAAAAACAATTATATTAATGCAGAAACAGTACGTACCCCTTTAAATAGTTTCCCTAGTTCCTTATGTTTAGTAAAACACCAACCATGAACTTTTAAAAATAAATCTAATTCTGCTTGTTTAGGTTTAGCCGTATATGCTCCTAATACATTCTTCCTATTTGTTTTAAATTCAATATCTGACAATTTTATTGCCGGTATATTGCAAATTGTATATATAAATGGAGAATCAATTAACTGATATATTACCTTATATATTTCAGGAGGAATGTAATATGCATATTTCACTAGAATTTCTCTTCCTCCATCTATCATTCTTTGATTCTCGGAAACTAAATATCTTTCCCAAGATATTTTTGGGGTAACAGGAGCAATAGCATCAAGTTGCAAAGAATCATAAATTCTTCGAAATTCATCTTCCAAGAAAATACCTTTATCTGTTTTAGGGGCATAATATCCACAATCACGGTAAGCCGTTTGCCAAAAGCTAATAAATTTATTACACCAAAGAGTTACATCATTATATGCCGCAAACTCAAGCGGTTTTTTCTTTCTAACTTCAATTCTTCGATATAATCTATCAATTACCAAAACTGTCAGAGCAGTCGTGCTCACATTTACAAAAAGGCTTATTCCTATATTATTAACAAGTTCTTCTTCTCTCAACATCAATACAAAAGAAAAAATCAATAGTGATAATATCACTAATATTATCATTTTATAGTCATTCCAAAAATCTTTCATATCTATTCTTTTCAAAAATATATCTATTAATCCAACAATAATTTATTCACCAACTCACCCAATAGCATTAAACTCGGATATATTACAAATATAAGTTTTTTTTGTATATCCACATAGAATATACTTCCATAATTCATTCTATTGCTATAAATTTACAAATATAAAGACCCTCAAATTTTGTAATTCAGAACACTTTGCAGGTTATTATGAGCATATATAAGTTACCATTTTGAAACCTTACTCATTATTATCCTATTTCTTGAAGTATAAGCTTCCTGCCAGAAGAAATACGACTTCTTACAGTTCCAACAGGAATGTTCAGGATTTCACTTATCTCATCATAAGAATATCCACTAGCATAATACATCACACTATCAATACAACGGGATTTTTTAGCACACCGTTGTATTGTGGAAACCAAATCATCAAACAGTATTGAATGAGCTGTACAGTTAGAAATGGCACTTCCGTCTACCATATCAAGCCCTGTAAAATGTATAAGGGAATTTCTATTGTATCTTATTATATAAGTATTCCTCATTATAATAAGGCACCACGGTTGAAGTGGTTTAGAACAATCAAATTTATCACGATTCACAAGTAGCTTATAAACTGTATCACCGGCTAAGTCTTCAGCATCTTGCATGGAACAGCAGAATTTTCTTGCCACCTTTAATATCCAAGGATATATTTCTGATAATTCCTTTTCAAAGTCCATTGTCAGCCCTCCTTATTAGGTGTATCTTCGGTTCGCCATTAATGCACCTTTCCACGTATTCCCGGTGCATGATACTTTGCTCGTGCATTTCCTTAGCAGAACGCTCGATTGAACTAATAAGAGTGCCTATATCGGGGGGCAATAAGGCAATCATTTTTTTTACCTCGGACACTTCTGCTGTTATCCGATTACACTTCGTCTCTAATGTACGTAATTCTGACAATAAAACATTGTATAAATGCCTATTTATACAATGGATGCTGTTTTTTCTATTCATAAAAAAGTCGTTTGTGATTCTAAAGGAGATGTACAAACGACTGTATGAAATAATTCGCTTTAATTAAAAATTAATCGAATTACAGCATATATGTAAATACCAATATTATCATGTGCTTCTTTTTCTGAACGATATTTCAACATCGGCTTGATGAACAATATTTGCGTAGACAGCAGCATTAATTACACGGGAATCTATACTCATTTTAAAGAATGTCATTAGAAAAGCAATCTCGGCATCGAAAGAAGAACGAATTTGTTCAGGAGTAACCTTATTTCCTTTATGTTCCTCACTGCGTCTTTCCTCATTCCGTTTTTGCTCAAAAATTGCAGAATGAAGTAAATAATCAATCTTCGATATTACTTGTTCATCACTCATATTTCGGGTATCTACATTTAGTTGACCCAATACCTGACGAACATCATCATAAAAGCCAAGAGAAACAAGAGCCTGACAAATACGAAGACTCAATAGTTTGGCACGTTCTTTCAGCATATCCTCTTTGTCCATTACCATAGCCTTCATATTTGAAGGATTAACAATACTTCTGTATTCGACAAGTAATTTAGACGCTATTTCTTTAAGCGTGCTTTCGGACATAGATTTGCAGTCCGAAAGCAAACAAGCATAGTTTCCGCATGAAAGTTCAATGAAATCACTCAATGTTATCTGATTTAATCTTTCAATCATGACTATTTCAGTTTAGATAACTTATACAGTTCAAATTCACGGTTAGAAGCATCCTGACGCTGCATTTTAAGACTCTTCATCAAAAGGAAATTTGTTCTATCAACCCTTTTTTCTAATCGGGAATAATCATTGAAAACAATGGTGTCACCGGAAGAAGATGCAAAATATGTCGGTGAAAATGTGGGAAAGTCCCAATCCGGTATATCAAAATTAGAGATATCTACCTTATCAACATCAGGAAAGACTTGCGCACCTTTAGGAATATCAACTAAAGTTGGAGTATCAGGAGTAATCCATGCTTTTCCGGAATACATGATAACTTCATGTTTACCGGCATCACCAACCAAAGCAGCACCGCCGGGATGCCTATCATTACCTTTAGTACCTTCTGCATAAGAAGGAATAGGAGTGGCAAGAATTGTTGCTACTTGCATAGCCCCCATCGCCCCAATAACAGCAGCCATTACAGCACCGGCAATCGGACCTAACTGGAAAGCTTCCATAATACCACGAGCTGTTGCAATTCCAGTTTCTGCAACTTGTACTCCCTTATGCCAAACAGCTTGTTTATGGGCAATCTCTTGCTTTTGTTTTTCCAACTCCTTATTCTTGGCTTCTGTCTGATCCTTTGCTGCCCGTTTACGCGCTTCTGCTTCCTCTTCGGATATAGCTCCAGACTCTGCCAGATTCTCAATTCGTTCAATATCCTCATCATACTTTTCCTCATTAGCTTCCCGCTCTTCTTCTATTTTCTGAATCTGACCATCATAAATAGAAGAGACTAAGTTTCCAATAGCTCCCACAGCTTGAGATGCAGTTTGAAGCCATTTTTTCAGATTCCTCTGACGTTCTTTCTGTGCTTTCTCATCCGCTTTAGTAACTTTATTGATAGCATCTATTTCTATTTCTGCTTCTTTTTGGGCAAGGTCCGCTTTCAATTTTGCAAGTTTCTCCTCAAGTTTCTCCCTTTTGTCCGTACTCAAGTTGGCAGTAGCAAGTTCGGATTCCAAAGCGTCAATGGCAGCTTCCGAGGTTTTACGTACATAATCTAATTTTAACTGATACTCAAGTTCTGCATACTCTTGCTGGGTTATTTCCTTAGAAGCTAACTGTTTTTTAAGAGCAAGCGTATCCATAACATATGCAGCATCCCGGATTTCCTGCTCATGCGCTGCATTCTCTGCTATTAATTGCACCTGATCGGATGCATGTCTTTCGTAAAGTTCTTGTTTCTTTTTTGCATATTTGTCGTCAATGAGAAAAACATCTTCACCTGTTTTCTCTGCTGCATCAATTTCTGCTTCACGTTGCAACTCCAACTGGTGCAATTTCAAATCAAGTTCTTCCTGGGACCCCTTTTTTACAACAGCAAGAGCGTTCTCAACATCTTTCTTTTCACGGTCAGAATTATACTTAATAGAGAATTCATCTAATTTATCCTGCATTTCTTTCGCCAAATTCTGACGAGTAGCAATTTCCTCTTTGCTATTACCCTTGACGGCAGCAATCTTCTTTGAGTAAGCAACACCAATTTTAGCAAGTTCTTTCTCCAGTCCCTCATCCATAAGAGCTAGTTCTGACTCCTGATAAGTTTCATGAATTTTCAGCTTTTCTCTTTGAGAGCTTTTTCCTGTTCACGTTTTTCTTTATCAGTAAGGACTGTTATACCTGAACCATTTTTGTCGTTACCCTTTGGACGGAACTTTTCTGCAATCACATCAAGTCCACGATTAAACTCATCGCTAGATGCTATTTTAAATAAGTTTTTAGAAAATTCCAACTGAGCCTTATCCGCTTTTTCTGCTTCCGATGTGTAATAGCCAAACATTTTAGCAGCACCATTCTTTATCCAAGACATATCTTCAAACTCTGATGTTGCATATTGAGCACGAGTTTTCATCCGTTTTAAAGCTTCTCTCTCTTGGGCCGTTACTTCAATACGTTTATTTTTCATTTGAATAACAGCTTTTGTGTATGCTTGTTCCTCTGTATCACCAGCATCAATAAGCCTCTTATATTCTGCCTGAAAATCTTTTTCTACTTCCAATAACTTTTTGTTCGCATCTTTTTTTGCAAGTGTTCTAAAATTATAATCTATCTTTTCTATTTTTTCTTCAGGAGATTTCAAATCATTGGCGATACCTCTTATTTTATCAGCCATCCAATTAAGAAACTCCTTAGCAGGTCCCGTTGACTCGGAGAAAGAAAGCATAAACGCTTCCCATGCTGAAGATAAGTTAGCAAGAGCTCCATGAACATTATCTCCCATCGTGTGAGCCATATCGCCCAATTCACGTTCTACACCAGTAATCTGTTCTCTAAGTGGTAATATTTTATCAACAGCGGTGAGAAAGGCATTAAAAGCGGCAACACTACGCTTATCAGTTAATTCAAGAGTAGTATTCAAGTCTACCCCTTTTTCTTTTAGCGATTTCAATCCTTCAACTAACTCAGGCAATGTTTTAACGGGCTTACCTAACGCCTTTGCCAGCTTTCCATTACTATCAGCTAAATTTAGAAAAACATTACGAGTAGCAGTAGCAGCCATTGAAGCATCAAAGCCGGCATCCGATAATTTACCCAACAAAGCCAAAGTATCTTCAATACTGAAATTAAAGGCTTTTGCAACCGGTCCAACAATTGGTAATGCAGTAGCGAGATATGAAAACGACAATGCGCTTTTGGTTGTTGCGACAGCCATCGCAGACACATATCTTTCAGTTTCTCTTGTATCAGCATTAAACATACGAAGAGAAGCACCTGCCAATGAAGCCGCATCTGCTAATTCTGCCCCGGTAGCTTGTGCAAATTTTAGAACGTGCTCTGTTGCGTCTAATATTTCTTTTCGAGTAAAACCTAGTTTAGCAAGTTCTATTTGCAAATCCGTAGCTTCGGATGCAGTGTATTTCGTTGTAGCACCCAAACGTTGAGCATCCGCAGTTAACTCCTTCACTTTATCAGAAGTGGTTCCTAATATTGCAGCAAGCCTACTATTAGCTAATTCAAATTTAACAATATCACCTACTCCTTCACGCAGTTTTGTAAATAAAGCAACAACTCCACTAACAACAGCTTGTGCACCAATATATCCAGCAGCCCACCCTTTCAATCCTGCACCAACTTTGTTTAGCCCAGGAGCCATCTCCGTTTTAAGCATCATTCCAGCATTCCGGGCAATAATTCCCATGTTCTGCATGGACTTATTACCGTTCTGTATTTCAATCCATGCAGCCTTCACTTCTTCCCGGTATGCACCAATTGTCATTTTCTGTTGACTATATCGATCGGAATTTCGCTTTATGTAATCGGTATTGATTCCGATTGTAGAATTAAGACGGGCAAGTGTACGAATATAGTTTTCATCCGTATCTTTCAAAACATCAACAGCCTTTTGCAGCTGCTTATTCATTTCCTTTGCTTGTGAACGGCTATGTACTTCCTGATTAGTCAAGGTAATAGCAGTTCTGATAAGTTTTAAACGTTCTTCTTCAGATAGAACAGCTTTCTTACGAGTAGTATTACCGGCATTCTGCGCTTTTGTCAAGTTAGCTTCTGCTTTAGCAGCCTTTTCCAAGGACACAGCATTATCCGAGTTTGCTTTGGTTAGTTTCTTCAGTTCAGCAGCAGATAATTTCTCTACATTTAGCTTTTCCTCTATCTTCTTACTGACAGTTTGAGTTATTTCAGACTGTTTTCTAAGAGCTTCGGTTAATTCAGCAGATGCAGAACCAGCCGTTTTTGCTTGAGTATTATAAAGGTTACTCAACTTTTCAAGATCAGCAACACCTTCTACATTTAGTTTCAAACCTTTTGCTAATTCTTTGGCCGCATTAACATAATCAGCCCTCACACGCTCAATAGTATTATCAAGCTCCACCAATTTCTGCAAATCGCTCTCATCAACGAAATCTTTCAATTTTAAATCCATAATTACAGATAATGTCTATATTCAATAATCTTTCCTTTTATCTCAACTCCAAGTTTATCAAAAGCATAGGTACCATCTTCTTTCTGATAAACAACATACATGCAACCATCCAAGACAGCTGCTTTCTTTGCAAGATCACTGATACGTTCCAGTTCACTCTGCATCTTTTTTATTTCGCAACTACAAGCCATTTTCTACAGATATCCACATTCTGAAAAGAAACGTTCCATCCAGGGACGGAGATACATAATATTAAAGTACTCTTTAGCTGTATCACCAATGCCTAAAATCTGCTCACCGTATTTCTTCTCAATAGAACTACCGTCCGTAAATCCTTTCGTTGAGAATCGAAGCCCGGAATCAATTCTATCGGCAGTTATGCTATCATAGAAAGTACCAGTAATAAAGAGGTTAGGTACCTCAATCGGACGCGGTGGCAAATAAAGCATCTCACTTCTAAGAGGTGGAGTTATCCTCTCCTTCCATCGTTTATATTGTTCCGCACGGTTCTGCCAGGGACCGGGCTCGTTAAAATAGGTGTCAGTATCATAATCAGGATTCAATAGATGTTCGGTACCGTCCAAGCCGGAATATAATTGTTCCTGAATACAATCAACGAGCACATTCTTATGTTCTTCCATACACCTAATACATTCCTCTTCAAACCCGGATGCAATGGAATGAATAACTCTATGTAATTCATCAAAATCTGCCATACAGTAAAAATATAACGGGCTGGGCTGTAATCACACCCCAGCCCGTCGGTTACTTAGTTATCGCATCGTACACTTCCGAGAGCTTCTTCTTACGGTCAGCTTCCTTCAGTTCCTGCCACACGACTTTAATGTGCGCATTAATAAACTCTTCCTTCGTCATGCCCTTCACAGCAACCTCGACGAACGTAACATTATCTACCTTCATGACACCTGCTCGATACCTCTGATTCCTTTTTCATACAATACAGAAGGAGCTTTCAACGAAGGAACCGCCCCGGCTTTAGGAACAATGGTAATGATACCATCCGAATACGTAGCAGAAGTTACGTTATTCATAACTTCAGCAGCACCATCAGCAATAAGACTGCCAAATTCTTCTGTACGGTCATAACCACCAACAACTTCAACTATTTTGTAAGTATTTTCGGCCTCCAACTTTTGAAACACAACATCAACCAAGCCTTTAACGAAATTCTTGGGATTGAAGTCTAACTGCACGTAGTCAAAGTGCAATTGGCTGTCTTCCACATCTTCATGTGAAAAACTAACAGTCATCGCAGACTTAGCACTACTGGTCGGGTACTGTGTCACGGTCGGGTAAACAGTAGACATCGGAATACCGGCAAGGATATCAGTGTCATCATTATAACCGATCAACATATTATCCTGATTCCAAAAGTAAACGTCCCATCCTTTATTGGCACATTTCAGAAGCTGGGCATTCAAAACCTCATCAAATTTCTTCAAAGTGAAGGTGTCTGTTTGAGCGCTAAGCCCGTTGTATTCACTTGCACCGTACCCTACAGGATTAACTTGAGGCTCTCCACCATTCTTGGCATACTCCAGGAATGGCAAAATAGGGTAAATACGCCCGGGACGGTCTGCATGGCACAATTCGAGCAACTTCTCACCTGTTATATCAGCAGGGAGTTTGACACCATGTTCCGCCAAGATAGCACCTTTGACTTTTTTCCAGTCAATACTACAAGCAGAACTACCAGTGTTCATCCGGGAACCCTTACACGTTCTAATCTTTCTCATTTTCTTCTACAATTAAGATTATTAATTTTTATTTCCATCGAGCGTATATTTATGGCATCAATCGGCTCGCTCACAGCCTCACCGGAATCTGTATAGGCTCCGTATCTGCCATATGAATAGTTTTCTGAATAACTATGTTTCACTTTTTCGTCATAGTCGCAGTCGAACCGGGAATCTTCATATAATACTTCCAATAAACGTTTATAGATTGGCCGAAGGATATTTTTAAAAGATGTGGTTCTGCGCATCTCATTGCTCCACTCTTTACAAGAAGAGCAAGCTATAATTAACGAAACCTTTGCTTTTGAAAAATAATCCGCGTCACCTCTATCCTCACTAATTGGAGTAAATAGTGCAACCAATGGAAACTTCCTTTCAGACTGGGCAGAAGACTTACTGTATTCATCTAAAATATCTTTGATATATTGACTGCTACCGAAGATGTAATTCAACCTTGGGGACTTCATAACTTTAGTTCCCCCTTTCCCATTTGGATAGAGAATTTCAAGCCCTTCTGGAAGTTCCTTTACAATCTCCTCAAACAGTTCTGTTATATCTAAATCTATCATAAATTGAAAGCATTAATTGGGGTCAAAAGATTCTTGGTTATTTTCACATCGAAAGGACAATCATTCGACATAGCCCATTCAACAAACTGTTTATTCTTCTCTACCATGCTATTCCATGTGCTTACTTGTCTCTTCAAAGGAGCTATATATTCATTAGCACATTTCAAACGGACAAGCCCGGTTATTGTAGCCTGGGTGTTTGCGTCACGAAGAATATGATAAAAGACATAGTCAGCGAACGGTTCACACAGCTTCTCGCATAATACTGCATATCCGGACTGGGGGGCTTCCTTCTCTTCTGAAATATCAACTTCATCTGAAGAATCTTCCTTTTCCCGTTCAATAAGCTCCAAATAATCTGTGATAGCTTGGGAAAGAGTCACACCAACAACATTCCGGAGAAATTCGGGCTGAAATGCCTTAATATACCCATTTATCACCTCATTCACAGCAAGAGATTGGGGCGAAGGCATTTCAGCGACCGAAACATTCTCAATATGCCTGGGACCTGACATAAAATATGAAACATCAATCAACATAGCGATAGTTATTTAGAAGTCTTGCCTTTCCCGGTTTTCTTTTCATCTTCCACGGAAACGGCTTTATCATCTGTAACAGTTACCTCCTTGGCATCTTCCTCTTGCAAATCTTTTGAATCGGCAACCGGAAGATTCTTTTCATCAGAAGGCACCTGTACTTCAAGTTCTGCAATGCGAGCTTTCATTGTTTCACGCTCTTCTGTCAGTTCAACAATTGTCTTATCTTTCTCTACAATGGATACAGTAAGCCTGCCAATCTCTTCATTTTTCTCTGCAAGCATACATTCCAATGTCTTTCGGGCATCTTCTTCTGTAACAAGACCACATTCGGAAATAGGGATGAGTTGAATCATCCCTCTATTAATCCGAATGCGTTGCTCTTTAAGCACATTGGTTACATCCTTATCGTTACCTCTAAGTATGTAATCCATAATCCTACGCTTTAGTTATTGCAGTCTTCAATGCGGCCAAATCCCCATAAGCGAAAGCCCACGGCATATAAATCGGGAAGATAACTTCTTCTTGTGCCATCAATACAACCTCGTTGCAAAGCTTGGTCTCCACATCTTCAGCCCATTCAAGTGTCAAAGTGGTATAATCAACCAAATTTGCGGCTTGGTTAAAGTCACCTAAAAGATACTTACCTGGAAGAATACCACCATACTCGATAATCGGACGACCGGCAATATATTTCACCCCATCAACCATTTTAACGATACCAAGATTACGTCCTGTCGTATCTTTTTCTGATTCCATACCGTTAACAGTCATTGGATTAAGAATAATAGCATTCGGAAAATACTGGGCATATGTCATTGCGGCGAAAGCAGTTTTCACTACATCTTCAGAGTTGGGTTCCTCAATATTCTTAAAGCCGGCTTCATGAACACTGAATGTCATCTTATCCGTAGCAGTTTCAGCACCGGAGAACGCGACACCAGGAATAAGGATACGACCATCTTCCATTTTCACAAGAGCGTGTGTTTTGTTCAGTTCTGTAAGAACAGCGGCACCAGCGAACGTGATACTCATTCCATCAAGAATCAAATCCTGTGGTTCTGCAAACTCTACAATCACATCCTTATCACCGTTATATCCGGTAATAGCTTTTACAGCACCAGCAGCACCTGTAACAATGGCTGTACTAATAATCTTCTCTACAGAAGTCACCCCAGTATTATTGACAATACCAAGCAGATTCTCCCCATTACCGTCACCAAACAAGATGTTCCAGTCTTCTGCCATCCAAACAGCTTCAGGAAGCATGTTCAAGATGTAGGAACGAATGTACACTCTTGATTTCAACATACGTTTTGAGATACGGATATGAGTACCAAGGCGCTTAGTTCCTGTCTGTATCTCTTTTACCTTGATGCTTGATTCAGGCAAACGCCCATTCTCTGTTACAAAACGGGCATTGCGGTTGAAAGCATATACTTGCGCATAGGCAAGTTGAGGGTATGCAGGATCAGCAGTCAGCGTCGTTAATACATCACGCATATGCAACTTTTTGTTGGCAACCTGAGTCACAACACGTTTCTGTTGTTGAGTAATCAACAAATCACCGGTGTAATTGTCAGTCATGGAAACGACATCTTTCAAGGAGAAGCCGTCAAATTCTCCTGATTTGCGTGTTTTTCCTTCTGCGAAATCTCTGAATTTTTCAGAATCAAGCATCTCGTTCAACTTCTCATCGAACTTGTTGATAGCATTCATAGACAAGCCCTTTTGTTTCATTTTCTCAATACTTTCTCCAAGGGTCTTTACCTGGGCAACGAGTTCTTCATTGTGTTTAACCAATTGCTGAAACTTCTCATTGTCATAGGATTTCAGCAATTTATTAATATCGTCAAACTGTTTTGATACCTCATCCGGTGATGCAATTCCTTCAAGGGACTTGTTTACTACTTCACACATCATGCCGACGATGTTTTCCATAAACGCCTTCTGTTCTGCCGGCAAGCCGTCCGTTTTCAGATTAAAATCTGATACTGTAAATTTTCTAATTGGCATAAAATTTAAATTTTAAGTTATTTATTCTCGAAACAGCTATTCAAACTCTTGAAATCGAGTAAAGTGCCATTATCAGCGGCTTTAATCGTTACTTCATCGTTCCCATTTTCCCCGTCATTCTTTTCTTGAGTGTCAACAGACGGCTCATTTTTTCCGGTGGTATCTTCAGAAGTGTTTTGCAGAATAGCATTCGAACGATATACTTTTCCCCAACAGTGGGGACATCTTACATAATTCATAAGGTCTTGTAGACCCTTTTGAGTAAATTCTTTCTTTTCTGATTTGACAGAATCAATAAGAGAAATTACTTGGGTTCTAATCTCCGGAGTGAGCTTCTCCATTTCTTCCCTTACAATGTCCTGTGTTATCCATCTCTGATAATCAGCAGCATAGTCCAATACCTGCTGGGCAAAGGTATGCTCCGTTTCTGCATCATAATCAAATTGATGACCACAATGAGGACACGAGACAACGGCACCACCGTTGAGGCTCTTCAGTAATAAACTTAATTCCATATCGTATCCTTTTAAACGTTCATCACTATATCCATGCTGCAAGAACGCTTTCCGGACGAAATCAACAGCTTCCTTTACCTGGTCAGCAGTAGCAGACTTGATATTCACAAGGAACGTCTGTGGATTACTCCCCCAACTTGTCAATGTTGAATATTCCATCATACGCCATTCAAGCACTTTACAGGGATCAACAGAATCTCTTTTAATGGCCTTGACCCCAATAGAATGTTCAAGTGTTCTGCCATTCTCTGCAAACAGTTTATAATCAGCTAACGTATCACGGCCAATCTGTTTTTCAAGATTTAACTGACCGACCATAACCAAATTACCTTCTGTTTCCTTACCACTCAACGGAACACCTAACAACTGGTCTGTACGATGATTCAGGAACCAACGCATCCGACCAATATTTTCTTTCAATGTCTTATTGAATGAGCCGGGCATAGATATGTCATTTTGTGAGTCCTTCACACCGATACCGTTCACCGCAACGGTAACGATACCCTTCTCATCAACATCATTTGCCTTTGTCTTGTACTGAAGGCTTTTGATTTTCTCTTCCATCTTTTTCATCTCCACTTTTAGTGTTAAAAACTCGATTTACTTTATCCAGTTCCTCATCTGACATATCAAATTTCAATTTGTCAAACAAGGGATTTTCTATCATACTTTCGCCTATTTGGGCACGCCAGTCATTGAGTGTTATAAGCCCACATGAGAATTGTTCACGACAACGTTTATTTATATTTGTCTTTACGTCCTCGGATTCTTTCAATCCTTCCTGCAAACAATCAACATCAGAGAAATCACAATCCAAATAATATCCCCCTCCTTCAAGACCAAGGAAAGCTGTAAAATCCTTGCAGAATTGTTTGGCCATAGGAATAACAGTTGAACAATATACGCTCTTTTCAGCAGTAGCCTGATTGCTAAATGTGGACTGGTCTTTTCGCGGAACAAGAACGGCAGGGATGCCGTATGCCCCTGCAATATTTATTGCATCAGCCAAAGTCTCTTCAAACGGCTGTAACTCTGCAATAGAAAGATTAGTACGAACAAAGTCAATGTCTGCATCTGAAATACCATAAGGTACCTGGCCCTTCCTTACACCATACTTCTCAAAATTTTGCTTCAAAAGCTGTTCCTTTTCATCGTCAGTCAACGCTATTGAACCGGTAGCATCAGTTTTCTTACTTACAATAAAGCCCAATCCACCCCGCTTTACATAAATCACATTTCTAGCTTCATATACAGCTATTAGATTTGACATTGGCTTATTTTGGGAAGCAAGACGACTTTTGGACTTCAAGAACATAGCCCCTGAATAGAACTCTGCACTTCCGTCTCTATCATGCCATATTTGGTATGGAGGAATTTCCAAACTACCATTCCAACCATACTCCAAACGATAGCTACGAATAATATCTTCTGTTTGGGCAATGCCAAACAATGGCATATTCCCGTAAACAGGTTCTACAATAGTCTTATCAGAAGGTAGCACCCAATAATTATCGCAATATCTCCATTTTTCAGCTGTAGAAAAGACATCAGGCATAGCGGCACGAATAAAGCTATTCCCTGTACACAATTTATAAATATGGTGCTGATAAATCAATTCTTTCCAACGCATCAAACAATTAGGACGACTAAGTATGCCATTCATTCGTCTGTTTGCCCATACTACACTATCATCCTTAGTTTTCTTCAATTGAAAATTAGCACCTGCAATTCGCGATGCAATATAATCGATCGGAAAAAAGACTTCAGGTATCGTACTGAATAGCGTTAGATAGTTACTGCCCGCTACAATAGGACTAGTAAGGTCCTCAATGTATGCAACTGACCATTTTTCAGCCTTGCCACTTTGAGTATCTATATCCTTATTTTCAGATGAAGTAACTATTTCAACTTCACCTTTAGTCTTAGATTTCTTTCCAAATAGATTATCAAAAAAAATATTCATTGGGTTCCTTTTTGAGCAAAACTAAGTAAAAAGGAAAACCGTTTTCCAAAACACTAAAATCTTGAAATTACGAAAGCATAACATCAACAATATAACATTCTTATTTTCAATCATATATAACGTAATTCAATTCAAACCTAATTTTACAACGAACTGTACTAGCCCACTCAAAACAGCACTGGCCTCTTTTGTTTCACTATCTTTATTATAGTCCATCAGATTATTCATGAAGGCAACATATTCCGTATCAGATTCTACTTTTGATGCAGAAAAAAGAATACTATTTTTCACATAATCAGATGTTGCAGCAATACGCTTATCTACATCCGGAAACTCTTTCATTACACGAATCTCCTTGTTTGTACTAGAACGGAGTTCCCGGATAAAAGGGAAATAAGCATCTGTACATTCAATTACACATGAATCAGATTCATGGGACAAAATAGAAGAACGTATATCTTCTGTTGAAGTAGTATCCATAAATACGACATCAACAACATGCCATTTATTTCCACATCTAAACGCTTGTATAAGGACAAATTTCCCATTAACATTCGGCATCACATATAGAATCTTCTTAGTGTATTTACATTCGGTATCTGGATTGAAGAAATTAATAGTGCCATTACAAGCATACAAGTTTCTTTTTCGCCGGTTACTAAACTCTATATACTGCTCACTACACAAATCCACAACGACATATCGGAACGTATCAGACAGGTGCCCGTGCTCCTCATAAGTCTGCAAGGTAGTTTTATTCTTGACCTTAGTTTTAAGAATGGCACCGTTAGCATCTTTCTGTACGCTCATGTAGTCCTCAATAGATACCGAACATGATTCGTCAATGTGTATCTCTATACCGGGAACAGTACAATCAAAGATAGCATTGATAAACTCACCGGTCATAGTAACACTCGGATTCTTGTTGCCTACCTTATCCTCAATCTCAAACCCTTCTTTCTGTAATGTGTCTATGAATAAGTCCATCCAGGAACGCTTCTCATCGTCAATGCTGTTTGCCGCTTTCGTTGATGCATCACCATGTACATATAACCTATCAGAATATTGGATAGATTTCAGAAACTTTGCAACAAGTTTGGAGGCTTTCTTTACTGTATTGTTTGGACTTTCGGCGCATGTCTCATGGAACTGCCAAACCTTGATACCGGTAGTGAAATCTACTTGCCAGTACGACACACTGATATATGGCAGTACGTTATTATCTACTGATATATGAATAGGCAGGTCCGGGATATATTTATGTTCACCGGAATGTTTGCCACGGTTGAACGAACCGAAGAACTCGCTACCGGTACGAATAACACCCCACTCTCCCAATGCGTACACATTGTAATAATCCGGATCGTGGACTCTATCATACTCAAAGTCGGCAACACATTGCTCATCATAGAAACCATACGTACCGTCAGGACTACCGACCACCCAAAAATTATTCAAATAGGTAGATTGGATAATAACTGTATTAGGTGCCTGTTCCTCGATTTGCTTAGTACGAAGATTAAGTATTTGCCTGGGTGCATTCTTCTTTACGGATTTGACCTTGGTAAGTTCTTTCGGCAACTCTTTGCCGGCAATGGTAACCGTCATCGGTACATCATGCCATTTATCTTTATCAATAAACTCTTTCTTTATCCAATGGCTTTCACTAATCGGGTTGAAGGTACAAATAATCTGCTGCCCTTTCTTACCACGCAAACGCTTACGTAGCTGCTTGAAATCCGGATGCTCGAACTCTGACCATTCCTCTAACTGAACTCGCTTATAGTTAGAGATACCTTTTATCTTCTCCGGATCGTCAAGACCGGAGAAATCTATCTTCGCACCATTTACCAGACATTTAATAGTATTCTGTTGAAATTTGAACAAATGGGAGATGCCAAGACCGATCGCAGCGACCTTATAATCTTCATAAATGGTTTTGAGAATAGAAGCTCCTACCTTACGCATGACAAGAGTGTTCTCACCATCCTGTAATGTCTGTATCAGTATTGTTTGTGCCACACTATACGACTTACCGGAAGATGAACCTCCATAGAGAATGATAAAACGGATAGTCTCATCATTCAAGTACTTCAATAGATAGAATCCGTTAGGATTTAGCTTCTTATAATTTATAACCATATTGTTCTAAAAGTAAGGTTTCTCCGTAGGATGAATACCGGATTTTGCAGTTCAAATTGTTCTATTCTTCCGAATTCTCATTATCTTCAAAGCCGATACGAAGTTCACCGACTTTATTTCCGTCTCCACCTTTGATATTGACATTCTTATCGGCTTCCCATCCATTCCAGGCACCAAGAATCCGGGCGGCTTCTGTCTTGCCGTTGAACTCATAATTAACCACTCCTCTATTATTCTGAATCTTCTTCAACGCATTACGGGCACGCTTTGGAAGTTGGGACGGACTTCTCATCTTTGTTTTCCCGGTAACAGGGTCTACATAATGTAAATCATCGGGATCAGCGAGTACAATATCCATTAATACCTTTTCGACCGTTTTCCTCTCTACTTCAGTCTCTTTCGCCCTCTGTTGCTTAATCTCACTTATCCTTGCACTAACCTTGCTATTGGCTAACAATCTGCTAGCAGCACTCCAAATCGTTTCAGGTTTCATCTTTGACGCATCATAAGACATCCTATATGCTTCACTAGCATTACCTTCTGTATCAACGTAGTATTTACAGAATTTCTCTTGCTTGAATGTTAATGGTTTCTCTTGCTTTCCCATATCAATTGTTATTTATTCCTACGAGAAAAAGAAGCTGCTCTCTATCCTTTAAAAGCTCATAGGTGGCAAGCAGTGTGCTGCCAGTTGTTAATATGTCATCATACACTATTATTTTCTTTTCCTTTATCGGACGAAGAAGAAAGAATTCCGGATTCAATCTATCTTTAGTTAGGCACTGGATTGCATTCTCATAGAATGGTATTTTCACCGCCCCCGCAATTTTCGTACAGATAGAGGTTGAAAAATGAAAGCCCTCGTTGTGTCTCCGTCGCGGTGTGGTGACTATACACCATCCTTCATATCCCCCTACTATGAAGCGGTGGAGAAACTCACACGCTCTCTCTGCAAAGAATGATGCAAGTTCCTCCGACTGTTTAATTTCTGAAAAGCTGGTACCAGTCTTGGAACGAGTGAACTGGGAGATGTAATAGATATCACCCTTTTTATGAAGTGACACCTTTTCTCTCAAATCACATAACCGTTCCTGATGAGACCAGCTCTTACATTTCACCGCTTCCGGCTTATCCCAGTCATCAATACGACATATCTTTCCCTTTCTTTTCATCAAAAATCTTCTTTACTCCATCCTCGACAGATGTATAAGA
>ERZ780157.2111-NODE-2111-length-19281-cov-12.041714_pt1 | contig 19281 bp, 6 predicted proteins | sample MGYA00511169_ERZ780157 | MGnify/ENA primary metagenome ERZ780157 (study PRJEB29588, sample SAMEA1965149) | human gut metagenome | biome: human gut; feature: human-associated habitat; material: faeces | place: Denmark | collected 2008/2010 ... | reverse complement strand
AATATAATTATTAATACTAATAAAATAATTAAATCTTTCTTTTTTAACAATTTCTTCATTTGAATCTCCTTGCTTTGTGAATAATTATACTTATAAAAGGGGACATGATATTGTTGTTATAGTCCCTTTTATGCTAAGTGAACTTATAGTTTATCATAAAAATATGTCATGTATGAGAAGACTTTTGTACACCAGTTAGGGTCTGTAGAATATCTTGTATTAATTCCAGTAAGTGTTGGACTAGAATAATATCTTCCTGTTGTAGTATCACCATCTGACATTGTCATTCCGGCAGGGTTTAAATAAGCTTTAGCAAGTATTTTTGCTACAAATTCAATTCCTTCTGCATAAGTATCAAATGTATATGCAGAATTGTATGCATCATTATCATATGCACCATAACCAAACAAGTTTCTCTTGTCTAATGAAATTGCAGAAGTTCCCCAGCCGCTTTCGTGAATTGCCATAGCTACTAATAAAAGTCCATTAACATTATATTTTTGTTCTGCATTATAAAATGCTTCGGCATTACTATATATTACTTTATTTACATCTCTTGGTTCATTAGCTAATATACGTTTGTAATCATCTAAAGATAAACCACTCTTAACATTTAATGCCATATTAAAGTTTAATTTAGATACGATTCTTTGTACTTTGTTTTGTGAAACAATACCAGGAGTTGTAGATTGTGATGTTAATGAAGATGCTGGAACATATCCTTCTTGTCCATCAAAGGAAATCCTACACCAATCACCAACCACTTCTAATAAAACAACATCCATATATCTTGTTATTTTACAAATCTCGGAACCATTGTTGATTGCATCCATTAAAGAAACTGTAGAAATAACATACATTGTATCTCCTAAGTGTACATTATAATTTACTAAGAAATCAGAAGTACCAACCTCAACAATTTCCTCCACAGGAGCTTGTAAAATATCTATACTATAAGTAGATTCATCAATTAAATCTGAACCTTCATATGTTCTAATAATATTAACACGTTCTAAACCTGGGACACCGGCTTGCTTAACTATTTTTTCGTCTTTTGGTAAAGAATTGTTTTGGATATATTTAGTAGAATAAGGAATTTCTTTATCCCTATAAGTTTTTTCTTTTGTCTTAGTAGAATTTGTATTATCTATCAGTATTTGACTAATATTAAATGGATTTGTGTTTTTTTCGTAAGTACTAAAATCGCCATATGGATTCTCTTTTTTATTTTTATTAGAAATATATGTAACAATAAAAATAATTAAAGCAATTATAATTAATAAATAAACTGTAGATAAGATAACAAATTGCCTAAATTTCTTTTTATCACTTTTTAAAGTATCAAACTTATACCTAATAGAGCCACTAAAGTTAGGCTTTTTTTGCTTTGGTTCGTGCTTTGTTTTTACTGCTTTTACTCTTTTTTCTTTCTTACTTTTTGAAGGTTTAGCAGGTTTTTCTTTTTTAGGTTTTGATGTCGAATTATTTGTATTTTTACTTACTTGCTTAGTCTCATTTGCTTCTTTAGGTGTTGCCTGCATGCTATTATTCCTAGATTTTTTTAATTCCTCAAAAGCATCTGATAAATTTCTTTGATGGTTATTATCTTTTGTATTATTATCTTGCATTTTTTATCACCTTAAATTATTAAAATATTTTTTTGTAGTATATCATATGAAATATAAAATTACAAATTAAATTATGGCAGAAATGTAAGATTCTGTATATACAGTTTTTACTAAATAAAAATATGTAAAAATTTACTATATTTCGTTGACAAAACATGGTAAATTGTGCTATGATACAAACGGTATTTTAAACGCTAAAAGGTGGTAAAAATAATTAAAATATTTAGAAAAAAGTAATTTTAAAGAACAAGGTAGGTTGGCAAAAGATAAAAAACAGGTAATTGCCAGCATGCCTTTTTGTTGCCTAAAAACGGTTATATTAGTTGGAAAGAGGAATTGATTTAAAAGGATATATTAATGGAAAAATTTATAAAGCAGGAATTTGGAAATTAATATAAAATTTTAGATGCAAGAGGGACTTTTCAATGTTCATATACAATTTTTTTCAAACTGCTTATATTTTGTTTTAGAGGTGATTTAGTTGTTAAAAGAAATTAAGCATGAAAAAAGCTCAAGAAAAGACTTTGCAAAAGTTGGAGACTATATAGAAATGCCTAACTTAATTAAGGTGCAAAGAGATTCTTACGAGTGGTTTGTCGAAGAAGGTTTGGGAGAAGTCTTAAGAGACATTTCACCAATTATCGACTATTCAGGAAATTTAGTTCTAGAGTTTTTTGATTACTACATGGAAGAAAAAACGAAATATTCTTTAGAAGAAGCTAAAGAAAGAGATGCTACATATTCTACACGTTTACATGTAAAAGTAAGATTAATAAATCGTGAAACAGGAGAAATTAAAGAACAAGAAATCTATTTAGGAGATTTCCCTTTAATGACAGATAGTGGAACATTTATTATAAACGGTGCAGAAAGAGTTGTAGTAAGCCAATTAGTTCGTTCACCAGGATGTTATTATGACTTTACCTATGACAAAACAGGTAAAAAATTATTTACATCAACAGTAATGCCAATAAGAGGTGCATGGATAGAATATGAAACAGACAGTAACGATGTTTTTTATGCTCGTGTAGACAGAACTAGAAAAATTCCAGTAACAACATTATTAAGAGCTTTAGGCTTAGCAACAGATGAACAAATACTTGATTTCTTTGGAAATGAAGAAAAAATTAGAGTAACATTAGAAAAAGACCCAATAAAAACTCAAGATGAAGCATTAATAGAAATTTATAAGAAATTAAGACCAGGAGAACTTCCAACAGTAGATGCTGCTAAAAATTTATTTAACGGATTATTCTTTGATGCTAGAAGATATGATTTAGCAAAAGTAGGAAGACATAAATATAACAAAAAATTAAATTTAGCAACAAGAATTGAAGGAAAAATTGCTCATACAGATATAGTTAATCCAGAAACAGGAGAAGTATTTGTAGAAGCAGGAGAAGTTATATCAAGAGATATAGCAGACGAAATCCAAAATTCTGGTATAAATATTGTAGAAGTAAGAGTAGAAGATAAGCCAGTAAAAATAATAGGAAATGGAACAGTAAACATTCATAATTTTGTAACAAATGTAGATATTTCAGATTTACACTTTAAAGAGATGGTAAATTATGAAGTGTTAAAAAGTATATTAGACAATACAGAGGAAAAAGATTTACATCATGCAATAGAGCAAAGATATGAAGAATTAGTTCCAAAACATGTTACAACAGAAGATATCTTAGCATCTGTCAACTACCTATTAAACTTAGACCATAAATTAGGCGAAATAGATGATATAGACCATTTAGGAAATAGACGTATACGTTGTGTTGGTGAATTATTACAAAATCAATTTAGAATTGGTTTAACAAGATTAGAAAGAGTTGTTCGTGAAAGAATGACAATTCAAGACTTAGATGTAGTAACACCACAAACATTAATTAATACAAAACCAATAACATCAGCAATAAGGGAATTCTTTGGTAGTTCACAATTATCACAATTTATGGATCAAACAAACCCATTATCAGAACTAACACATAAAAGAAGAATCTCTGCATTAGGACCAGGAGGTCTTTCAAGAGAAAGAGCAGGTTTCGAAGTTCGTGATATTCACTATACACATTATGGTAGACTATGTCCAATCGAATCACCAGAAGGACCAAATATAGGTCTTATATCTGCACTTTCATCATTTGCACAAATAAATGAATATGGATTTATAGAAACACCATACAGAATAGTAGATTCAGAAACACATGCAGTTACAGATAAAGTTGAATACATGAGTGCAGATGTAGAAGATGGTAACTATATTGCAGAAGCTGAAGAACCATTAAATGAAGATGGAACATTTGTAAATAAGAGAGTTAAAGTTAGATATAGAAATGAAATTATAGAAGTAGACAGAGAAATGGTAACAGGAATGGATGTTTCACCAAAGCAATTAGTTTCAATTGGTGCAGCCATGATACCATTCTTAGAGCATGATGATGCAAAACGTGCACTTATGGGTGCAAACATGCAACGTCAAGCAGTTCCATTAATTATGCCAGAAGCACCAATAGTTGGTACAGGTATGGAATATAGAGCAGCAAAAGACTCTGGAATATTAATTTTAGCAGAAGATGATGGTGTAATCCAAAAAGTTACAGGTGAAGCAATTACTGTTAAATATAATAATGGAACAACAAAAACACATAAATTAAATAAATTTAAAAGAACAAATGGTGGTACATGTATCAACCAAAGACCAATAGTAGTTAAAGGTGAAAAAGTTAAAAAAGGAGATAGCATAGCAGACGGACCAGCTACTAAAAATGGTGAAATGGCATTAGGAAGAAACGTATTAGTAGCATTCTCTACATGGGAAGGTTATAACTACGAAGATGCTATACTTTTAAATGAAAGATTAGTAAAAGAAGATGTATTTACATCAATTCATATAGAAGAATATGATTGCGAATGTCGTGATACAAAATTAGGACCAGAAGAAATAACAAGAGATATACCAAATGTTGGCGAAGATAGCTTAAAAGACTTAGACGAAAATGGTATTATCAGAATTGGTGCAGAAGTAAGACCAGGAGACATATTAGTTGGTAAAGTTACTCCAAAGGGAGAAACAGAACTAACAGCAGAAGAAAGATTACTTCGTGCAATCTTTGGTGAAAAAGCTCGTGAAGTAAGAGATACATCACTTAAAGTACCACATGGTGAAGCTGGAACAATTGTAGATGTAAAAATATTTACAAGAGATAATTCAGATGAATTAGGACCAGGTGTAAACCAAATAATAAGATGTTATATAGCAACAAAGAGAAAAATATCAGTTGGTGATAAAATGGCTGGACGTCATGGTAACAAAGGTACAATTTCTAGAATATTACCAGAAGAAGATATGCCATTTATGCCAGATGGTACACCAGTAGATATCCTATTAAACCCATTAGGTGTTCCTTCTCGTATGAACTTAGGTCAAGTTTTAGAAGTACACTTAGGATTAGCAGCAAAAGAATTAGGATGGAATGTTGCAACACCAGTTTTTGATGGTGCAACATCAGAAGAAATAGAAGAATTATTAGTTAAATCTGGAAATACACCAGATGGAAAAACAATTCTTTATGATGGAAGAACAGGTGATCCATTTGCTGAACCAATTACAGTAGGAGTTATGTACATGCTTAAGTTACATCACTTAGTAGATGATAAAATACATGCTCGTTCAACAGGACCATATTCTTTAGTTACACAACAACCATTAGGAGGTAAAGCTCAATTCGGTGGACAACGTTTCGGAGAAATGGAGGTTTGGGCACTAGAAGCATATGGTGCAGCTCATACATTACAAGAAATGTTAACAGTTAAATCTGATGATGTAGTAGGAAGAGTTAAAACTTATGAAGCAATTGTTAAAGGAGAAAACGTTCCAGAACCTGGAATTCCAGAAACATTCAAAGTATTAATAAAAGAACTACAATCATTAGGATTAGATATGAGATTATATACAAAAGATAATAAAGAAATCGAACTAAAAGAAGATATCGACGAAGGTATAGACTATAACGAAGCAAAGAAGAAAGAAGATTTAGTTCTAAATGAAAGCGAAATTGAAAGTTCATATATTGAAGCTGACGATGAAGAAATCGATTTAGACAAAGAAGAAGATAGTGATGAACTATTTGAAAATGATGAACTTTTAGATGATGAAGGCCTATATGGTGACTTAGCAAAAGACAATCTTGATGATGATGAAGATTTAGATTAAAAAAGATTGCTGCCTAAATTTTATATTTAGGCAGGGCAATTAAATAAATAGTTTTGCAAAACTAAAAAATAAAGTCAAGGGGGCAAGAAATGGACGAGTTAGAAGTCTTTGATAAAATAAAAATTGGTTTAGCTTCTGATGAAAAAATAAGAGAATGGTCAAAAGGTGAAGTTAAAAAACCAGAAACTATAAACTACAGAACATTAAAACCAGAAAAAGATGGTCTATTCTGTGAAAGAATATTTGGACCAACAAAAGATTGGGAATGCCATTGTGGTAAATATAAAAGAGTTAGATATAAAGGAATCGTTTGTGATAGATGTGGTGTAGAAGTTACAAAATCAAAAGTAAGACGTGAAAGAATGGGACATATCGAACTTGCAGCACCAATTGCACATATTTGGTTCTTTAAAGGAATACCTAGCAGAATAGCTTTAATGCTAGATATTTCTCCAAGAAATCTAGAAAGAGTTATATATTTTGCATCATATGTAGTAACAGATAAAGGAACATCAGGCTTAATGGAAGCACAAGTTTTAAATGAAAGAGAATATCATGAAGCAGTAGAAAAATACGGAAAAGATTCATTTAAAGCAGAAATGGGTGCAGGAGCATTAAGAAAATTACTAGAAAAAGTTGATTTAGAGAAGTTATCTGCTAGCTTAAAGAAAGAGATAACAAAAGCAAGTGAGCAAAAGAAAGTAAAATTAGTTAAAAGATTAGATACAGTAGAAGCATTTAGACTATCTGGAAACAGACCAGAATGGATGGTTATGAATGTTGTACCTGTAATTCCACCAGATTTAAGACCAATGGTTCAATTAGATGGTGGTAGATTTGCAACATCTGATTTAAATGACTTATATAGAAGAGTTATAAACAGAAATAACAGATTAAAGAGATTATTAGAATTAGGTGCACCAGAAATAATTGTAAGAAATGAAAAGAGAATGTTACAAGAATCTGTAGATGCATTAATAGATAATGGAAGACGTGGAAGACCAGTAACAGGTGCTGGTAATAGACCATTAAAATCATTATCAGACTTATTAAAAGGAAAACAAGGTAGATTCCGTCAAAACTTACTAGGAAAAAGAGTTGACTATTCTGGACGTTCAGTTATCGTTGTAGGGCCAGAACTAAAAATATATCAATGTGGTCTTCCAAAAGAAATGGCTGTAGAATTATTTAAACCATTTGTTATGAAAGAACTAGTAGGAAGAGGAATTGCACATAATATTAAAAATGCAAAAAGAATGGTAGAAAAATTAAGTCCAGAAGTATGGGAAATATTAGAAGATGTTATAAAAGATCATCCAGTAATGTTAAACCGTGCTCCTACATTACACAGACTAGGTATTCAAGCATTTGAGCCAGTTTTAGTAGAAGGTAGAGCAATCAAATTACACCCATTAGTTTGTACACCATTCAATGCTGACTTCGACGGTGACCAAATGGCTATTCACTTACCATTATCACCAGAAGCACAAGCAGAAGCAAGATTTTTAATGTTATCTGTAAACAACTTATTAAAACCACAAGATGGTAAACCAGTTACAGTACCAACACTAGATATGGTTCTTGGAAGTTATTACCTAACAATGGCCTTAGATGGTGAAAAAGGTGAAGGTATGTACTTTAAAGATAAAGACGAAGCTATAATGGCTTACGAAAACCATGATGTTGGAATACATGCAAAAATATATGTAAGATTTAGCAAAGAAGTAGATGGAGAAGTAAAAACAAAGAAAGTACAAACAACTGTAGGAAGAATTATTTACAATGAAGGAATTCCACAAGATTTAGGATATGTAGATAGAACAGATCCTGAACACGAATTTGACTTAGAAATAAACTTCCCTGTTATAAAGAAAAACTTAGGAGATATAGTTAATAGATGTATAAATGTACATGGATTATCTAAATCTGCAGAAGTTTTAGATTATATTAAAGCAACAGGGTTTAAATATTCTACACTTGCAGGTGTTACATTCTCTGCAGCAGATGTTAAGGTACCAGCTGCAAAAGCTGATATATTGGCAAAAGCACAAGATCAAGTAGAACAAATAAGAAAACAATTTAAACGTGGTTTAATAACAGACGAGGAAAGATATAATGCTGTTATTAATGTATGGGATAAAGCAACAAATGATGTTACAGAAGCAATGAAAGAAAACTTTGATGACTTAAACCCAATATTCATGATGGTTCAATCTGGAGCCCGTGGTAATATGAACCAATTAAGACAAATCGCAGGTATGAGAGGTCTTATGGCAAGTACTACAGGTAGAGCAGTAGAAATTCCTATTAAATCATCATTCGCAGAAGGACTAGATGCCTTAGAGTACTTTATTTCTGCACATGGTGCTAGAAAAGGACTTTCTGATACAGCTTTAAGAACAGCTGACTCTGGATACCTAACAAGAAGATTAGTTGACGTATCTCAAGATATTATAGTAAGAGAAGAAGACTGCGGAAGCCATGACGGAATTGTTTTATGTGATATAAAAGAAGGAAATCAAATAATCGAAACATTAAGAGAAAGACTAATTGGAAGATTTGTTATAGAAGACTTAAAAGATCCACAAACAGGAGAAGTACTAGTAGATACTAATACAATGATAACAGATGCAATTGCAGACAAGATTGTAGCTGCTGGAATTGAAAGAGTAAAAGTACGTTCTGTTTTAGGATGTAGATCAAAACAAGGTGTATGTCGTAAATGCTATGGTATGGGATTAGCAAGAAAAGACTTAGTAAATATAGGAGAAGCAGTAGGTGTTATTGCAGCGCAATCAATTGGTGAGCCTGGTACACAGCTTACTATGAGAACTATCCACTCTGGTGGTGTTGCAGGTGTTGCAGATATCACACAAGGTCTTCCTAGAGTTGAAGAGTTATTCGAAGCTAGAAAACCAAAGGGACTTGCAATTATGGCAGAAATCTCTGGTAAAGTTAAAGTAGTAGAAGACAAGAAAAAGAAAGAAGTTGTTATTACTTCTAAAGATGATTCTAAGACTTATACAATACCATTTGGTGCAAAACTAAAAGTTATGGATGGAGACGAAATAGAAGCTGGAGATCCAATAACTACAGGTTCATTAAATCCAAATGATATACTAAAAGTAAAAGGAGCAGAGGGAGTATATACTTACCTTGTACAAGAAGTACAAAAAGTTTATAGAAACCAAGGTGTTGATATAAACGACAAACATATCGAAGTTATCGGAAGACAAATGATTAAGAAAGTTAGAATAGAAGATAATGGAGATACAGATTTATTCCCAGGTTCTTTAGTAAATGTATATGATTTAGAAGAAGTAAACGAAAAAGCAATAGCAGAAGGAAAGAGACCTGCAACAGCAAAACGTGTATTACTTGGAATAACAAAAGCATCATTAGCTACAGAAAGCTTCTTATCTGCTGCATCATTCCAAGAAACAACAAGAGTATTAACAGAAGCAGCAATAAAAGGTAAGACAGATGAGCTTATGGGATTAAAAGAAAATGTTATGATAGGTAAATTAATACCAGCTGGTACAGGAATGGAAAGATATAAATCTTTAAAAGTTCATGTAGAAGGTCAAGACGAAGAAGAACAAAATGCTTAATAAATTAACAATATAACAAAATAGAGAGAACTTATATAAGTTCTCTCTATTTTGTTACATAAATGTAAATAAGACCAAAAATATTAAGCCGTAAGTAGTAAGAAACTGGAAAAATATAAGCATAAAGTGTAATTGACTTTATACCATAAAACGAGTTATAATATATGCTAGAAAAAATAGAAGGAATTGATGTTGTATGAAGTTATTAAACAAAAAACTTATGTTACTAATGATGGGAATAATTGTAATGCTACTTGCATTATTAACAGGAAAAGTGCAAGCTGCATCACAAGAATTTGGATTACAAGAATATAGAAAACCAGTAGGAAGTACACAATATGGGTATAAAGTAAGTGATAAATATGTGTGGAAAATAGTAACATATTCTGGTAGTGCAATAAATTATGATAGAACACTATACTGTTTAAAAGCAGAGCAAGGTTTCTATACTGCAGAACCAGGTACGTTTAAGGAGACATATGATCTATCATATGACTTTATGAATAAAAACAGTATGAGTCCATTACCAGTACCATCACAATATTATAATCAAATAGTGTGGATTTTAAATCATGCATATATACCAAATGCCTCAACAGCAAGTACAGATAAAGCAACATTATTACAAAATGCAGGTGTTACTAATAGCGAATTAACAGATGATGACATAGATGTTGTACAACAATTAGCAATATGGTATTTTACAAATTATGATGATCCAACATACCATACAGATATGCAAGGAGAAGCATCTTTCCAAACAGTATTACAATCAACAAAAACTAGTGGTGGAACAAGCGAATATAAAGCAATAGAAGATATTAACCAAACAAGATATGATCAAATGGATAAATTATTTGTATATCTTGTAGAAAATGCAAAAAAAGCAACAGAAATTTCTAACAATACTTCATCACCAATATCTATGGGAAATACTACCCCAACAGTAGAAGTAAATGGAAGCAATTATATAGTAGGACCATTTAAAGTAGAAAAAAATAACGAAACACCATATACAATAAGTTTTAGTATAACAGATCAAAGTGGTAAAAATTTAGCTAACAAATATACTTTATTAGATTCAAACCAGAGCCAAACAAGCCAAACTTTAGAACAACTAATAGGAAGCAATTTTTATTTAAGAATACCAATTAGTACAGTAAATTCAGAGAATATTACAAGTTTAAGATTTTCAATGAATGGAAATTATACTATAACAACAGCTACATATTGGACTAAATCCGGCGATAGTACAGTACAACCAATAGTAGAATTAGGTAGAACACCAAAAACTTTTAGTGGTAATAAAGAAGTAACATTTCCAAAAGAAGGCTCATATAATTTAAAACTTGTAAAAGTAGAACAAGGTAATACAACTAAAAGATTACAAGGTGCAACATTTAAAATTACAAGTCCAAATGGAACAGTAACAGAAACAACAAGCTCAAATGGTGAAATTAATGTAGGACCAATTATTATAAATACACCTGGTACAGACACAATAACAATAGAAGAAACAAAAGCACCAGATGGATACGAAAAAATAATAACATCGCCAATAAATGTGCAAGTAACAAAAACAGTGACAAGCAATGTGTACACAATGTCAAATGCGGTGATAACTAACGCACAAACAGGATCTAGTATAAGCGTAAGTGGTAGTACGATAACAGTAACAGTAGAAAATAAGCTAATTCCTAAAACAAGTGAATATAACTTAAAACTTGTAAAGGTAGAAGAAGGCACAAGTAATAAACTTGAAGGTGCAGAATTTAAGATAAGTTCACCAAATGGTGAAGTAACACAAACAACAAATGCAAGTGGAGAAATAAATATAGGACCAATTGCAGTAACAGAGGCAGGAACAGACACAATAACAATAGAAGAAACAAAAGCTCCAGCAGGATACGAAAAAATAATAACAGCACCAATAAATGTGCAAGTAACAAAAGTATTCGAGAATAATACATATAAAATGTCAGATGCAAAAATAACAAATGCGCAAACAGGAGCAAGTATAAACTTAAGTGGAAATACAATAACAGTAACAGTAGAAAATAGGGCAAAATATTTTGATTTAGCATTAAGAAAATATATAACACAATTAAATGGCGAAAATGTTGATAATACTAGAGCACCAGTTATAGATACAAGTTCACTTACAACTGGAACAACAGCAAGTTATAATCACAGAAAAGACCCAGTAGCAGTAACAACAGGTGACAAAGTAATATATAATCTTACTATATATAACGAAGGACAAAAGCCAGGTAGGGCAACAAAAATACAAGACCAATTACCAACAGGACTAGTATTTAATAGAGTAGTATCTGGAAACTTTGAATTAGATTCTTATAGTGAAACAGATAATTTATTAAAATTAAAAAGAACATCAAATACAGATAATCTTAATGCATATAATGGAACTACATTAGATTCAGAAACAATACAAATAGAATGTACAGTAACAGCAGTTCCAACATATAAAGAGCAAATTTTAACAAATGTAGCATGGATTTCTGAAGAATATGATGCAGAATCAAATGTAACAATAACAAATGAGGAAAATGCAGATAGGGATTCTATTCCAGGAACACATCCAGATGTAAATAAAGATAATATGGAAGACTATACTGGAAATAATAATCAAGAAGATTTAGCAGATGAAGATTATTACTTCAAAGGTCAAGAAGATGATGATGACTTCGAAAAATTAAAAGTAGTATATTTCGACTTAGCATTAAGAAAATTTATAACAGGTAAAAATGATGCAACATTAATAGGTAGAGAACCACAAGTAGATGTAACAAACTTAGCAGATGGAACATCTACAACAGCAACATATAATCATCCAAAAAATCCTATAGATATGCAAAGAGGAGATATCGTAATATATACAATAAGAGTATATAATGAAGGTTCAATGGATGGATATGCAAATGAAATAACAGATTATTTACCAGAAGAATTAGAATTCTTACCAGATCATGAAATAAACCAAGAATATGAATGGCAAGTATCTAGCGATGGAAGACATGTTACAACAGATTACCTATCAAAAGATAAAGAAACATCTTCAAGACAAAACTTATTAAAAGCTTTTGATGGAACAATATTAGATTATAAAGATGTAAAAATAGCATGTAAAATAAAAGATTCTGCAGAAGTTGGTAAGAAGCTAACAAACTTAGCAGAAATAACAGAATCTAAAGATTCAGAAGGAAATGATGTAGTAGACAGAGATTCCGAAACAGATAATGTAGAAGTACCAACAGACGAAGATTTACCAAATTATAAAGATGATGAAATAGACAAAGACTATGTACCTGGTCAAGAAGATGACGATGACTTCGAAAAGGTAAAAGTAGTATATTTCGATTTAGCATTAAGAAAATTTATAACAGCAGTAGATGATACAGAAATCACAAACAGAATACCACAATTAAGTATGGGCGAAGATGGAAACATTCATTATGATCATACAAAAGATCCTGTAGAAGTAGAAAATGGTAACATAGTAACATATACATTAAGAATATATAATGAAGGATTAATGTCAGGCTACGCAAGTAAGGTAAAAGATGATGTACCAGATGGATTAGAATTCTTACCAGACAATGAAATAAATCAAGAATATAGATGGGTATTATCAGAAGATGGAACAAGTATAGAAACGGATTATTTATCTAAAGAGCAAGAACAAACAGAAGGTTCAAACTTAATAAAAGCATTTGATCCAGAATTAGGAATAACAGATACAAACCCAGACTACAGAGATTTAAAAATAGCTTTTAGAGTAACAGAACCAAATACATCAGATAGAATATTAGTAAATACAGCAGAAATATCAGATGATAGAGATGAAAATAATGACCCAATAGACGATATAGACTCAACTCCAGATAACAACAACGAGTGGAACGAAGAAGATGACTTAGACAAAGAATTTATAAAAGTTAAATATTTTGATTTAGCATTAAAAAAATGGGTAAGTAGAGCAATTGTTACAAATCAAGATGGTTCACAAAACATAATAGAAACAGGACATACAGGAGATGAAAATCCAGAACCACCAGCAAAAGTAGATTTAGGAAGACAAGATATTAATAAAGTAGTAGTTAAATTTGAATTCCAAATAAAGATTACAAATGAAGGTGAAATAGCTGGATATGCAACAGAAGTAACAGATTATATTCCAGAAGGACTTAAATTTATTCAAGAAGATAATCCATTATGGTATCCAAGAGAACCATTAAATGGTAAAGAAAGAGTTGGAACACAACAATTAGCAAATACATTATTACAACCAGGAGAAAGTGCAACAATATCAATTCTATTAACATGGATAAATGATCCAAATAATATGGGATTAAAAACAAACATAGCAGAAATAAGCCAAGATGATAATGATAGTGATACACCAGATATAGACTCAACACCAGATAACTTTACAGATGGTGAAGATGATATAGATGATGCACCAGTAATGTTAACAGTAGCACTAGGAGATACAAAAATATATATAGGTTTAGGCTTCGTAGTAGTTGCAATGTTAACAGGTGGAATTTGGGCAATAAAAAGATATGTCTTATAAAAAGCTAATTGAATAAAAAATATAAAAAAAGAAAGTAATACACTTATTGCTGTGTTTACTTTCTTTTTTATATATGGAATAAAAGTTTCATATAAATATATTCTGCAGTTATATAAAACGATAGTTAATTATTGTAAACGTTAAAAAAATGTAATATAATTGTAATGTGGATTAAAAAAAATGACGGAATATAGCAAAAACTATATCCGTAAGCAGGTTAAAGCCACAAAAAATTAACCATAAAAAACTGCTATTTTTTGCTATTGACTATTATTTAGAATATAGTAAAATACACTTAGCAGTATTATGAGAAAAAGGATGGTAACGAAATTATGAGAATTATTAAAAAAATAGCTGTAAGCATCATAGTTATGCTTTTAGCAATAGCTATGGGAACATCAGTATTTGCAGCTACAAATTCAGTTACATTTGGACTAAGTGAATATAGAAGAGAAACAAATGGAAAACAATATGGATATAGAATAAACAATGGAAATAAAAAGGTTTGGAAGGTTATTGTATACGAAAATGATGGAACTACGATGAACTTTGATAACACAATATATTGTTTAAAAGCAGAAAAAGGCTTTTATACATCAACTCCAAATACATTTAAGCAAACATATGATAAAATGATAGATTTTGCAGATAAAGATAGTTTAGTGCCTACAATTTTTGAAAATGAAGATTACTATTATTCAGCTATGTGGATTTTAGATCACGCATACATACCATATTATGCACAAGCAGGAGATTCTGTAGAAGTACAAAGTAGTAATGAAGAACAAGCAACAAAAGACAGAGAAGATTTGTTAAATTCATCTGGAATGAGTGATGAATTTAAAAGAGAGTTAACAGATGATGACATAGATGTAGTTCAACAAATGGCATTATGGTATTTTACAAATACTAAGAAAGAAGAAAATTCAGATATTTACCATGTAGACTATGTAGGTGAGCCATCATTCCAAGAAGTGGCTATAGCAGAAAAAGGAATAGGTTCATATACAAGTATGTCAGATCTTAACCAAACAAGAGCAGATGCAATGGAAAAATTATTTCAATATATGGTAAGTACAGCAAAAAGCAAAGAAAATATAGATTACTATAAAACTCATAACGGAAAAGTAGAAGAACCAATAACATTAGATTCAACACTTAATCCAACAGTAGAATTAGATGGAGGTAACTACATAGTAGGACCATATAAAATAAATAAAAATAATGATTTACCATTCGAATTAAATGCAAAATTCACAGACCAAGATGGAACAGACTTAAATGGTAAATACACATTATTAAATTCAAGTAAAGAAGCAGTATCACAAGGAACAACAATAAAAGATCTAGTAGGACAAAGCTTTTATATTTCAATTCCATCATCTAATATAGATGATATAACAAAAATAAAATTTAGTTATACAGGTTCATACAGAACTTCATCAAAAGGATTCTGGACAACAACACAAAACCCAGATACTGTACAACCATTAGTTGCAGTAGAAAAGCAAGAAACACCATTAAGTGGAGAAAAAGAAGTTGGAGTTGCAAAAAGAGAATTTGACTTATCATTAAGGAAATTTATTTCCGAGGTTAATGGTAAGGAAATAAACAGAGAACCAACCGTAGATTTAACAAATTTAAATAAAATGGTTGATGGTGCTAAAGTTACAACAGCAACTTATAACCATAATAAAAAACCAGTAGCAGTAAAACCAGGAGATATAGTTACATATACAATAAGAGTATATAACGAAGGCGAACTAGATGGTTATGTAGGAGAAATTACAGATTATTTACCAGTAGAATTAGAATTTATTAACGATATAGAAAACTATCCAGAAGAAACAGATTTTAATGCAGGTTATGGTTGGAGAATAGACCCAAGTAATAATAGGGTAATTAAAACTAACAAACTTGCTTATTCATCAGAAGCAGCAGACAGAGATCAAAATGAAAACAATTTAATAAGTGCATATAATGGAACAACATTAGATTATAAAGAAGTTAAAGTAAAATGTAGAGTAAAAAATTCTACAGAAGCATTAAAGAAAATAACAAACTTAGCTCAAATTACACAAGAAACAGACAGCCAAGGGGGAGCAGTAACAGATAGAGATTCTGTAGCAAATGGAAACTTTACATTACCAACAGACACAGATTTACCAACATATAAAGATGACGAAATAAATTCTGGAAAAGAATATATACCAGGACAAGAAGACGATGATGACTTCGAAAAAGTTATTATTCAAGAATTTGATTTAGCATTAAGAAAATTCATATCAGGAAAAAACGGAACAACATTAATAGGAAGAGAACCATCAGTAGATGTAACAAACTTAGCAAATGGAACAGCTACAACAGCAACATATAACCATCCAAAGAAAGCTGTAGATATGGCAAGAGGAGATGTTGTAGAATATACGCTAAGAGTATACAATGAAGGTTCAATAGATGGATATGTAAATCAAATAGTAGATAAATTACCAGAAGAATTAGAGTTTTTACCAGAACATGAAACAAACATACAATATGGATGGCAAGTTTCAGAAGATGGAAGAACAGTAACTACAGATTATTTATCAAAAGAAAGAGGAGTTATCCCAGATTCCACAACAACAACTTCAAATCAAAATCTAATAAAAGCTTTTGATGGAACAACATTATCATATAAAGATGTAAAAATAGCATGTAGAGTAAAAGATACTGCAGAATTTGGTAAGAAATTAACAAACTTAGCAGAAATAACAGAAGCTAAAGATTCTGAAGGAAATGACGTAATAGACAGAGATTCAGAAACAAACAATATGCAAGTTCCAAGTGACGAAGAATTACCAAATTATAAAGATGACGAAATAAACAACGAATATGTACCAGGACAAGAAGACGATGATGACTTCGAGAAAGTTAGAGTAGTATATTTTGACTTAGCATTAAGAAAATTTATTACTGCAGTAGATGACCAAGAAGTAACTACAAGAATACCAAGCTTAAGTATTGGTGAAGATGGAAATATTAAGTATGACCATACAAAAGATCCTGTAGAAGTAGAAAACGGAGATGTAGTTACATATACAATAAGAATATATAATGAAGGATTAATAGATGGATATGCAACTGAAGTAAAAGATGATATCCCAGATGGCCTAAAATTCTTACCAGATAACCCTATAAATAGGGAATATAGATGGCAAGAATCAGAAGATGGACAAAGTGTAACAACAGATTATTTATCTAAAGCACAAGAAGAAAATGATGATGATAATCTAATAAAAGCATATGATCCAGAAAAAGGCCTAACAGAAAACAATCCCGATTACAGAGATGTAAAAATTGCATTCCAAGTAACAGAACCAAATACATCAGATAGAATACTAGTAAATACAGCAGAAATTGCTGACGATAGTGATAGTTCTGGAGATCCAATTGATGATATAGATTCTACTCCAGATAACAATAACGAGTGGAACGAAGAAGATGACTTAGATAAAGAATTTGTAAAAGTTAAATACTTCGATTTAGCTCTAAAAAAATGGGTAAGTAAAGCAATAATAATAGACGAAGATGGAACACAAACTGTACAAGAGACGGGACATACAGGTGATGAAAATCCAGAACCACCAGCCAAAGTAGATTTAGGAAGAAGAGATATAAACAAAGTAACAGTAAAATTCGAATTCCAAATTAAAATAACAAATGAAGGCGAAATTGCTGGATATGCAAAAGAAATTACAGATTATATCCCAGAAGGATTAAGATTCGTACAAGAAGATAATCCAGATTGGTACACAAGAGAGCCTTTAAATGGTAAAGAAAGAGTTGCAACAAAATTATTAGAAAATACATTATTACAACCAGGAGAAAGTGCAACAGTATCAATATTATTAACTTGGATAAATGGACAAGATAATATGGGATTAAAAACAAATATAGCAGAAATAAGCCAAGATTATAATGACAGTAATACACCAGACATAGACTCTGTGCCAGACAATTTTAAAGAAGACGAAGACGATATAGATGATGCACCAGTAATGCTTACAGTAGCACTAGGTGATGCAAAATTATATATCGGAATAGCAGCACTAGTAGTTATAGCACTAGGTGGAGGAGTATTTATAATTAAGAAATATGTAATTTAGTGGGATTAGGGGACGCTCGTTAAATCCCTATAGTATAAAAAGCTGATGTCTATAATGACATTAGCTTTTTATATTACAGTAAATAAAGGAGGTATATATGACAAAACGAATTGATTTACATATACATACTAGTATATCAGATGGAGTATTAACACCAAAGGAAGTAATAGATGAAGCTGTAAAAAATAGTGTATCTGTTATCTCGATTGCAGATCATGATATTATAGATGCATATAATGACGAATTATTTGAATATGCGAAAAGCAAAAATATAAAGCTAATACCAGCAGTAGAAATATCAACTAAAACTAAGAAAAGTGGAATTCATGTATTAGGATATAATTTTGATTTAGAAGATATACAGTTTAAAGAAAAGCTTGAACAAATAAGAAATGCCAGACATGACTATTTGCATAAGGTAGCAAATAAACTTGTAGAGTTAGGATACTATATAAATCTTACGGAACTAGACAAAATTGATGCTGTTACAAAGGCACATATAGCTATAGATGTAACAACTAATTTAGCCAATAAGGATAAATTATTAAAAGAATTTGGACATATTCCAGCTAAAGGTGAGTTTATAGAAAGTATAATGAATGAAAACTGTCCTGCATATGTGGAAAAGGTTACAGTAACTCCAAGAGAGGCTGGAAAAATGATAAGAACAGCAAAAGGAAAGGTAGTTCTAGCGCATCCTGTTGCATATGTACATGAAGATAACTTAACAGGAGAGGAGATATTAGAAATAATTAAAGAATTACAACCAGATGGATTAGAAGCATATTATTTATATGTAGATAAGAACAACCAAAAATTTGATGAAAGCAAAAAGTGGTGTAAATTTGCAAAAGATAATAATTTATTTGTAACAGTAGGTTCAGATTTTCATAATGCAAAAAAGAAATTAAAACCACAAATAGGTTTCGTAAATACAGATTTTACTTTGCCAGAAGAAATTATAGAAGAAATTCTTAGTAATTTAGAAAATTAAAAGTAAAATGTATATTGTAATCAAAAAATAATATAAAATGGCCCCAAATAGTATCCGTAAACTGATAGAGCATTGCTTCAAATATTGGAAGCAATGCTC